>ENA-UEQE01000991-UEQE01000991.1-human-gut-metagenome-genome-assembly--contig:-NODE-991-length-24443-cov-8.260568_pt1 | contig 24443 bp, 29 predicted proteins | sample MGYA00242934_ERZ507935 | MGnify/ENA primary metagenome ERZ507935 (study PRJEB26167, sample SAMN06115423) | human gut metagenome | host: Homo sapiens | place: China:Anhui | collected 2015-03-30 | study... | reverse complement strand
AAATGCCTTAGCCGTGGATCCCGCCAAGGGGAAAACCGGAGAAAAAGGCTGTATTTTTCACCGCACTGTGGAGATGAAACAACCACATACTATGGCAGAGCCATATAAAAAACAGCCACGCCCTATGATTGGGCTAAGCGTCAATGGGTTGCGATGACGAAACATTCGCCTTTTCGATGATTTTCTAAAAAATTCATTTTGAATTTCAGATGGTTGAAATGCGGTTTTCATTGCAAAAGTGAACACCTCCGATAGCGGATCTTTTGAGAAAGAAGAAACGGGAACGGAGGGAGTTTTTCAAAAACGGACTGACGCAAGGGGACAGGCAAAAGTTACGCGGCGGGCTATGAGAAGAGGCTTTGTACGCCCATGATGGAAAACATCCCTTTCAAGCTTATTTGCCCTGCTCCGCTCCGGTTCCCAGCAGAGACAGCACCTTGCTTACATAGGCTTGGGTTTCGGCGAAAGGCGGGATGCCCCCATAGCGCAGGACGTTGCCCGGCCCGGCATTGTAGGCGGCGAGTGCGAGATCGAGCCTGCCGAAACGGTCAAGCTGCTGGCGAAGGTAACGGCTCCCGGCGTCCACGTTGGCCTCAGGATCGAAAGGATCGATGACGCCGAGCACCTGTTGCGTCTCCGGCATAAGCTGCATGAGCCCCTGCGCGCCTTTCCCGGATTCGGCGATATTTTCAAAATTGGACTCCACCTTGATCACCGCCGCGATAAGACGGGGATCGAGCCCGTATCGCTCGCTGGCCTTGGCTACGAGATCCCGCCAGACGGCGGGCGGGGGGAGCGCCCCTTTTCCGGCATGGGCGCGGAGAACCAGTTGAGGCGACACCATGCGCGGCAGGGACAGCGCCGCCGCATGGGGCGACAGCGCGTAAATGTCCATCTGGTCGAGCAGGTTTTCCGTAGGGAAGGAGGGACGCGGCGGCAGGGGGCTTTCGGATTGGGTGCCGGGATTCACGGGGCGCAGGCGTTGGGCCGGACGCTCGTCCGTCGAACGCTCCTCATGCAGGATGACGCCCGCCGAAGCCGTGCCGGACACGACCATCCCCGCCGCCAAACAAAAACTCAGGACACGGATCACTCTGGCAACGCGAAATAAAGTTCGATGATATTCGACCGTTCGCAGTAGGCATAGGTATAGTGGGCCACTACGGACTTGATCAAATGGATGCCGAGCCCACCCACGGGGCGCTCGTCCACGCCGAGCGACACATCTGGAACCGGCGCCTCAAGGAAAGGATCGAAAGGCGCGCCCCAGTCCTGCACCTTAAAGCAGAAGTACGGCACGTTGTCGAGCCTCACTTCCCGGCAGGCGACCTGCGCTTCGCCGGGGGCATCCGGGTAGGCATAGCTGAATACGTTGACCAAAAGCTCCTCAGCGGCAAGCTCCACCTGCGGGATCAGCGGCCTGTATGCGGGAGGGATGGCCTCGTGGATAAAGGTATTGACATTCGCCAACTGCTCAAGGCTGGCCGGAACGCTGAGCGTCGCCATGATCGCCTCCTCAGGAAAGGGCGCTGACGGCCTCGTCGCGCGTGGCGTAGATGGGAAGCATGGAGCTGAACCCCGAAATCTTGAAAACTTCCGCCACCATCGACTGCATGGAGCAAAACGCCAGCGTCGCCGCGGCGGACTTGCTCGCCTTGACCATCGTCAAAATGACCCGCAACCCTGCAGAACTGATGTATTCGACGCCGCCAAGATCCACCACGACCCTTTTGGCCCCGGAATCCAAAAGCTCGCGGCAGGAGGTTTCAAAAACGTTCGCCGTGGTTGCGTCAATCCTTCCGGTAAGCGCAATGATGCTGACGCAGCCCTGTTCCGATGTAACGACTTGCATACGTATTCTTCCTGATGTTGTTGCTATTTATAGCTTAAGAGCAATCCTTGACTGATCTTGAGCCACCCGTCAAGGGTCACGAAAAGCAGGAGTTTGAAGGGCAGGGAAATGGTCATGGGGGATACCATCATCATGCCCATCGCCAACAGGATGTTGGAGATGATGAGGTCGATGGCGATAAACGGCAGATACAGCAGGAACCCCACCTGAAACGCCTTGGTCAATTCGGAAATGGTAAACGCGGGCACGAGGATCAGCAGGTTGTCTTTGGAAATCCGATCATGCTGTTCTTTGGGCCAGATGCGTTTTGCCGTGCTCATGAAGGCCCGGAGCACGCCGTCCTCCGTATTGTCCGAGAGGAACTTGCGCAGCGGCGGCGACAGCTTGTCGACGATGCCGATGACTTCCTTAGGCGAAGGATCCGCGCTGATCTGGAGTTTCCCGGCGATGTCCATCGTACTCATCATCATGGGGGCCATGATGAACAGGCTCAAGATGATGGCAAGGCCGTTCATGACCATCGCGGGCGGAACCTGCTGCACGCCGAGGGCGTTGCGCACGAGCGACGTGACCACAACGATCTTCACGTAGGACGTGACCATCATCAGGAAAAACGGGGCAAGGCCCAGCAGCGCCATGCCCGCAATGAAATACAACGGATTCACGCCCGTCATGCCTATTCTCCCACCTTGCCGAGGCTGACGACCTGCACGCCGAGCGTCCCGTTCAGATCCACAAGCCGCCCCTTGCCGATGGATTTGCCGTTGGCGTACAGCGTGACCGGGGCGAGCGCATCGCCGCCGAACGCAAAGGTATAGCCGGGGGCGAGCGTCTCCACGTCCCGCACCGTCATGAGGCGGCGTTCCAGTTCAAAGGTCAGCGTCACTTCCAGTTCGCCGGCATCGACGCCTTCGGACGGCGCGGCCCCGGCAGCCGCATTGTTTTCGTCGGACATGGGCTCCTCCTCAGGGTTCAGGACGGAAAGGATGGTCGCGCGGCCCTCCGCAAGGGAACAGGCGAACGCAAGGGAACGCGACGTGGCGCAGAGGCGGAGCGCAGCGCGGCCCTCGCGCGCCGGATAAACTTCCGGCAGCAGCACGTCGTCAGGTTCAAGGGAAGACAACTCGTTGACGGAAAGCCGCATACGGCCCGCTTCGAGGCTGACCGGAACCGGCACGTTCCCGGCAAGCCCCGGTGCGCGGCGGCGCGGCAGGGCGTCCAGACGTTCCGCCAGTTCAAGCGCGCTCTCCCGATCCGGCAGGCACAGCCTGACGGGGATCGGATACGCCTCTGCCGAGGCCGCCGCCGGGACGAGCAGCGTCAGGGGGAGCGCACAAACGGCCGGTTCCGCCGCCTTGATCATCCGAATGTTGCGGACAGCCAGCGGCACATGCAAAAAGGATTGGGCCAGTTCCGCCAGAGGAGCCGCCAGCAAGCCGAGAACCGCCAACTGGAGCGCCTCAGGCAGTGCGGCGTCCGGAGGCACATCCGCCACCGCCGGATGCAAAGCCAGCAAGCGCAGGCTGCCGAGTTCCATGCGCCATGCCCGTTCGCCGCAAACGATGTCAAAAGCGCATACCGGAGGAACCGGGGCCGTAAGGTACGCGGCCTCCAGCGCGCACGGCGTACCGGCCACATCAATGGGCCACGGCTGCGCCCGCGTACACAGCAGGTTGAAGACGTGCGCCTCAAGCGGCGAAAGCGCCGGAGCCCGGAAAGGCAGTATCTCCATCTACTCCTCCGCCCCCGGCAATGGAGGGCTTACTGCAAAAGGTTGCGGACCGCGCCCCTTCAAACGGCTGGCGCGGCGTTCCTCCCCGTGCGCCGGGTTCAGGCATCCCGTTCGTCCGGGGCGACATACTCGCCGCGCGACTGCCGGCGCCCATCGCCGTTTTCGGCTTCGGCCCCGTCCCCTTCGGAAACCACTTCGACGCGGACATCCTTTTCAAACGGCTCAAGCCGCGCCTTCAAGGATTCCTGCGCGCCGACGAGGGTTTGAAAGGATGCGGCGTTGTCCGTCGCCAAACGAACCGACAGCATGCCGTCGATCCCGCGCTGAAGCCGGATTTCGGTTCCGGGGAGGATATCCTTGCCAAGGGTAAGGCGGATCTCGTGGCCCCCATCAGGCCCGGAAACCAGAATCCGCTCCACGAGCTTTTCCGCCAGCGCGCCCAAATCCGGGGCATCCCCGGACGGAGCCGCCGCTTCAGCCTGCGCCATGCGTCCGGCAAAAAGCGTATCCAGCGGCCCGGCCATCCGGGAAAACATGCTGGAAAGCCCTTCGGCCTCGGCTGGGGCATCCTCATCGGAAGCATGGGAATCCCCGCGCCCTTCGTCGGAACCTCCCCCGGAACCCTGCCGTTCGTCAAGCGGGCCCCGCCGCATGGCCTGCTGAAAGATGTCCACGTCCGCACCGGACGGCGCAGCCATCCCGGACGCCGCAGACCGGCCTTCAGCCTGTCCGAGCCGGGACATATCCACCTTCATAAAATCAGCCATGCGGCACCTCCCGCTTTTCTCCGGTTATGGACGGGTTGTTTCATTGTGAAAGGGCCATCATTCCAACCGATACGCAGCCCCCGAAAAAGCCATACGCGCATGGCGGACACAAAAACATTTGGGAAGGGAGATACCTTCCGTATCGGCAGATTCCGGGACGCCGGAGGGGAAACGTCCCTCCAGAAAGCCTCCCTTTCCCGCAATGCCCCTGCCCATGCGGGGCGAAACGGCCTAAAACTCGCCTTCTGCCCCCTGAGGCGGCAGCGGTTTGAATTCTTCCATTTCCAAATCTTCCAGACGCTCGGCCTCGCGCTTGGCCTCGACGAGCCAGATATCCCGATGCGCCGCGATCTTGGCCGTCTCGTGCTGGGCCTGCCGCGCGGCTTCCCTGGCCTTGCGCGCGTCCTCCTGACGTTTTTTCACGTCCTCAAGCGCTTTGGCAATGGCTTCTTCCAGCTTCAGCTCGCCGTCGGCCAACGCACCGAGCCCGGCCTTGAACACATCCAGTTCCTTGAGGCTCAGGCCCTTGCCCATGATCGCGTCATAGCGGCGCTCAACCTCTTCCTGACGCCAGACCTTGTAGCGCTCCAGCTCCCTGCGGCACCGCTCCACCGCCTCCTGCGCCTCAACCACGGCGCGCTCGGCGGCGCTGAGGGCATTCTTTGCCGCATCCTCCCGGTATTCGCGCACTCTAAGCAATGGGGCCAGAGGATACTTTTCCACGCTCAGGCCACCACCTTATACAGCGCCTGCAACGTTTCCTCAAAAGTGCTTTTCTCGTCCAACCCCTGCCTGAGGAACGCGTTTACGGCGTTGATCCGGGCCAGCGCGTCGTCGGCTTCCTTGTCAGAGCCTTTCTTGTATTCGCCGATCTGCACAAGCAATTCCACCTCGGCGAACTTCGCCAGCACCTTGCGGAGCGCCTGCGCGGCTTTCTTGTGCTCCTTCGTAACGATGGCGTTCATGACGCGGCTGACGCTGGCCTGCACGTCGATGGCGGGGTAGTGGTTCGCCGCCGCCAGCTTGCGGGACAGGATGATGTGCCCGTCAAGGATGGAGCGGGTTTCGTCCGCGATGGGCTCCGTCATGTCGTCGCCCTCCACCAGCACGGTATACAGCGCCGTGATGGAGCCCTTGTCCGAATTGCCCGCCCGTTCCATCAGCTTGGGAAGCGTCGAAAACACGGACGGGGGGAAGCCGCGCCGGGTCGGGGGCTCGCCCGCGGCAAGGCCGATTTCGCGCTGCGCGCGCCCGAAACGGGTCACCGAGTCCATCATGAGCAGAACGCTCTTGTGCTGATCCCGGAAATATTCCGCCACCGCCGTGGCCGTGTACGCGGCCTTGAGGCGCTCCATCGACGAACGGTCGGATGTGGACACGACCAGCACGGCCTTTTTCCGCCCTTCCGGGCCAAGGTCGTTCTCAATGAACTCGCGCACTTCGCGGCCCCGCTCGCCGATCAGCGCCAACACGCACACGTCGGCGGAACAGCCTTTGATGATGCTGGACAAGAGCGTACTTTTACCGCCGCCTGCCGCCGCAAAAATGCCCATGCGCTGGCCTTCGCCGCAGGTAAGCACCCCGTCGAGCACGCGCAGGCCCAGAGAAATCGGCCTGTCGATGATCTTGCGGAGCATGGGGTTCGGGGGATCGGCGTAGACCGGGTAATGAGTCCGGGGCTTGAGCGGAGGCCCGCCGTCGATGGGATCGCCGAGCCCGTTCAGGACGCGCCCAAGAAGATCCTCACCCACGGGCACGGAATGGATTTCCCCCGTCGGGATGACTTCGGTGGCGGGCGAAATGCCCTGCAAATCGCCGAGCGGCGTCAACAGGGCCACCTGCTTGACGAAGCCCACGACCTCGGCCCGGAGCGTCCAGTCCTCCCACGGGTTGCGCAGGATGCACAGTTCGCCGACCTTCACCCCCGGCACCACGGCCCGGATGATGGTTCCCACGACCTGCTCCACGCGGCCCCGCACCTCCACCGAGGCGGTGGACTGCACCGCTTCCTCAAGAAGCGCTCCGATATATTCAAAGGCCATAGGGCATCCGTCCGTTTATCAAACCATATCCGCGGGATGCGGCAGGCATTCGCCCGCTTGCCCCACACGGGGAGACGTTCACGCGTTCAATGAAAACGACGCCATAGCAAGCCACAATGCCAACTGAACACGTCCCCAAAATATCAGAAAAGTGAATATCCCTGAAAGGGCACAGGGGGCACCCTCCCCTTTCCCAATCGCGCCGCGAGCGGCATACGCCGCCCTATACTGGGGGAACCGTGTACACCAATGAACCGGGCCGCGCCCATATGTGGGGCCTGCGGCAGGATCGGCTGTCGGCGCTGCCACACCCGGTTGCGCACTATGAAGCGATTTTGGCGCGCAGGGCGTTTTCCAGCGCCTTGAGCTGCGTCTCAAGGCTGGCGTCAACCACGCCGAGCTCGCTTTCCAAAAGGCACGCCCCCCGCTCAAGGCGCGCATCCGACACGACATCCAGAAAACTGGCCCCGCCCGGCGCGGAGGCCAGCATGGACGCCAACCCCTCCCGGACGGCCTTTTCATCAGCGGGCGCCACGCGGATCGTCACATGCTGCTGATTGCGAACCGTCACCAGCGCATTGCGGACGATACGGACGATGCGTTCGTTTTCGTCAATCTCGCCGATGACCTTGCGCACGGCCGCCGTAACCACATTCACCAGCGTGGCCTCAATGCCTTCGATGTACTCGACCGACGACAGCACGGTCTCCATCACCTTCTCGGCATGTTCGAGGCGGCCTTCCTCCACGCCGTCGCGGTAACCTTCCTCGCGCCGCCGCTCATAGGCTTCCCCGGCCTTGCGCTCCATGTCGGCCACGCGCCCGCGGGCCGCGTCAAGCACGGCGTTGGCCTCAAGAAGTATGGCGGCTTCAGAGGCTTTGAGCACACGCGTCCCGGCGGAGGGGGTTACCGTGTCCCCGGTCAATCGAAACAGGGAGCCCATTGCGGCGCGACCTCCTTCAGCAACAGCTTCTTCAGACCAAACCATACGGCCCGCTGAACCGCGGGCGGCACTGACGGCGGCGCATCCTCAAGATTCCCGACGGCCCGTTCCTTCAAGGCGGCGGGCCAAGACGCGCGGCAAATGGCAATCGCCAGACGTCCGTGGCGCTGCATACGTTCCGGAAGCGGCTCCCGGACGTCGCGGCTCAGGAAAAACTGCCGCACACTGCCGAGCTGATATTGCCCGCGCTGGATGCCGTAGCGGTACAGCGGTTCCCCCAGCGCCTCACGCAGGGCCAGGACAGGCTCGCGGGCGATGATGCGGGCCAGCTCCGCAGCGTGGACGCACACGCCGAACACCTTGCCCAGACGCTCCAGCTCTTCCGCGCTCAGGAAGGCCAAGCGCCGTGACTCGTCGGTGAAATCCCAAAAGCCTTCTTCCGGCGGGGCGACAGGCCACGCCAATACGGGCGAGCCGCGCCGCGACAGTTCCGCCGCCACAACCGCCGCGTCCAAACCGGGAACGCGCCACTCTTCGGGGCAGTCCGGCACAGCGGAATCCAAGCGGCCGTTGAAGGACAGCATAGCCCGAAACAGCGCGGGTTTCCGCACAATGATGTCCGAAAAAAACGAGGTGTGCATACCTGTCCGGCGTGCCGGCGTTACGACGGCTGATCTTCCGAGGCGTTCGCCGCCTCTTTGCGCTTCCGCAGGGCATCACGCAGGGAAAGCGCCAACAGCACAAGCCCGGCGAGCACCGCCACAAAAACGATCCCGGCCCCGATCAGGGCATACGGCGGCCCGCTCTCCGGCGCAAGCGGCAATCCGAGGAATTTCGGGGCCGGCTGCATGGGCACGGAAACCTGTTCCCGCACAGGAACAAGCATGACGGAGACACGTTCATAGTCGAGATCCGGCACGGCCTTGGACGTAAGCTCACGGATCTTGGCGACCAGATTGACGACGGGCGAGTCCGGGGTATGGCGGAGGAAAACGGCGGCGGAAGGCAGGATACGCGCATCGGTGGCCTGATCCGTGCCTCCGAGCACCACATGGACACGGGACGTCAGCACACCGTCGATGCGGGAGAAGGTATCGGACAGCTCCTGTGAGATGGCGTAGGCCATGCGGGCCTGCTCTTCCGAGGCGGAGGAGATCATCCCCTGCCCGGAAAAAACTTTGCCGAGGTTTTCGTAGTCCGCCCGCGGAAGGTTGTTCTCCTTCAGGATTTCAAGGGACTGGACAAGCTGATCCTCATCCACGGACAAGGTGAACCCGGCCTTTCCGGCGGCGGTTTTCTCGGCCCGGATGCCGCGCTTGAGCAACGTGGACAGCATCGTATTGACCTGCGCCTCGGTCAGCCCGCGGTACACTTCGACCTGACAGCCCAAAAGCGCCGCGCAGAGCAGCAACACCAACAGGAACGGGAGCCGGCGCATCCCTTTTTTCCCGGATCTACGTGCTTCCGTCATATGTCCACGCCCCGTTTCCGTCACATTCTACCCCTGCTGCTTCAACAGCGATTCAAAACCCTGATTGACCTGCTGCGACAACTTCGCCCCGCCCGTGGCCTGCACCCGGAGCATCCCCACAAGGAACTGCAATTGGTACAGCTCCGCCGCGGAAGCGTTCCCGCCGCCGACCCGCTCAAGCAGCCGGGCCAGCTCCTGCACGCCGTCCGCTTGAACGGCATCCGACCGCCCTTCCACGGCCTGCGGCCCGGAAGCCGGTTCCATCCGCATCGTGCCGCCGATGCCGTCGATCCGGCTCCCCTCAGGGATGCCGTACACGGGCCCTTCGGATCGGCCCGAAGGGATTGCCTCATCCACCCGCGCCACGTCAGGAGTACCCTGCCCGGCCTCTTCAAGAGGCCCGTGCCCTCGCGAGCCTTCGGCAGCGCCCTGCACGGACGGGCCGCCCTGCCCATCCGGTGCGTGCAGCGCATCCTCAAAGGCACGCACCAGCTCGGCGGGAGGCTCCCCCTGCGGGCCAAGGCTCCGCAGTTCGGCCCCCTTGGAGACGCCCAGTTTTTCCAGCGCCTCCAAAAGCTTTGAAGCCCCAAGACCGGAAATGTCCACAGCCACCTCCGCCGGATTGCGCCAGCCTACGGTTCTTGCCGGAGTTTTTCAAGCAGCCCGCCAGCCAGTTCCGCCCTGGGGCCTTCGCCTGCGGCCAGCGGGCCAAGCAGCGCTTCGGCTTCGGCCTGTCGCTTCGCCAGCGTATAACACAGGCCAAGCAGCGCCTGCGCATCCCCATCTTCCGGCATGGCGGCCAGCACTTCGTCTTTCAAAATCCGTTCGGCCTCGTCGAAATCATCCACCACAATATGGCTCAGGGCCTTGCCCATAAGGGCGGGCGCGAATCCCGGACGGAGCGCAAGCACCCCCGCATAGACGGTACGCGCATCCAGCACGTTCCCTCTGTGGCATGCGGCGTTGGCGACATCAAGCAAACGGCTGATCTGGGTATCGGACAGCATGGCATTTCTCCAATCGTAAAAAGATGCGGGCCGCTCGGCAACCCCGCCTGAACGCAAAAAGGGGAGAAGGGGGCAGCCCCTTCCCCTTGTCCGTCATCCCGCCCGGCGCGCCATGCGCAGAATGGAGCCGCGCGGAGACATCCGGGGTGCGGCCCCTGAACCCAATTTCGGACGGGAAACAAACTCAGCCGGTACGCTGGGCAAGGCTCTTCATCATATCCGTCATGCTCTTCGTGACGGACGAAAGCGATTCCAGCATGGCATTGTATTGCCCGACTTCAAATTGGAGAACCACCATGTCTTCGGGCTCGACTTTTCCCTGCCCCAGCATTTCGGTCATCTTCGTCTGCACATCCTTGCCCTTGCTGCTGATCGAATCAAAACCGCTGCTGAACAGCTCATTGACGTTCAATCCCGGCGTTCCGCCCGTGCCGCTGATGCTCATGGCAAACTCGCTTTAGTTAAAAATCCTTTTACTTTACCATGTTGTCCATAGCATGCAACGCTGCCTGCGTCGCTTCCCGGACGGCCTGCGCCACAGCCCACTCGTCGGGGGCCAACCCCGTATCCATATGCCGTTTGACGGCCAGATCCATTTCCAGAACCTCATCCCGGATGCCCTGCAGGGCGCGGGGCTCATCAAGGACATCCAGCACGGAAACCATCGCGTCACTCATTGGAACCTCTCAGTCGATACACGATTATCCGCCCATCCTTACGGAGCTTCAACTCCTTCACATCAATGGACTCAAGCACATATCCGCCGGGAAGCAGGCCGCCCTCAAAGACGCGCTGCCCCGCAGCCAGGCTGACGAAACGCATGGGCGTCAAGGTTACCCCGGTCACCCGGAGTTCCGGCACATCATCGGCTTGCGGCGCGGGGGCATCCCCCGCCTCCGCCTGCTGCGGCGCAGCGGCTTCGTGCCGGGCTTCGGCCTGAGGCCGCCTTTTCTCGAACGACGCAACCACATCGAATACGACCGGGACGCCGAGTTCCGCCCTGGCCTTGTCCAGCACGCCGTCCAGCCGGATACGCTGGGCCACGTCGAACCGGCCCGCAAGCTCCACCTTTCCGGGCAGGAACCGAACCTGCACAAACGACAGCCCCGCCTCCTTCAAGAGCGGCAACAAAACCGCTTCGACCGCGTCGGCGTGACGGATGGCCCTGTCCAGGCGGCTCCAGACGGCTTGTTCCCGCAGTACCGGGACATCTTCACGGACGGCGGAAAAAGCCTGCTCTTCCACGAGCCCGTCCTTCATGTACCCGGCGATATGCAGGCCGTCATCCGGGTTCTCCGTCTTTTCCTGCACGGAAAGGGAGAACCCCCGGCTGGCGAAGGCCGAGGTTACGGCATCGACCCTGTCCCCACGGAGCGTCACATCAAGATAAACAGGGTACTGCACGCTTTGTGCCAAACGCAGCAGATCGGCCCTTTCAGCATCGTCACGGAGTATCCCCTGCACGCCGACACCTTCACCCTGCGGGAAGACGACCAGCGTGCGAAAACCGTTTTCATCAATAATCGCTTGGATTTCTTTGACTCTCGTTTCCGCGTCCGGGGTTCTGCCCGCATAGGAAAACGTCAGCCCGCACAGGCCCAGCAAAAGAAGGAAGGACAGGGCCAACCTCTGCGGAGGCAAGGAGCGCAGCCGCCCCCAAAGCGTTTTGCCAACGCCGTTGGCGCCTACGGAAGCCCCTTCGTCCAACAGCATCATCGGCTCGCCGAGATCCATGATCGGCTCTTCGGCCTGCGGCTCCACGGGCTCCGGGCGCTCCTGTGCCGAACGCCGCTCCTGCAAGCCCGATGCGACCTGACGCCATGCGTCCGCCGATTCGCCGGGCTCCGCCCACGCCATGCAGGTCAGGCCCAGAAAAAACGGCGTGCGCGCGGGGATGTCCGCGCCATCGGACGGCAAGGGGGCGCCATTGAGCAGCACCTCTCCGTCGAGCGGCGTCACCCGCACGGACGGGACGCCGTCCCCGGAAAAGCCTATGGCGATGTTTGCGTGCCGGGAAGCGACCGAGCTGTCTTGAAGAATGATGTCGCAAGAGTCATCAGACCCTACAAGCTGGCTCCCTGCGGGCAAGACAAGTTCCGCCCCCATGTGGGGGCCGAAAAAAAGGCGAAAGGCCGTCAGACCGGAGGCGCTCATAACGCTCCCGCAGGCCGCGCCTGTGCCTGTGCTCCGGGCGACTGCCCTGCCGCAGGCGGCGACAGCGGGATCGCCGCGGCGGGCGCCACCGGCTCCAGTTTGGGCCGCTTGCGGGAGCACCCGCTCTGCGGGGCCGCCGGAACCCGTTCCTCATAATCGGCCTGCGTCGGTGATCTGTGGAATGTGGGCTCGTCCACGCGGGACGGCGCCGTCGGGTTCTCGCCCAAATGGATGACCTTCGGCGTGATGAGGATCAGGCGCTCCATGCGTTTGGTCCCTTTGCTCGTCGTCTTGAAAAGGTTTCCGAGCACGGGGATGTGCATGAGGATCGGTATCCCGCTGGCATCCGTGGACTTCTGCTCATAGTAGTACCCGCCGATGAGCAGGCTCTGCCCCGCGCCCACAATGGCCTGCGTGTTGATCTTCGTCTGCTTGATGGGCGGAACGCTGTTGGCGCTGACCGGCGTATCCTTGCTGTCGTTCTGATCGTCCTGCACGCTGACCGCAAGCTTGATGGAGGTTTGGCCGTATTCGTCGCGGATGATGTGCGGGGTCACGCGCAGAACCGTCCCCGCCTCGACCTTGAACAGATCCACCGCCTGATAGCCTTCCACCTGAATGTAATAGGTGCTGGTGTTTTCCAGCGTGGCCTGCACGTTGTCCACGGTCAGCACCGAAGGGCGGCCGAGCATCCGGGCTTCGCCTTCCGCCTCCAGCGCCTGAATGCGGGCAAGGAAGAAGTCCGCGCCGTGCGTATAGATGGTGGACAGGTTCATGCCCGTCCCGGACGGTTCGCCCATCGTGGGCAGAGGCGAAAACTTGTCGCCGGTGCCGGAAAACTCGCCTCCGGTGCTCCAGCCCTTGTCCCGGCTGTTCGCGCCCTGATAGGTAACGCCGAGATCGCGCTTGAAGTCGGAATCAATGTCCACGATGGCGGCATGGATTTCCACGAGCTCCACAGGCTTGTCGAGATCCGCGATGACTTTGGCGTAATACGGCATCCGGTATTCGGCGTCATTGACCAGCACAGCATTGACGCGCGGATCGGCCATAATATTCACTTGCGTGGCGTTCTGCGGGGCGGCCTGCCCGCCCTGCTGCGCGTCGGGGGAGGAGGCATCGGGAGCCACGGGCGCCACCCGGCCCTGTGCGATGAGCCCGGTACCGGAGAGCTTGTCCACAGTGGCGGTGTCCTGCGTCACCCGGGTCGTGGAATTGGGCGAACCGGTGACCATAGCCCTGAGGATGCTCGCCACACCGGGGATGGTCACCGTCTTGTCCATGCTGTTGACGGACATGTCTTCCGCCCACGCATATTTGAGCGGAAAGACCCTCATCACGAAATTGCTGACCTGCGCCTCTTCAAAGGCGGTGACGGCGGCCGAAATCTGCGCAAGGTAGGAGGGCGGGCCGGACACGACGATCATCGCGCCGCCCGGAGCGAGCGTTGCGGGCAACTGCGAGGAGAACACCGCCGATTGCCGGAGCATTTGGTACAGGCGCTCCGCCGTCATGGCCCGCGGGGTGATGAACGTCCGCGACAGTTCCGATTCGCTGTAGAAATAAAGGGTGGAGCCGAGCCGATACCATGCCACGCCAAAGGCGGCCTGCATCCCCTTGAGGAAGGTTTCCGGCGGAACGGCGTCAAAACGCCCGCTCACCTTGCCGACCACGCCGGGAGTGAACGAAGCGCCGAGCCCCTGCGAACGGGCGAAATTCGTAAGAATGGCGGTCAGATCCTCATCGTCCGCGTAATGCGTATATGGACGGGAAAAGCCCCCCTGAGCGGCAAACGCCGGGCAGGAAGCCAGAAGCACCCCCAAAACGAGCGCCAAAACCATCAAGAGCGAAACGCCACCACGACAACGCATCAGCGCCCCATATTCCAAGCTTGCATACCGGAGAAAAAAGAAAACGCCGACGCGCCACCGCCCTGCACCTGCCTTTTCCACCATGCCAGATCGTTCAAAAAGTCCTTGGCATATACCGGCATCAAGGCAGCGCCCTCCGCCAAAGGCACGACAAGGTGCAGTGAAAACCTGCCATTATCCACCGAAAGAACCGTCCTCCGGGTACGTGCGGCCGCCGCCACACGGGAAGCGCATTTCCGCAAGAGCTCGTCCGCATCCTGTTCCACGTCGGGAAGCTGGCCAAGATCGGCCCGCAGGATGCCCGTCCGCCCGTCAGGGGAAAAAAACTCCATGTCCAAATCGCCCTCAAGGTGAAAGCGAAAGACGCCGTCCGCGCCGGGCGAGGCCTTTTTCCAACCAGCCGCCGCCGTCAATGCGTCAACGGATTCCTGCAAAAGCGACATCTTGCCTCCTTGGGCGACTATGCGGCCTTCCACAACGCCTTGTCAATCACCAAACGCGGATGCCTTGAATGGGCGGCATGGTTTCCCGCCCCGGATCCGGGCATCTGCCGGTGCGGGCTTCGGCACGGGCCTTTGTGCGGCCCCGTTTCGCCTGCATCCGGGCATCTGTCGATGTAAGGCCCGCCCTTCCCATGCTCAATGTTTCCTGCGCCCGCATCCGGGCAGCCTTGTCCCCGTGCGGCAGCGCCCCGGCCTGAGGTTTCCCATCCCACATCTGGAAAGTTTCCCGCCCCGACATCCGGGGATCTGCCGGTGCGGGCTTCGGCACGGGCCTTTGTGCGGCCCCGTTTCGCCAGCATCCGGGCATCTGTCGATGTAAGGCCCGCCCTTCCCATACTCAACGTTTCCTGCGCCTGCATCCGGGCAGCCTTGTCCCCATGCGGCAGCGCCCCGGCCTAGTTTCCCATTCCACATCTGGAAAGTTTCCCGCCCCGGCATCCGGGATCTGCCGGTGCGGGCTTCGGCACGGGCCGTTATGCGGCCCCGTTTCGCCAGCGTCCGGGCATCCGCCGATGTAAGGCCCGCCCTTCCCATACTCAACGTTTCCTGCGCCTGCATCCGGGCAGCCTTGGCGTGCCCCCTATCCGTGGATCGGGATGGCTTCCTCAGCCTAAGCCTGAGCCTCACCGAAGGCAACGCCCCGCCCTTCGGCCCCATCAGGGGCCGCCAGCGAAATCCCCCGAAGCATTGCCCCCGCCCAAGGTGTCCTTTGCCGGGGAGTCCGTTTTCCTCCAGGGTGCCGCCCAGACAGGCGGCAAGGGCCGGGCTGCCCGTTTCCGAGGATATTTTCAGGGCGTACCCCAGACACGCGGCAAAACTCATGCGGAACGCTGGATTAGGAGCCGAAGCGTCCCCCCAGGCAGGCGGCAGAGGTTCCGCACCGTCAACAATAACGGCATCCGCAGGGCGTACCCCCCAGAAGCGCGGCAAAGGTTCCGCACCATCAGCAAGGACGGCATCCGACTGGGCGTCCCCCACGGAAACGCGGCAAAGGCAACAGCATCTTGCCGCCATTTTCCGAGGCTGGCGTACCCAGACAGGCGGCAGAGGCCAGATCATGCCGAACGAGGCCGCGCAGCGTATACCTCTCAGATACGCGGCAAAGGCCGCCATAAGCGCCGGGCATCCGCCCGTCATCGGCATACCCCTCAGACATGCGGCACAGGTGGCGCACGTCCTCACATAAAGGCGGGTGGACGATGCCGCCCAAGCGCGCGGCCTCCGCTGGCGGGACATCCGTCTTGGGCACGGAACCCGCCGGGGCGCCTGCGGCGGCCCTGCGCCGCCCTTCCTATCCCAAAATCCGTAAACGGGTATCGTTCATACTCTTCTCAATGGCGTCCTGCGTGGAAATCGACTTCTGGATCACTTCGGTCAGGCTGTCGTTGATGCTCTTCAACGAGTCCCGGCTGGCCCGCATCCGTTCCTGATCGGCTTCCATTTCCTTCATGGCGGCGTCGTACTGCGCCCCCAAGTAATCGCCGACATGACCGACGAGGCCGCCCATCCCCTGCCCGAGCTGGGACAGGGACTGCCCTAGGGTCCCGTAGGCCTGCGAAGTGCCCGAAGCCCGCCGTTCCGCAGCGCTCGGATTAGCCGTGGTAGCACGGATATCATCCAGCTGCGCCCGGTTACTGTTCAGCTTTTCGGTCGTCTGCTGTAATTGATCTTCCGCACGGAGCTTCTCCGCCCCTCTGGCGGCCCCATGCTTTTCTATGTCCCGCGTGATCTTTTTCAGTTCCTTCTGCTGTGCGCGCTGCTGCTTCTCAAGGCTCCGGGTTTCCTGGTTCAGCTTGTTCTCGTTGAGTTCCTGCTGGCCCTTCGCCTGCCCCCTGGTTGCGGACAACTGCTTCATGCCCATGGCGAACTGGAGAGCGCCCATGCCGATGTTGATCGTATCGGACACGACGCCGCAGACAAGCTGCACCACGGCTTTCTCGCGGATTTCATCAGCCTGCTGCTCCATCGACATGGCGATACTATCCGTTTGCGCTTTCATGGCCTCGCGGTTTTCCTTGCGCTGTTCGGAGCATAGTTCCGTGATGAGGGCATTGACGCTCGCCATCGGGGAAGCCACGCCCACCCAGCCGCCGAGTGATCCGGAAGGGTTTTTCGGCGGGGCGAGCGTCGGCAAATCGTCGCGAACCTTCGCCGCGGCCTCCTGAAAGGAAAGCCCCGCAGCCATCGCGGCCTCCAGTTCCTTATCCACGGAGGCACGGGAAACATTGACCGTCCCCGCGTCGTTTATCAGTTGATTGTAAACCTGTTGCTGATCGGATGACAACCCTTGTATGCCTGACATATGCCTATCCTCTTCTTGCTTACGGCCTTCCCGTCTACGATCAGGCCATCATCCACCCCGCACAAGGCGGGGAACACGGGCTGTTTGGCCCCATGAAACCTTGCCCGCCGCGCGGCAGGCCCCTTCCCGCCCCGCTGCCCGAAACGGCGGCCGGGGCGGGACGGCGTACCTTCCGCCGCGCTAGGCCATCGCCGGTGGTGCGCTGGTCAAGACGTTCGTCAGCGACTCATTGCATCCCTCAACGAGCTCGTTGACGTCTTCGGTCAGCTTTCCCGCGCGTTCCATGACGCCCTTCATGAAATCTTGCTCCACTTCCAGCGCCTGCCTGAGCCGTTCCAGAACGGCTTCCAGCAGCTTGGTGTCGGCATAGCTGTTGGAAATCCTAAAATCGTACACGGCCCCGGCGATGCCCGTCGCGCCGCTGCCCATCTGTACGACGCTGCTGCTGATATTCGTTACTTTGAGGGTAATGTCCGCCACGTCCGCCAGCGTCTTCCGGGCGGTCTCGGCGGCGGAACCGAAGGAACCGAACATGGTCAGGCCCACGCCCACAAGCGTGATCGCAAGCTCAAAAGCCATGCCGGTATATGCGGCGATGTCTTCCCGAACACCGAGGGCCTCCAACCCGGCGGCTATCCCGGCGCCGATGCTCACCTTGCCGTCGGTCGCCATACTCAGGATGCTGTTGATGGACATGGTAAGCATCACCGCCCCGCCCGCAATCAACAGGGGGTTCCCCGTAGCCGCCCCCGCCGCAATCGTGGCGACGCTGGCGATGGCTCCGAGGACGACGCCGACCCAACTGAAAATCTTTTTGAAAATGTCAAGGATGCCCTTGGACTTCATGGATTCGAGCCGATCCATGATCTCTTCCAGCTTCTTCTGGTTGATCTCGGCGCGCTCCTTCCCCTTGGCCTCAATGGAGGCCACGCCGTCCTTGGTGGCCTGCGTGCGCACCTCGTTGCTGATCATCTGGGCCAGCGTTTCCAGCGAGAGCCCTCCCGCCGTGGGCGCGGCCAGCTTCGGCAGATCCGAGGCAGGTGAGGAAGCGTCGGGGGATGAAGCCGGGACATCCGGCAGCGTGATGCCCTCCAGGGCCTTTTTGATGGCATCCTGAAGGTTTTCCACACCGGCGCCGCCGACAAGATCCGTAAACTTCGAGCCGATCTGAAAGTCAATGGCATTAGGCATGTCAGCCTCACTTCTCGGCTTGTTCGAGAATGGCGAGCATGGCGGACGCCTTGCCCCGCGCGGCCTCGTGTTCCGGGTTGCCCTCTTCGCCCATAGAAACGGCGGTGACGAACGAGCCTTTGGCCTTTTCCCGATCCCCCATCTTGAGGTAGCACATACCGGCCTGAAGCACGGGCACGGGGCTGGAGAGCGCCTCCATTGCCGAGCAAAGCCCATAGGCATCCACGGCTTCCCGATACTTGCCGTTGGCCTGACGGCTTCCGCCCAGCCCCATCCAGAAGCGGGGATCGTTGTGATCGTACAGGCACAGCCCGGAAAAAATGGTTTCGGCGTCCTTGTAGTTGCCGGACGTGTAGAGGTTGTATCCGAGGCTGTATAAGGACTCCAGCATATCCTGGGAAATGTTGCACACGTCCCCGATGGTGGCGCCGTTCAGGACGGCCTTGGTCATCGTTTCAAGTTCTTCCTGCGTATATTCGACCGCAGCGCCTTTTTGTTCTGCCATAACATCTTCCTTGGGAGGCCCGCAGCAGCGGGAAAAAGGTTGCCGGCGGGGGGGAGAGCCCAATAAGGCATTGGGGCATCCCCAAACGACCACCATCCGGCAGAGGGCCGCTGCCAACCGGATGGGCACGGTTGGAATGGCCCTCTGCAAAAAACGGCTACTGCCCGCGGGCCACGTTGGTGAGCGTCTGTAGAGCGGACTGGATGGCCGAGTTCGCGCCCTGCGTGTACGAGTTGTATTGGCCCATGTAGTCCTGCACGTACACCATCAGCGTCTGGATGTCCGTGCCGATGGTCTCTTGATGCGCCTGTAAGGACTGGATCGCAGTGTCCAGATCATCCTTGCTGGAACCGGTGCTGTAGGCAAGCCCGTAGGTATCCATGTACGCGAATACCTCCAGCGCCGCCTTCCGATCTTCAAGGGAGTCAATCGCCCGCTGCCACTCGCTGCCGTTCTGCCGGGCCGAGACGCCGCTATCATCATAGTCGATATCGTTGTCCTTGAAATACTGCTCCATGACGTCCGGCATCATGGTGGACTCGTATTCCTCGCTGACCTCATAATTCTCTTTCGTTTTCAGGTTGGCCTGCGCCTGCAACTTCTTGGCATCGGCAATATAGCCTTCCACCTTGGCGAGCTCTTCCGCCGCCGTCCCCTTGGATGAATCGTCTTTGGCCTTGCAGTTCTTGAACGTCCCCATATTGGAGGTGCTTTTCTCATTCGCCGCGTTCTCCTGCAGATTGCGCAGCTTGCTCAACATATCGGCCACTTCCTTCTGATCCGCCTGCGCCTTTTCGACCTGCTCGATGTAGTCAAGGGCCGAATCCTTGGCTGCGGCGGCCAGTTCCATCTGGAGCTTGGCGAAAATAAAGTTGACGCTTGTGCATGTGCCGAGGCTGCCCACGCTGGAGACGTTTCCTGAACTGCCGACTTCACCAATACCTTGGCTCATATATTTCTTCTTTCTTTATGGTTAAAGGCGGACGACACCGCGGCGGCCCGCGCCGGGGGCCTTGCCGGAAGGACGGTTGTCCAAGGCGGCCTGCGCCTTGCGGGCTTCCCCGGCGCGCTTGGCCTCTTCCTTCGCTTTGGCAACGAGCGCCTCCACTTCCGGCGTCATCGGCTCCTGCTGTTTCAGATCGTCTTCCGTAAGCCCCATCGCCTTGAGCTGCGCATCAAATTTCTGGTCGAGGCGGGACAATTCCTCTTTGAGGGCGTTGAGCTGTTCTTCCTGAGCCTGCATATCTTTTTCAGTGAATGCCATTTCGTTGCTCCTTTGTTGATGTTTCGTTCTAAGCATGTTCCGTGCCAAACAAGCAAATACAGGGGATTTCGGCCCATCAAGCCTGTTGTGCGGTTTTCCGCGCACAAGAAAACAAACGATGTTGGCGGACTTTCGCCTTGCGCCTACCAACATTATTCCCATTCAGTTGAGAAACCTTTTCCATAGATACTATAGCCTATTCCCCAAATCAATCAAAAAGGGGGCGCTTGTAAGACGTTGCGGCCTATGATACTCGCTAGGCGATGGTTGGCATATTTCTCGCATGATTTCCCGCGGGCCGGTACGGATCGGCCCCCGGAATCACGTGTTCCCGCAGCCTCCGGGCACGGGGGCCGACTCATTTCCCGGCGGGGCCGGGCAGGGGGAGGCATGTCCATAGATTTTTCCGTCACCAACATGGGCCAGATGGCCGGGAGCGCCGCCGCACAGGCGGCGGGTTCCCTCGCCGCGGGTTCGCTCATGGGGAACGCCGCCGTACAGGTGGAAGATCCCATGTCGCTGCTCGCCGATGCCGCCGAAGAGCTGACTTTTGCGGCCGACACCACCGACGAGTACGAGCTTGAGGATCGCAAGGAACGGGAGCGTGCGGAAGAGGCTTACGCCGAACGCGTCAAGCTCTATCAGGATCTTATGCACGAGGCGGGCAAGGCGCAGGACATCGACCGCCTGAAGGACAGCCTGCGCGCCCGCGAAGGCCGGGAAAGGGCTTCGCGCGAGGCGCTTTACCGCTTTCCCGATCCGAGCGACGCCTATGCCGCCCTTTCCGAGGCGCTCGACGCCTTTTCGGGCGACCCGTCCGTTGATCCTTCCGTTGTTGAAGATATCCGCCAAGGGCTTGCCGAACTCGAAGCCGAACACGGCCCGCAGATCCGTGCGGGCATCCAGGGCGCGCTCGCCGCTGCCGGGTATCCCGGACTGGACAGCACGGACAGCCTGCGCGACCTGTACCGCCAGACCGTCTGCGACTTTACGGACGTCAACGCCGCATTCGCCCACATCCACGAAAAATACGGCGATGTGGGCTTCGACAAGGCGATGGACTTCCTTTTCAGCGCGCTGGGCAACGATCTCGCCACGGACGTGCCGAGCATGGAAACCACCCATCTCGAAAGCGTCCACGCCAGCCTCGAACAGGTGCGCCTCCTGCAAAGCACGCATGTCCAGTGCGAACGCCTGCTCCAGCGCTGGCAGGATGTCCACGGGATCCAATGCGGGCTCCCCCCGATGGAGCTGCTCGGCGATCTGGTCGGCCTGCGCAACGAACGCTTCCTTGGGGCCACGCAGATCAGCCGCATCGCCGCCAAAGCCAAGGCCCCGGACATCGAACGCGAAGTGCTGTTCCTTCAGGAACTCCTGAATATGGCCCGCAACCTGCCCGTCCAGCTTTTCGACGGCGAACAAGGCCGCATGAAGGTCATCGACGCCGTGCAGGAATCCGTGGACGAGGCCATCCGGCGCGAAGACGAATACCTCGCCAGTTTGGGGGATGCGTGATGATCGAACGTGAAATCGCCGAATTCGGCAGACGCATGGGCATGCCCGCCTTTTCCCTTTCCCCTGCGGGCCTCGCCGCGCTCGACGTGGAGCGCCTTGGGCGGCTCCATCTGGAGCTTGCCGAAAACGCCGGGGAGCGCGAACTGCTCGTCTATCTCGCGCGGGCCGTGCCGGAGTATGACGTGAAAGCCCCGCGCCGCGTGCTCGAACGCTGCCATTACCGCCATGCCGATCCCATGCCGCTGTCCGGGGGGCTGCACAAGGGCCACATCATCCTTCTCACCCGTTTCCCCGAACGGCAGGCGACGGCGGCGGGCATTGAAAAGGCCGTCCAGTTCCTCGGCGGCGTCATGGATGCCGTCGCCAATGCCTGACCCGCAACACCGTTTTTCTTTACCGGCAAAGGAGGACAGCCATGCCGAGCATCAACCTTCTGGATCCTTCCCTCGGCATCCAGGCCATCATGGAGAGCCCGGCGGCAGCGCGCGGCGGCATCCCCGAAGCGAGGCCCCTCGCCTCCAACGTGCTGCGCGAGGCCGGGCTTGAGGAACTCTATTCCCCAAGCAACGCGCACCGCCTCGTGGAACAGGCGCTCTGCCCGGATGCGGGCGACGGCGACATCCTCCGCCCGGAGGTGTTTTCCGGCAACCTCGCGGGATGCCTGGAAGCCTTGAAGGATTCCGAAGATCCCGCCGTCCGGGCGCTGGTGGACGGCGAACTGGCCCCGCTGCTTCAAAACAAGGAACTCCTCAACGCCTACATGGGCCTGATGATAGGGGGTTAAGGTGGCGCTCACGCAGGAACAGCGCAGCACACTGTCCATCCTGGGGTATCTGTATTACCGGATGGGGCGTCTGGACAATGCCGCCACGGTCTTCGCGGCGCTGGACAGGCTCGCCCCCGAAGGCATGGACGCCATTTCCCGGAGGGCCGCCGCCACGCTCGCGGCCATTGAAACGGATCGCGGCAATGCCGAAAAAGCCCTTCGGCTCCTGCACCGGGCCATGGACGGGCAACCCCTCTCCACCCGCCACGCCGCCCTGCACCTGCTCCGGGCCCGCGCGCTCTGGCAGCAGGGCCGCAAGGATGAGGCGAGGGCCGCGGTCAACGAATACCTGTACCTCGCCGGCAGCGGCCCGTCCGCGCAGGCCGGACATCCCTTCAACAGCATGGGCAAACGCGTATGAGCCTGTTCACCACGGCCCGTTCCGCCGTCGGCGTGGTCACGCGCCACAACGACATCAACATCGTCTTCCTGCTCGTCATCGTCATCGCGCTGATGATCATCCCGCTGCCCACGCCGGTGGTGGATACGCTCATCGGCGTGAACATGGCCCTGTCCTTCACCATCCTGATGATGACCATGTACGTGCGGACGGTGCTGGACTTCTCGGTCTTTCCCACGCTGCTCCTGTTCACCACCCTGTTCCGGGTGGGCCTCAACATCACGACCACGCGCCTCATCCTGCTTCAGGCGGACGCGGGCGAAATCATCTTCACGTTCGGGGAGTTCGCCCTCGGCGGCAATTTCGTGGTCGGCGCGGTGGTCTTCCTCATCCTGACCATCGTGCAGTTCCTCGTCATCGCCAAAGGCGCGGAACGCGTGGCCGAAGTCGGGGCGCGCTTCACCCTCGACGCCATGCCCGGCAAGCAGATGTCCATCGACGCCGACATGCGCGCCGGGGTCATCGACATGGAGGAGGCGCAGCGCCGCCGCGAGCGCATCAGCCAGGAAAGCCAGATGTACGGCGCTATGGACGGCGCCATGAAGTTTGTAAAAGGCGACTCCATCGCCGGGATGATCATCGCCGTCGTGAACATCGTGGGCGGCACGATCATCGGCATCACCCAGAACGGCATGACCGCGGGGGAGGCCCTGCACCTTTACGGCATCCTCACCATCGGGGACGGGCTGGTATCCCAGATCCCCTCGCTGCTCATCTCCATTTCCGCGGGCATCCTGATCACCCGGACCGGCGATTCCGACGACAACGTGGGCTCGCAGATCGGCGTCCAGATCTTCGCCCAGCCCAAGGCGCTGCTCATGGCGGGCGGGCTGGTGTTCCTCTTCGCCCTCATCCCCGGCTTCCCCAAGCCGCAATTGTTCACGCTGGCGGCCCTCCTCGGCGGGCTCGGCTACGTGCTCAAGCGCGTCAGCGAAAACCCGCAGGCCCCGGACGCCAAGGAGGAACTTTCCAAGTCGCTCACGCCCACGGCCCGCCCCAAGCCCCGCCCCGGCGCGCAGCGGGACGAATTCGCGCCCACCGTGCCCATCATCCTCGACATCTCGGAGGACATGGGCGCGTCCCTCGACTACGCTTCGCTCAACGAGGAGCTGGCGAACCTGCGCCGCGCACTCTATTTCGATCTCGGCGTGCCCTTCCCCGGCATCAACATCCGGCCCAACCCCGGCCTGCCGGGGCTTTCCTATGTCCTGAACGTCAACGAAATCCCCATGTCGCGGGGGAAGCTGGAAAAAGGCATGGTGCTCGCCCGCGATACCAGCGAAAACCTGTCCATGCTCGGCGTGGAGTTCAAGCTCGGTGAGCGGTTCCTGCCCGACGTCGAACCGCTCTGGGTTCCTGAGTCCAAGGCCGCCTCGCTGGAACGCGTGGGCATCAGCATCATGAACCATGCGCGCATCCTCGCCTACCACCTTTCGCTGCTGCTCGCCCGGCACGCCTCATCGTTCCTCGGCATGCAGGAATCCAAGTACCTGCTCGACAAGATGGAGGAACGCGCCCCCGATCTGGTCCGCGAGGCCACCCGCCTGCTGCCCACGCAGCGTATTGCGGAAATCTTCCAGCGTCTGGTGCAGGAGCAGGTATCCATCCGCGACCTGCGGAGCATCCTCGAAGCGCTCATCGAGTGGAGCCCCAAGGAAAAGGATACCGTCATGCTCACCGAGTACGTCCGCAGCGCCCTGAAGCGCCAGATCAGCTATATGTATTCCAAGGGGCAGAACATGCTGCCCGCCATCCTGCTGGACCCCTCGGTGGAGGAGACGATCCGCAAGGCCATCCGGCAGACTTCGGCGGGCGCGTTCCTTGCGCTCGATCCCGATACGACGCAGCGTTTCCTGCGCGCCGTGACCGAATCCGCCGGGAAGTACAAGGCCAACACGCAGAAGCCGGTGCTCATGGCCTCCATGGACATCCGGCGGTATGTGCGCAGGCTTATCGAGGGTGAGCATTACGGCCTGCCGGTTGTTTCGTACCAAGAGGTTACGCCTGAGATTTCGATCCAGCCCGTCAGCAGGATCAGGTTGTAAAGAGAGAGGATCGGGGGAGGGGAAAGGGCCCCTTTGAAAAGGGTCTCCTTTCC
>ENA-UEQE01000974-UEQE01000974.1-human-gut-metagenome-genome-assembly--contig:-NODE-974-length-24651-cov-5.946163_pt1 | contig 24651 bp, 20 predicted proteins | sample MGYA00242934_ERZ507935 | MGnify/ENA primary metagenome ERZ507935 (study PRJEB26167, sample SAMN06115423) | human gut metagenome | host: Homo sapiens | place: China:Anhui | collected 2015-03-30 | study... | reverse complement strand
ATGACGGGTTAATTCGGATCTTGTTTTATTATGCATACGGTTTACTGTTTTATGTAAACCTTTTTCAGGACGGGACAGACGGGACACAGACAGCAAGACAAGACAAGACAAGACAAGACAAGACAAGGCAAGGCAAGACCGGCCCCCCTGCAGAAGTTCGGCAGCAGACAAACGCGGAAAGACATTTCTGCCCGCCCCTGCAACGAAACCGCAAACTACGGAACAAAAACGTAAAAGGGTGTCTCGTGAGAAACCGACAAGCCCTCCTGCAACTCACTCCATCTTCAGCACAGCCAAAAAAGCTTCCTGCGGAACCTCGACATTCCCCACCTGACGCATCCGCTTCTTGCCTTTCTTCTGTTTTTCGAGCAGCTTGCGCTTACGACTGATGTCGCCCCCGTAGCATTTGGCCGTCACGTCCTTGCGAACGGCCTTCACCGTTTCGCGGGCGATGATCTTGGCGCCGATAGCGGCCTGAATCGCTATATCGAACTGCTGGCGCGGAATCAGTTCCTTGAGCTTCTCGCACATCTTACGGCCGAAATCATAGGCATGATCGACGTAAGTCAGCGACGACAGCGCATCGACCGGCTCGCCGTTGAGCAGAATGTCGAGCTTCGCGAGCTTGCTGGGCTTATATCCCGTCTGGTGGTAGTCGAACGACGCATAGCCGCGCGATATGCTCTTGAGCTTGTCGTAGAAATCGAACACGATTTCGGCCAGCGGCATATCGAAATTGATCTCGACGCGGTCCTGCGTGATATATACCTGATTGAGCAGCGTGCCTCGCTTGTCGATGCACAGTTTGATGACATTGCCCAGATATTCGGTCTTCGTAATGATCTGCGCCAGAATATAGGGTTCCTCGATCGAGGAGATCAGCGTCGGCTCGGGCAATCCCGAGGGATTGTGCACGTCGAGCACATCGCCCTTGGTCGTGTGGACCTTGTACGACACGTTCGGAACCGTCGTGATGACATCCATGTCGAACTCGCGGTACAGCCGTTCCTGAATGATCTCCATATGCAGAAGTCCGAGAAACCCGCAACGGAACCCGAAGCCCAGCGCCAGCGACGACTCGGGCTCGTAGGTAAGCGAGGCGTCGTTCAGATGAAGCTTCTCGAGCGAAGCGCGCAGATCCTCGTACTGGTCCGACTCGACCGGATACAGCCCGGCGAACACCATCGGCTTGACGTCCTCGAAACCGGCGATCGCCTCGCTGCAAGGGTTCCGCTGCGCAGTGATCGTATCGCCGACCTTCACGTCCGCCGAAGTCTTCAGGCCCGATATGATGTAGCCCACGTCGCCGGCGCGAAGCTCTTCGCGGGGATGCATCTTCAGCTTCAGTACGCCGACCTCGTCGGCCGTATACTCGCTGCCCGTATTGAACAGTTTGACGCGCTCGCCCTTGCGGAGTGTGCCGTTGAATATTCGGTAATAAGCGATAATTCCGCGGAACGGATTGAACACCGAGTCGAAAATCAACGCCTGAAGCGGAGCCTGTTCGTCGCCTTTCGGGGCCGGAATCCGCTCTATGATCGCTTCGAGCACCTGCTCGATTCCCTGACCCGTCTTGCCCGAAGCGGCCAGAATGCTGTCGGGATCGCAACCGAGCAGGTCGACGATCTGATCTTTGACCTCGTCGATCATGGCCGAATCCATATCGATCTTGTTCATGACGGGCACGATCTCCAAATCGTGATTCAGCGCCAGATAAAGGTTCGAGATAGTCTGCGCCTGAATACCCTGCGTCGCGTCGACCACGAGCAACGCGCCCTCGCACGAGGCGATCGCACGGGATACCTCGTAAGAAAAATCGACATGCCCCGGAGTATCGATCAGGTTCAGCACGTACTTCTCGCCCTTGTAGACATATTCCATCTGGATCGCGTGGCTCTTGATCGTGATTCCCTTTTCGCGCTCGAGGTCCATATCGTCCAGCACCTGAGCCTGCAGTTCGCGCTCCGAAAGCGTCTTGGTCGTTTCGAGCAGGCGATCGGCAAGCGTACTCTTGCCGTGATCGATATGCGCTATGATACAGAAATTGCGGATATTCTTCATACGTTCCTTTTATTCGTACGCAAAGTTAGTTAATTTTGCGAATTCGTAAAAAACGCCGTTCCCATGAATTGTCTCGCAACCGTCTCGCGCTACGCGTCGCTCGTCAAGTTTTCCCATACGATATTCGCGCTTCCTTTCGCATTGGTCGGATACGTGTACGCGCTGCAGTCCAACGGTCTGCCGTTCGAGTGGCCGGTGCTGGTCAAGGTGCTTTTGGCCATGGTGCTGGCACGCAACACGGCTATGGGATTCAACCGTTGGGCCGACCGGCGGATCGACGCGCAGAACCCGCGCACGAGCGGCCGCGAGATTCCTTCGGGTACGATCTCCGCGCGCAACGCGTTGTGGTTCGTCGTGCTGAACGCCGTGCTGTTCGTTTTGGTAGCATGGTGGATCAATCCGCTGGCTCTCGCTCTGTCGCCCGTCGCCCTGCTGGTTCTCACGGGGTACAGCCTGACCAAGCGCTTTACGGCCTGGTGCCATATCGTTCTGGGCGTGGCGCTCGGAATCGCTCCGATCGGGGCCTATGTCGCCGTAACGGGACAGTTGGCCGTGTTCCCGATCCTGCTCTGCGGGCTGGTTATCACATGGTGCGGCGGTTTCGACATCGTCTACGCGCTGCAGGACGTAGAATTCGACCGCAAACACGGGCTGCATTCGGTACCGGCCCGCTGGGGAGTCCGGGGCGGCATCGCGATCAGCATCGCGCTCCACCTGACGAGCGTCTATGCCGTCGTCGTAGCGGGAACCTACTACGACGCCGGCAGCCTATATTGGATCGGAGCCGCTCTGTTCGTCGGACTGCTGGCCTACCAGCACATGCGTTTCACGCCGCGGAACCTGTCTCGGATCGGTCTCTCGTTCGGCACCATGAACGGACTGGCAAGCGTATGCTACGCAGCTTTCGCCATAGCCGACCTGCTCGTTCGGTACCGGTAGAGCAGGGAGAGCCACGCGAACGAAAGAATGCTCGGGCGCCTAAATGCTCACCTGACGCTTGGCCTCCATCAGAATCGTGAAAGCGCGGTGAATGTCGCTGTCGCTGATAACGACGGTAAATTCGTTGGTCGTGCTGATGACCTCGGTGATATTGATGTTATCCCACGCCAATTCCTTGAAAATGTAATAGTAGACGCCCGGACAGATCGTATTCTCGGCGGGCAGTTTGACGGTAATGGACGACAGATCGACCGTTTTGGCGATATTGTTCTCATCGGCGAAAATCTCGTCGACCAGCCCGACGATCGTACTGCTGACGACCAGCGTCGTCTCGTATATCCCCTGTGAAAAGGTACAAAATACGTCCTTCATCGTGCGCACGCGGTCCAGCAGCATGGCCTGCCTCTCGTACAGCGTGGGAGAATTCACGAAGGCATAGTCGGCCAAATTCGACCGGACGATGATGTCGCCTATATTCTCGACGACTTTCTTGAACTTCATCGCCGACATCAGCTCGAGCCGGGGAACCAGCCGGTTGAGCGCCATAATGACAGCGCTGTCGTTGACCTCCTTGCCCACCTTCTTTTCGATTTCGGGCTTGAGCTGTCGTGCCAACGCCGAAAGATTGATCAGCCCTTCCACGAGAGCACCTTCGAGAAAAGGCTTTTTCTTAATGACCTCCTCCACCGCGTTCGGTATTGTAAGCATATCGGTATGTAATATATAATACGGTTTAACGATTCATCGGCCGACGTGCCGGCAGAGAGACCGCCATTAAAAATGTCCGGCACCGCCATGTGCAAAATTCGACGCCAGTACAACTTGTTGCAAAAAAAATAAAAATATCGGACAAAAACAAACAATTTAGCATACTTTTGTGCAAAAGTAAAAGTATTGTTTGATTTTACAACTTCATGATCGAATTTATATGATTAAGGTGTTGAAGTTCGGCGGGACGTCGGTAGGTTCGGCCGCAAACATGAAAAAAGTAGCCGAGATCGTCCGCCGCGAGCAGGCTCGTATCACGGTACTGTCGGCCATGTCCGGGACGACCGACTCGCTGGTCAGAATCAGTCGGGCGGCGGCATCCGGAGATCGGAACGCCATCGAGGAACAGCTCGCCATGCTGACCGACAAATACACGCGCTGCATAGAAGAGCTGCTCAGGGAACGCAAGCAGCAAGCGCTCGCGCGAATGAACGCAACTTTCGGGTTGATACGCGACGAAGCGGCCGCCTTCGAGGAATATGAGTCCGAACGGAAAATCATAGCACAGGGCGAGTTGCTGACTTCGGCCATTTTCACGGCCTACCTGCAGGAAACCGGACTGAAGGCCGAATGCCTGTACTCGCCCGACTTCATGGTCAAGGATTCCGGAGAAAAGGTCGACACGGAACGCATCGGCCGGGCGCTGGCCCGCGTCGCCGGTGACGACAGCACGTTTTTCGTCGCTCAGGGTTTCATTTGTTCCGACTCGCAGGGCCGGATCGACAATCTCGGCAGAGGGGGGAGCGATTACAGCGCGGCGCTGATGGGAGCGGCCGTCGAGGCAGCCGAGGTACAGATATGGACCGACATCGACGGCATGCACAACAACGACCCCCGTTTCGTAGACAACACCCGTCCGATCCGGACGATGAGTTTCGACGAGGCGGCCGAGCTGGCCTATTTCGGCGCGAAAATCCTGCACCCGGCTACGATTCAGCCCTGCAAGGATCACGGGATAGCCGTGCTGCTTAAGAACACGATGGACCCCGAGGCTCCCGGCACGACGATATCGAACCGCGACGACGACACGAAGTCGTTCCACGCCGTCGCGGCCAAAGACGGCATCACGGTCATCCGCATCCACTCGGCGCGCATGCTGATGGCATACGGTTTTCTGCGCAAGGTGTTCGAAATTTTCGAGCAATACCGAACTCCGATCGACATGATCACCACGTCGGAAGTCGCCGTCTCGCTGACCGTCGACAACGACAGCCACATCGACGAGATCGTTCGCGACCTGAGCGCGCTGGGTTCGATCGAAATCGAGCGCGGCAACTCGATCGTTTGCGTCGTGGGACGCATGGAACACGGTGACGCGGGTCTGGCCGCCCGTGTCTTCGAGTGCGTGCGCGGCGTTCCGATCAAGATGATCTCCTACGGAGCCAGCCACCGCAGCCTGGCCATACTGATCGACACGGAGCACAAAAAACGGACGCTGCAATGCCTTAACGACGGACTGTTCTGAATATGGGAGCACGCAAATATATCGGACGACTGCAGGAGTTGCCCACGCCGTTCTACTTCTACGACATGGATCTGCTGCGCAGTACGCTCGCGACGGCCGTGAGCGAGGCTTCGCGCTACGGCTATCGGATACATTACGCGCTGAAGGCCAACTTCGATCCCCGCATCGTCGAAACGATACGACAAGCGGGACTCGGAGCCGACTGCGTCAGCGGGAACGAGGTCCGCGCGGCGATCGAGGCGGGCTTTCCGGCCGAAGGGATCGTTTTCGCCGGCGTCGGGAAAACCGACCGCGAAATCGAATACGCGCTCGGACAGGATATCTTCTCGTTCAACTGCGAATCGGCCGCCGAAATGGAAGCGATCAACGCCATCGCGGAGCGAATGGGGCGCAAGGCCCGCGTCGCGCTGCGCATCAATCCCGACGTCGACCCGATGACGCACCGGTACATATCGACCGGCAAAGCCGATAACAAATTCGGCATCTCGTACACCGAGATCGACCACGTGATCGCCTCGCTGAAACGACTGAGCCATCTGGAAATCGTCGGTCTGCACTTTCACGTCGGATCGCAAATCGGACGCATGGAGGTGTTCGAGCACCTGTGCGAACGGGTCAACGCGATCCGCTCCTGGTTCCGCGAGCGCGGAATCGTCCTGCGCCACCTGAACATGGGAGGAGGTCTGGCCGTCGACTACGAAAACCCCGACCGGGAGCCGATGCCCGACTTCGCGACTTACTTCGCCATTTTCAGCCGCCATCTCGAAACCGAGCCGGGACAAACCGTCCATTTCGAGCTCGGCCGCTCGCTGGTCGGACAATGCGGCGATCTGGTGACGCGCGCATTATACGGCAAGACGACCGCCGCAGGAACCCAAGTCGTCATCGTGGACGCCGGTATGACCGACCTGATCCGCCCGGCCCTGTACGGAGCCCGCCACCGGATCGAAAATCTGACCTCCTCGGGCAAGCCGCGCACCTATACCGTAGTCGGTCCGATCTGCGAATCTTCCGACACGTTCGCCACAGGCATCGAGCTGCCCGAAACCTCCCGGGGCGATCTGCTGGCGATCCGGACGGCGGGAGCCTACGGCATGGCCATGGCTTCGCGCTACAATCTGCGCGACCTGCCCGGAGCCGTATACAGCGACGCGCTCCCGACCGGACGGCAATGACCGTCCGCCGGGCATGCGACCTCGCCCCGGACTGAGGCCCGCAAACCTATATCCGACCGAAGTCTTGTAAAATACGAAGGGGGGGGGAAGTTGATCTTCCCCCCTTTTCGTATTCCCGTCCCGCATGAAATCCGCCCCGCCGCGAATCAACGCGCCAGAAGTTGGCTACTTGACAAACTTTTCGTAACTTTCGCCACATTTCAACCGGCGACAGCGCCCGCAATCGGCCTTGTACGCACGACGCGCGCGACCGGAACGGAGCAAAAAAACATCAAGCGCTATGAAAATATCATTCAACTGGCTCAAACAGTATATCGAGACCGACCTCGACGCCGAGCAGGCCGCCCGAATTCTGACCGACATCGGGCTGGAAGTCGAGGCACTCGAAAAGACGGAGTCGATCCGGGGAGGACTCGCAGGAGTGGTCGTCGGCCACGTACTTACATGCGAGAAGCATCCCGATGCCGATAAGCTGCATGTCACGACGGTCGATCTGGGCGACGGCACGCCGACTCAGATCGTCTGCGGCGCCCCGAACGTGGCCGCCGGAGAGAAAGTGATCGTCGCGACGATCAATTCGACGCTTTATCCCACGGGAGAGCAGAACGGATTCAAAATCAAGAAAAGCAAGATACGCGGCGTCGAGTCGCTGGGCATGCTCTGCGCCGAGGACGAAATAGGCGTCGGCACGGCCCACGACGGAATTATCGTGCTGCCGCAGGACGTGCCGGCCGGTACGCCTGCCCGCGACTATTTCCAACTGGAGGACGATTACCTGCTCGAGATCGGCCTGACGCCGAACCGTGCCGACGCGATGTCGCACTACGGCGTAGCGCGCGATTTGGCCGTTTATCTGAAAGCCAACGGCCTGCCCTGCAAGCTGAAGCTTCCGCCGGTGGAAGCCTTCGCACAGGACAGCGACCGGAAAGAAATAACCGTCGAAGTGCAGAATGCCGAAGCCGCGCCGCGATACATGGGCGTCACGATAACCGGCGTGAAGGTGGCTCCCTCGCCCGAATGGCTCCAGCGACGGCTGCGCGCGATCGGAATGAATCCGAAAAACAACGTGGTCGACATCACCAACTTCGTTCTGCACGAAACGGGACAGCCTCTGCACGCGTTCGACGCGGCGAAAATCGAGGGCGGCCGCATCGTCGTGCGGACCTGCCCCGAAGGAACCCCTTTCACGACGCTGGACGGGATCGAGCGCAAACTTTCGGCCGACGACCTGATGATCTGCAACGCCCGCGAGCCGATGTGCATAGCCGGCGTGTTCGGCGGGCTCGACTCGGGCGTCACGGAAACGACGACCGACATCTTTATCGAAAGCGCCTATTTCAATCCGGTCTGGGTCCGCAAGACGGCCAAGCGCCACGGGCTGAGCACCGATTCCTCGTTCCGCTTCGAGCGCGGGATCGATCCCACCATGACGCCCTACGCGCTGATGCGCGCGGCCTTGCTGGTCAAGGAGCTGGCAGGGGGAGAGATTTCGTCTCCGGTCACGGATCTCTATCCCGTCCGTATCGAGCCGTTCCGGTTCGACGTATCGCTCGACCGGGTTCGCAGACTGATCGGCAAGGAGATTCCCGACGAGACGATCCGGCGGATCGTCGTTGCGCTCAACGTGCGGATCGAAAGCGAACGCGACGGCATACTGAGCGTTGCCGTACCGCCTTACCGGGTGGACGTGCGGCGCGAGGCCGACCTGGTCGAGGATATTCTGCGCATATACGGCTACAATAACGTGGAGATTCCGCAACGCGTCCACTCGACGCTGTCGTACGCTCCGCATCCCGACCGCGACCGGCTCGTCAACCTGCTGTCGGACATGCTGACCGCCAACGGTTTCAACGAGATCATGAGCAACTCGCTGACCAAGGCGTCCTATTACGACGGACTGGCCGGCTATCCGGCCGAGCATTGCGTACGGATACTGAATCCGTTGAGCAACGACCTGAGCGTCATGCGTCAGACGCTGCTGTTCAACGCGCTGGAAGCCGTCCAGTTGAACGTGAACCACCGCAACGCGGACCTGAAGCTGTACGAATACGGGAACTGCTACTTTTACGACCCGGCCAAAAAGGAGGAAGGGGGACTGGCTCCGTACTCCGAGCGAGCCAAGGTATCGATGACCGTCACGGGAAGCGACCGTCAGCCCTCGTGGAACGTCGCCGCACAGCCCGCCGGCTTCTTCACGCTGCGGGCCATGGCGGAAAAGGCGATGCTCCGTTTCGGACTGGACCTGAATGCGGCCGAGACCGAACCGCTCGAAAGCGACCTTTACTCGGAAGCGATCGTCTGCCGCTGGAACGGAAAGAAACTTCTCGAAATGGGCATCGTGTCGAAAAAGATTCGCAGCCTGTTCGACATCAAGGCCGACGTATACTATGCGGAACTCGACTTCGACACGCTGGTCAGGATCACGCGGAACCACTCGGTCACGGTCTCGGAACTGTCGAAATATCCCGAGGTCCGTCGCGACCTGGCCCTGCTCGTGGACAAGGAGGTAACCTTCTCCCGGCTGTACTCCATCGCCCGGAGCACGGAGAAAAAGCTGCTCCGCAACGTCTCGCTGTTCGACGTGTACGAAGGCGACAAGCTGCCCGAAGGCAAGAAATCCTACGCGCTGAGCTTCATCCTCGAAGACACGACCAAGACGCTGACCGACTCGGCGATCGACCGCGCGATGAGCAATCTGATCCGCGCTTTCGAGCAGCATGCCGGAGCTGAAATCCGCTCGTAAACTCCCGGCGGAAAGAGCGCAAACGAACCGAAAAAACTTAAACGAGAGAATATGCAGGAAAAAATACTGATTCTGGACTTCGGATCGCAGTACACGCAGTTGATCGCCCGCCGCGTGCGCGAGTTGAACGTATATTGCGAAATCCACCCTTTCAACCGCATTCCGGCGCTGGACGCATCGGTACGAGGCGTCATCCTGTCCGGAAGCCCCTATTCGGTCCGCGACAAGGAGGCCCCGCGCGTCGATCTGTCAGCGATCAAGGGAAAGCTGCCGCTGTTGGGCGTCTGCTACGGAGCCCAGTACCTCTCGTATTGCTACGGAGGCGAGGTCGCTCCCTCGGCGACGAGGGAGTACGGACGGGCCATGCTGTCGAAAACGGAAGGCGACAATCCGCTGATCAGGGACCTTTCCGAGCGGACGCAGGTATGGATGTCGCACGGGGATACGATCGTCCGGATTCCGGAAAGCTACCGGATCATCGCCAGCACGGAGGACGTGCCGGTCGCCGCGTTCCAGATCGACGGAGAGCAGACATGGGGCATCCAGTTCCATCCGGAAGTGTACCACTCGACCGAGGGCAAGCAGTTGCTGAAGCATTTTGTCGTCGACATCTGCGGCTGCCGTCAGGACTGGACTCCCGCCTCGTTCGTCGAATCGACCGTCGCCGAACTGCGCGAAAAGATCGGGCCGGACAAAGTGCTGCTCGGGTTGTCCGGGGGAGTCGACTCGTCGGTAGCGGCCATGCTGCTGCATCGGGCCGTCGGCCAGCAACTGATCTGCATTTTCGTCGATATGGGACTGCTCCGCAAGGACGAGTTCGAGAACGTACTCAAATCGTACGAGTCGATGGGGCTGAACGTGATCGGCGTCCGCGCCGGCGAAAAGTTCCTCTCCGACCTGAAAGGAGTGACCGATCCCGAGCGCAAACGCAAGATCATCGGGCGGGACTTCATCGAGGTATTCGACGCCGAGGCGCAGAAGCTGACCGACGTGCGCTGGCTCGCTCAGGGGACGATCTATCCCGACGTGATCGAGTCGACGTCCGTCAACGGTCCGTCGGCCACGATCAAGTCGCACCATAACGTGGGAGGCCTGCCCGAAAAAATGAATCTGAAGATCGTCGAGCCGCTCCGACTGCTTTTCAAGGACGAGGTGCGCCGTGTAGGCCGTCAGCTCGAGATACCTTCCGACATTCTGAACCGCCACCCGTTCCCGGGCCCGGGGCTCGGCATCCGCATTCTGGGCGAAGTGACGGCCGAAAAGGTGCGCATCCTGCAGGAAGCCGACAAGATATTCATCGACGGACTGAAAGAATACGGCCTGTACGACCAGGTATGGCAGGCAGGCGTGATGCTGCTGCCGGTCCAGTCCGTAGGCGTGATGGGCGACGAGCGGACCTACGAGAGTTGCGTCGCGCTGCGCGCCGTCACTTCGACGGACGGCATGACGGCCGACTGGGTCCATCTGCCCTACGATTTCCTCGCGAAAATGTCCAACGACATCATCAACCGCGTGAAAGGAATCAACCGCGTCGTCTACGATATCAGCTCGAAACCGCCCGCAACGATCGAGTGGGAGTAAAGCTTCTCCGATCGACGATACGATCGTCACGGATTTCCCCTGTTCGTCGAGAGCAGGGGAAATCTTTTATACGGTCATCGGCTGTACCGCACTCGTCCCATAGGACTTCGGCGATGGACGACGCAAGAAAACCTGCAGAGACCTCTACATCTCCGGAGGTGCCTCATGAGTGTAATCCAAAAAACGGATACCTTCGGGCAGGTCGCGTTCGATCAGAGTTTTCATTTTCTTGGCAAAGGGACACGGATAACCCAGCGGCGTACCTTTCTGAATGCACGAAGCGAAAACGATCGTGTCGGCGCCTCTCCGGACAAGCTCCCTTGCCCGTAACACCGATTTCTTCGCAGGGCATCCCCCGCAATTGCAAAAACCGACAATATCTATATCCTCGGTTATTCCCGGGCAAAAATCTTCCGTCTGCATACACCGGATAATCCCAACTTTCATATCGATTCACTTTATAAATTTTGAAATATGACGACAAACGAACATTCCTCCCTGCCAATGCACACCCGTCCGCCCAGCCAACTCGACAGAACGATTCGCCCAATCGCTGCACACAGATAAACCGTCGGGCCTCTCTCGCCCGCTTCCGTTCGCAGACCGGACCGCCTCTACGATCGTTCTGTCCGTCACCAATCGATTTCAGCGATTCCGTGATCGCGCAGATAAGCGTTCGCCCTGCTGAAGTGCCGGCAACCGAAAAATCCCCGGTTGGCAGACAGAGGCGAAGGGTGGGGTGCCGTCAGCACGCAATGACGGGAACGGTCGATAAACGCGCCCTTTTTCTGGGCGTAGGCGCCCCACAGCATAAAGACGAGATGTTCCTTACGCTCGTTCAGTTCCCGGATCACAGCATCGGTGAACCTTTCCCAACCGCGGCCTCGGTGCGATCCGGCCTGATGAGCCCGCACGGTCAGAATCGCGTTGATCAGCAGAACACCCTGATCGGCCCAGCGCTCCAATCGGCCCGAAGAGGGAAACGGCTTGCCCAGATCGCTCTCGATCTCTCGGAATATGTTGACCAGCGAAGGCGGGAACGGCACGCCGTCGAGCACCGAGAAGCACAGCCCGTAATACTGCCCGGGCTCGTGATAGGGGTCCTGCCCGATGATAACCGCCCTGACGCGGTCGAAAGGGCAACTGTCGAACGCATGGAATATCCGCCGCGCCGGAGGATAAACCGTGCAGCTCGCATACTCGCGTCGCACGAACTCGGCCAGCTCGGCGAAATAGGGACTGTCGAACTCGGGCTGCAGGCAGCGGCGCCAGCTTTCTTCTATCCTGACATTCATATCTGTGTTCTATGTTTTTCGACTGTGCGGAACCTGAGCCTTCGGCCTATCCGGGCGCCGCAATACGCGTGAAACGAATATATAAAAGTATAAAAACTTGCCGCAATTTCTCCCATATTTTTCTAAAATCGCTCGTTTCCCCGCTCAAAGACATGGCAACCGACGAATAATCGCTATGTTTGTAAAAAACAACGCGAGGTTCGCCATGCAAGACGTTATAGAATTTCTCAGACAGCTGCGGCTCCACAACGACCGGACCTGGTTCGAGGCCAACAAGTCGTGGTACCGTGACGCGCAATCGCAATTCGCCGCCTTCGTCGAGGAGCTGATCGCCGGCATCGCCCGATTCGATTCCTCCGTGCAGGGGCTCGCCGCAAAAGATTGTACCTACCGGATTTATCGCGACACACGCTTCAGCGCCGACAAGACCCCTTACAAGACCCACATGGGAGCATACGTTTGCCGGGGAGGCAAAAAGTCGGGATTTGCGGGCTATTATTTCCACGTCGAGCCGCAGAGCGACGCTCCGGGCGGCCATCTGCTGTCGGCCGGAATCTATATGCCGGACCGGGACGTGCTCGAAAGCATACGGGAGGAAATACTCGACAACGGAGCGGCGTTCGAGGCCTCGGTCAAGCGAGCCAGAGGATTCCGCCTGTACCAAGGCAACAAGCTCAAGAAATTCCCCGCAGGATTCACTGCGGAAGGCGCATATTCGGACTATTTGAAGCTGAAGGATTTCTATCTCGAGAAATTCGTCGACGAAGACTACATGCTGCAGCCCGACCTAGCGCGGAAGGCGGTGGCCGACTTCAAGAAAACCTTCGATTTCAACGAACGACTGAACCGGGCCGCGGCCTATGCCTTCGAAAACCGGTAGGGGAATCCCGACTCCGGAAAGCCCGCTGAGCCGTCCGCGCCGAGCGGTCCGTATCTTCCCGGTAAAACGCCGGACGAAGGCAGGGCCCTTTGAAAAACGAAAAACCCGTTCACGTATCCGATCGGCCGTTCCCGATGCTCCACGCCGTACAGCAAGGCAGCGGCTTTTACGTGGCGATCGGCACCGGATCAAAACTGCCGACATCCGAAAAAAGAACGGCTTATGTATGAGAGCGGTTTTCGCGGACATACGAGCGAAGAAACAAAGCGTTCCGGAGCCGACGGTTCCGGAACGCTTTGTACGACAGATCGAAAAACTATTTCTTTTCAGGCTTGACTATTCCTTCCCGCATCCGGGTGTCGGCCTGAATATTCTGAAACTTGTAATAGTCCATAACGCCCAGATTGCCGTTGCGGAAAGCTTCGGCGATCGCCATCGGAATCTCCGCCTCCGCTTCGATCACCCTGGCGCGCGCCTCCTGAGCCTTAGCGATCATCTCCTGTTCCAGAGCGACGGCCATCGCGCGCTTTTCCTCGGCCTTGGCCTGCGCGATGTTCTTGTCGGCATTGGCCTGATCCATTTGCAGGAAAGCGCCGATATTCTTGCCTACGTCGATGTCGGCGATGTCGATCGACAGAATCTCGAAAGCCGTACCGGCATCCAAGCCCTTCTCGAGCACCACGCGCGAAATGAAGTCAGGATTCTCGAGCACGGTCTTATGCGAATCCGACGAGCCGATCGACGAAACGATTCCCTCGCCGACACGCGCCAGCACGGTATCCTCGCCCGCGCCTCCGACCAATTGCTTGATATTGGCGCGGACCGTTACGCGGGCCTTGGCGATCAGCTGGATACCGTCCTTGGCCACGGCCGCCACGGGAGGCGTATTGATCACTTTCGGATTGACCGACATCTGGACCGCTTCGGCCACGTTACGGCCGGCCAGATCGATCGCGGCCGCCATGCGGAAGTCGAGCGCGATATTCGCTTTTTGGGCCGAAATAAGTGCCGTTACCACATTGGGGACATTGCCGCCCGCCAGATAGTGCGCTTCCAGATCGTTCGCGGTCAGGTGCAGCCCCGCTTTCGTTCCCGCGATCAGCTGGTTGACGATCACCGAGGGGGGGACCTTGCGGAAACGCATCAGCACCAACTGAATCAGGCTGATCCGCACGCCCGATACCAACGCGGAAAACCACAGGCCGATCGGGATAAAGTAAAGAATGAACCACAGCAGCACGAGCGCCACGAAGGCCACGACAATCCAAATTCCCAGTTCCATACAATCTATTTATTAAAAGTTCAATACAATTCACACAACCGGACAAGACTCCCTTAGGAGTTCTTCCCGGAAAAGGCTTCGGGTCGCTCCTCCGCTCTTTCCTGCGCCGCAACCCGGCGGACGACTACCGCCGTATTGTCATACCCGATCACCTCGATGGCCTGCCGGGGATCGATATAGGCGTCCACCGACTTGGCCTCGACGGTAACGTCCCCGACCCGCACCTTGCCCATCGGGGCCAAGCGCGTCAGAGTCTCCCCGCGCTGGCCGATCCGAATGTCGTTCTGCTCTGCAGTAGGGGTGGACGTCGCATCGATCGTCGACTTGAGCGACAGCCGCTGCCACGTATTGGCACGCAGAGAAATCACTACGGCAGCCACCGCCACAATGATAATCGCGGCCAAAACGACCGAGCCTCCCAAAATCCCGTACAGGAAAAAGCCGTACACGGCAGCTACGGCCAACGACAGAAAGGCCCCGATGCCTGCCACGCTAATGCCCGGCAGCAGGACCAACTCGGCCACCAGCAACAGTATGCCGACGATGATTAGCATTATAATCAGCCACATAGATCGAAATACGTTTTGCGTCCCGACAGTAAATGCCGGAATTTTCAACAAGATAGTCTATTTTTCGGGAAAAACAATCGGCAAGCACTAAAAATCAGGCCCCGGCTACTCGGCTATCTCGAGTACGGCGGCACACCCCGGAGCCGCGGCATTGATCGCCTCGCAAACCGACTCGGCGGACAAGCGGTCGCCGAAACTGCCGACCGAATAGAGAAAGGTTCCCTGACCGGTCGCCACACGGGTCAGCTCCTTACCCGGAGCCTGACGGCTCACGATCTCCCGTATTTCATCGCTGATATTCTCCTGCTGTCCCGATATTTCGATCCGATACAGGGGGCCTCCGTCCTTCGAAGGCGTTCCGGAGCCGCTTCCGATCATCTCGAACACCCCGTCGCGCCAAACGACGATCTCGGGTTTGCGGAATCCCATTTCCTTCAGCTTGGTCCAGGCAGCCTCGGCTTCCGACAGCTCGCGGAAGGCGCCCGCGCAATAACGATAGCGCCCCTCCTCGGTCCTGTCGTAGCACAAGGGGGAAACACCCTTGAAAATGGAGACGGGCTGCTTCTGCTGAAATGCTCCGAGCTGTATCCGATAAACGGTGCCGTACTGGTCCGTCTCGTTCTCGGGAATCGGATTGCGGGCGTTATAGACCGAAGGCGTCGTCCGCTCGATATCGGAGTAAACGATGAACACCCTGCGCGCCGGGTCGATCTCCGGCATCCCGTACGAAAGGCGAGACGTCTCGGCTATGCATTTTCCCAATGAATCGGAAGCTGCCGTAAAGCCGAGCAGATCGGCCAGCGTTTTCTCATAAGACAGTACCAGCTGCTTCTGCAACGGATATCCGTACAGCGCCATCGACGCGACGCTGTCCTGCACGGCCATGATCTGCTGCCGGTTTTTCCGGAAACGAGCCTCGAAATCGGCCAGCAGCTCGGTCTTGCCCATCTTGTCGAGCAAATAGCCGTAGGCGTACACTTTATTGTCGTATATGAATCCCCATACGCCGGCGAGCGAATCGCCGATCGCCTCGTTCAGCGAACGCACGACCGACAGACGCGAGTAGATCTCGTCGGCCTGCTGCCGGTCGGACGTAGCGGCGTATTGCGCGGCCAAAGAGTCCAGACGGGCATAGTTCGACATGTAGCGAGCGATCAGCCGACCGGGCAACGTCTCCTTCTGCTGCGCCTCGAGCAGCGAGCGGTAGTCGGCAGCCGACAAATGGTCCCTGAAATAGGCGTTGTAGACCAAATTACGCACTTGCTCGCCCGCCGCTTTCGGTTCGACGACAGTCCCGGACGGCCCGGAACTGTTCATATTGCTTACGATGAACTCTTGCTCGATCGTTCCGATTTCATTGGCAGTCACACCGATACGATTGCGAATTTCATACAGTTCCTTTTCCAGACGCAAGATTTCGGCCCCGTACTTCTCTCGCTCGTCGGGCGACGAGTGCGAAGAGAACAGCTCGCGGGTATCGCCGATAATGCGCACCACGGAATCTTCCATGCGGTGGAGCTGCTGTTCCTTTCCCAGCAACTCCATGTATTTTTGATCGTTCTCCAATCCGGCCACCCGCGCCGAGACATTTTGCCCGAAAAGCACGCACGGAAACGCCGAAAGACACAGAAAAAAAACGAATCTATTCATTACAAGAATATTGAATACCGTTATCTCTTTCAAAAATTCATATACCTATTTCCACCAATTGGTAACGAACAATTGCAACAGACCGAAAATTTCGAGCCGGCCGAGCAGCATGAACACCGTACAAATATACTTAATCGCTCCGGGAAAATCATGATAATTGCTCATGCTTCCGGCTTTTCCGAAACCGACGCCCGCATTGGCCATGCACGAAGCCGTCATGCTGAAACTCGTCTCGAGGTCCATGCCGAACGCAGCTACAACGATTGTACCCAAAGCCAGCAGCATCAGGTAGAACACGATGAACAGCATGGCCATGTCGACAACGCTTTGTTCCTGTATCACGCCGTTGAGCTTGACGCGAATCACGGCATTGGGGTGCTGCCGGCGAATCATCATCGCCCGGATCGTCTTGAACGCCAGCAGCACACGGTCGCATTTGATTCCGCCGGTAGTCGATCCGGCACAGGCGCACTGCATCGTAAAGAGTATCAGCACTATAATAGCCAACGGCGTCCAAACTGACGAATCGGCCGTAGCGAAACCGGTCGTCGAAGACACCGATACGACCTGAAAAAAGCCGTAGCGCATCGACGAGGCAAAAGTCGGATACATATCGCTCGCCCAAAGGCTGACCGAAACGATCAGACCTCCGAGCAACAGCGACAGAACATAGTAGCGACTGATCTCGGAACGGAATATATTGTTGCTTTTCCCGGTCAGCGTAGCGAAAATCAGTCCGAAATGAAGCCCCGATACGGCCATGAAAAACACGACGATCATCTCGATCCACAGACTGCCGTACGCCGCGATACTGGCATTCCTCGTACAGAATCCTCCCGTGGCGATCGTCGAAAACGAATTGCACACGGCCTCGAACCAGCTCATTCCCGCCATCCGGAGCAATACCGTCTCGACCAACGTCAGACCGACATAGACGACCAGCAGAATCTGCAGGATTTTCTGCGTCCGGTAGCGGAAATTATCCTTGGCCATGGACGAAAGCTCGACGCTCGACAGGCGCATCTTGGTCGATCCCATCGACGGCAGGACGACCAGAACGAACATCACAACGCCCACGCCGCCCAACCAATGGGTCGAGGCTCGCCAGAAAAGAAGCCCCCGCGGCAGCGCCTCCACATTGCTCAGGCTGGTCGAACCGGTCGTCGTAAAGCCCGAAACGGCCTCGAACCAGGCGTCCGAAACCGAAAACTCGCCCCCCCAAAGCACGTAGGGGAGCATGCCAGCCAGACACGACATCAGCCATGCCCCGACGACGATCGCATAGCCCTCCTTGCTGGTGATCTGTCCGCCGCGCGGAACGAATATCAGCGGGAAAGCGCCTAAAATGGCCGTCAATACGAAACTCTGTAACAACGGGTAGAAACCGGTATCCATGCCTCCGAGCAACGATACCACGACCGACAGCAGCATAAAAGCCGCGTCCAGCAGCAAGATCAACCCTACATATCTCAGTACGACGTTCAACCGCATGGCGCCACTGTCTTTATTTGCTCTGATCGATCAGCGACTCGATCCGCTCCTTCAGTCTGTATACCTCGTCTTTTCCCTCGATAGTCACCTTGAAAGGCATCTTCGAATCGAGATAGGCTTTCAGAGCGCTGTCGATTTTCAGCACGGGAGTGATATAGTACAGATTGACGAAATAGTAGAATATCAGCACGATCACGATGGCGATCACCAGCGCGATGAATCCGGGCATCGTCGCCCGGTAGGCATTGTCCTCCAGCCGCCTCGCCTTGGCGTCCATCATATTCTGGGACGAGACCATGAAATTCTTGATCGAGGAGGTCAGGTCCGAATAGGAGGTCTTGTAGATATCGACGAACCAGTCCACGTTCTCCTTTCGCAGGCTGTCTCGCAGGTAAGCGCCGACCGTCTCGTTGTAGCTGATGTTGGCCGCATAGACCGAATCGAATCCCTGCAGGTCGCGGATCGAGATTTTCGCGTCGCTGATAGCCGCCTCGAACTTCTCGCGTCCGGCACGCAGCAGCGAATCGCTCTCGCGGTCGCTCCGGCCCGAGACGATGATCTGAAGCAGAGCCGTGTTCTGATCCTGAACGGCGTCGAGCATCGTTTTGGACAACTCCATGTTTTTCAGGCTGGCGCCCAGCATGCTCTGCGTCGAGCGGCTCAGCTTGCTGAGCTCGAAAAAAGAGATCAGTCCAGAGAAGAAAAGCAAAAGGCCCAGCGCCAGAAATCCCAGCCGGATTTTTTCCCGAATACCCATGTTTTTCATACGCCCGAGTTTTTACGGAAATACAAATGTAGGCATTTTATAACGTTTTCGCCACCCCTCACGCGAGAAACGTCGCGTCCATCGCCGCCCCATCGTCCGAAGCGCGCAATACCACCGGAGAGATCGTATTCACCCGGCTGCGATCGAACGGAGCGCGCACCTTGATATAGTTTTCGCTATAGCCGAACATCCGGCCGTCCCGCCGGGTGCTTTCCCACAACACCGACGCCGTCCGGCCGTCATGGCTGCGGCAGAACGCCCGGTGCAGGCGGTCGCACAACTCGCCGAGCGCGGCCGCCCGGCGCTCGATTACCGGAGCCGGAACACGTCCGGGCAGATCGGCCGCCGGAGTACCGGGACGGACGGAATAGGGGAAAACGTGCAGAAACGCAGGCTCGATCCGTTCCAGAAAATCGTAGGTCCGGGCGAAGTCGTCGTCCGTCTCCCCGGGAAAGCCGACGATCACGTCGATCCCCAGAAAGGCATCGGGCATGGCGCGCCGCACGGCTCCGATCCTCTCGGCGAATTTCGTCGTATTGTAACGGCGGCGCATCAGACCCAGAATCCGGTCGCAACCGCTTTGTATCGGAATGTGGAAATGAGGTTGAAACTTCTCCGAAGCGGCCGTGAACGCGATGACTTCGTCGGAAAGCAGATTCGGCTCGATCGACGAGATCCGGTAGCGATCGATCCCTCGAACCCCGTCGAGCGCCCGCAGCAAATCGACGAACCGCTCGCCGGTCGTTTTGCCGAAGTCGCCCGTATTGATCCCCGTCAACACGATTTCGCGCCGGCCGCCGGCCGCAATACGTTCCGCCTCGGCGACCAGATCGGCGATCGGCAGGTTGCGGCTTGCGCCCCGCGCCAGCGGGATCGTGCAATAGCTGCAACGATAGTCGCAGCCGTCCTGCACTTTCAGGAACGAGCGGGTCCTGTCCCCGGTCGAGAACGCGGCGAAAAACGAGGTCAGCTCGTCAGCCTCGCAGCCGTGAACGACGGTCCCGCCCTTGCTTCGCATCGAAGCGATCCGCTCGAAAAGCGATCCCTTGTCGCCGTTGCCGACGACCAGATCGACACCCTCGATCGAGGCCAGTTCCCGAGGCCGGAGCTGGGCATAGCATCCGGTTACGGCGACCAGCGCGCGCGGATTCTCCCGGATCAGCCGTCGTACCAGATTGCGGCATTTCTTATCGGCATGCTCGGTTACCGAACAACTGTTCACGACATAGATGTCGGCGGGCTCCCCCCGTCGCGCGCGACAGAACCCGCCGGCTTCGAACTCGCGCGCGATCGTGGATGTCTCCGAAAAGTTCATCTTGCAGCCCAGCGTATAGAATCCGACCTTTTTCCCTTGCGACATGACCCGTGATTTCCATTGATGAGTTGCAAATGTACAAAACTGCCGTCTATTTTTCACCGGTCAAAATCCTCCGGCCCGAACGTTTTAGCGAAAAAAGGGTTAGTTTTGCCGTCGGTTCCCTCTTCAAACGACCGTTATGGGCTTCTTTTCAGAAATTCTCCAATACAAGTTCCTCGCCAACGCAACGCTCGCCTGTCTGCTGTGCGGTATCGCCTGCGGCCTTGTCGGCACATACGTCGTATGCCGCAGGCTGGTGTTCCTGAGCGGAGGCATCACGCACGCTTCGTTCGGAGGTATCGGCATGGCCTACTACCTCGGCGCCGATCCGATCGCCGGCGCGCTGCTTTTCGCCGTCGCCTCGGCGCTGGGCATCGAGGCGACGTCCTCCGGAAAGCGTATCCGCGAAGACTCGGCCATCGGACTGATCTGGTCGCTCGGCATGGCTTTGGGCATCATCTTCATATATCTGACCCCGGGTTACGCACCGAACCTTATGAGCTTTCTGTTCGGCAACATCCTGAGCGTCACGTCGGCCGATCTGCTCTGGATGGGGGCGGTCGACGCGGCGATCGTCGCCGGTTTCGCTCTGTTTTACCGGCCGATTCTCTACGTGGCATTCGACCGAGACTACTCCCGGAGCCAAAACATGCCGACCCGGCTCGTAAGCTATGCCATGGCGGCTCTCGTAGCCGTCACGATCGTCATGTCGATCCGCGTGGCAGGCATCGTGCTGCTGATCTCGCTGCTGACCATACCGGCCGTCGTCGCGAACCAGCTGACCCAGTCTTTCGGCCGCATGCTCCCCGTCTCCACGCTGATCGCCGTCCTCGGTTCTTTCGCCGGACTGTACATCGGCTACCGGAACGACGTCCCTTCGGGAGCCGTCACAATATTTGTCCTCACTCTTACGCTTATTGTCGTAAAACTATTACCTTTGCGTACCCTCAAGCGTAAAACCGACGGATGAAAACAGTCCACAAGCTCATACTGAAGTCCTATGCCGGGCCGATGGTCCTGACATTCTTCATAGTGCTTTTCGTTTTCATCATGCAGTTCATGTGGCGCTACATCGACGAGCTGGTCGGCAAAGGGCTCGGCATGGACGTGATTCTGGAACTGATGATGTACGCGGCCGTCACGCTGATCCCGATGGTGCTGCCGCTGGCCACGTTGTTCGCCGCCGTGATGACGATGGGCAACATGGGCGAGAATTACGAACTGCTCGCGCTCAAGTCGGCCGGCATCTCCCTGCCGAAAATCATGCGTCCACTGATCATACTGGTGCTGTTCGTAGCCGTCGGCAGCTTTTTCGTCGCCAATAATCTGGTGCCGATCGCTACGAAAAAAATCTCCGCCCTGTTGTACGATATCCGTCAGCAGAAACAGTCGATCGAATTCAAGGACGGGCTGTTTTTCAACGGCATGGACGACATCAGCATCCGGGTGGACCGTCAGGACCCCAAAACGAAACTTCTGAACGGCGTGCTGATCTATGACACGAGCGATCCGAACGGCAATATGACCACGACGCTGGCCGACTCGGGCTACATCTCCCTGTCGGACGACAAGAAGTATCTGCTGGTCACCCTGTACAGCGGCGAGCGCTACGAGCAGGCGAGAGGCTACAAATGGTTCGACAACAGCGAACTGCGCCAAAATATTTTCGACGTGTACAACATGGTGATGAAGGTGCCCGGCTTCGACTTCGAGCGAACCGACCAGTCGATGTTCAACGGCAGCCAAACCAAGAACGTCAGGGAACTTCAGGCCGGAATCGACTCGCTCGAGAAAATCAGCTCCGAGTCGGCCAGCGCCTCGTACGAACCGCTGCTCAATACGTTCATCTTCCCTTTCGACAAAAGCCTGGCCAGCGACTCGATTCCCCATGTCGACATGCCCCGGGCCGAACTGGCCGAAAAGATCGAGAACCTTCCCGTCCGGTCGAAAGTATCGATCTACGACGTCGCGCTGAACAAGGCGCGCAATTCGCGCAGTTACTATTCGTTCGACGAGGCGACTTCCAAGGAGGCGCTGAACCAGTTGTACCGATACAAGGTCGAGTGGCACAAGAAAATGTCGCTGCCCGTATCGATCATGATTTTCTTCCTGATCGGGGCTCCGCTCGGAGCCATTATACGCAAGGGGGGGCTCGGCATGCCGGTCGTCGTCTCGGTCGGCTTTTTCGTGATCTACTACATCATCACGATCACCGGCGAAAAGATGGCGCGGGAAGGTTCGTGGGACTCGTTTCTGGGCATGTGGATCGCAACGTTCATTCTGCTTCCGATCTCGGTATACCTGACTTATAAGGCGACCAACGATTCCAACCTGTTCAACGCCGAGTGGTATCTTGCGCGCTATAAGAAAATCAGGGCTTTCTTCCGGAGCCTTTTCCGGCGGAATGCCCTCCGGGGAGGATTGCCTCCCGCCGGCACAGCCGGTTCCGAAACACGCTAAATAAACACAGACTTTCGATATGACATCCAAACAACCTCAAGAGAGAATATTGAGTTCCGTAGAGGAAGCGATCGAGGAGATCCGGGCAGGCCGGGTACTGATCGTGGTCGACGACGAGGACCGCGAGAACGAGGGCGACTTCATCGTCGCCGGCGAAAAGATCACGCCCGAAATCGTCAATTTCATGGCGGCCCACGGGCGCGGGCTGATCTGCGCTCCGCTGCCCGAATCGCGCTGCGAGGAGCTGAACCTGCCGATGATGGTCACCCACAACACGTCGCTGCACGAGACCCCGTTCACCGTCTCGGTCGACCTGACTACGCAGGGATGCACGACCGGAATCTCCGTGGCCGACCGGGCCAAGACGATCCGCGCGCTGGTCGATCCGGCCACGAAGCCCGAAGAACTGGGCCGCCCCGGACACATATTTCCGCTCCGGGCGCGCGAACGCGGCGTGCTGCGCCGTCCCGGCCATACCGAGGCGGTCGTCGACCTGACCCGCATGGCCGGACTGACGCCCGGCGGGGCGCTGGTCGAAATCATGAACGAAGACGGCACGATGGCGCGCCTGCCCCAATTGCATGAGATCGCGAAGAAACACGGTCTGAAAATCGTCTCGATCGCCGATCTGATCGCATTCCGCCTGCAGACCGAGTCGATCGTCGAAAAGGGCGAGACGGTCGACATGCCGACCCAGTGGGGACATTTCCGCCTCACTCCGTTCCGGCAAAAAAGCAACGGACTGGAGCATTTCGCGCTGACCAAAGGAGAATGGGCTCCGGACGAGCCGGTGCTCGTGCGCGTGCACTCGTCCTGCATGACGGGCGACATCCTCGGATCGTACCGCTGCGACTGCGGTCCGCAGCTGCACGAGGCGATGCAGATGATCGAGCGCGAGGGCAAGGGAGCGGTCGTCTACCTGAACCAAGAAGGCCGGGGAATCGGACTGTGCAACAAGATCAAAGCCTATAAGCTGCAGGAGCAGGGATACGACACGGCCGAAGCCAACCTGAAGCTCGGCTTTCAGGTGGACGAGCGCGATTACGGCGTGGGAGCCGGCATCCTGCGCGAGATCGGTATTAAGAACATGCGCCTGATGACCAACAATCCGCTCAAGCGGGCCGGTTTGGAGGGATACGGGCTGCGCATCGTCGAGAACGTGCCGATCGTGATCGCCCCGAATCCGTTCAACGAGAAATACCTGAAAACCAAAGAGACGGTCATGGGCCACAGGCTGGGCCTCTTCAAAAAATAGATTGCCCGCACCATGAGAATCGTCCACATCGCCGTTTGGACCCGTGACCTCGAAACGATGCGCGTTTTCTACGAGCGCTATTTCGGCGGTCGGAGCGGAGAGAAATACGTCAACCGAGCCAAGGGGTTCGAGTCGTATATGGTCCGTCTCGGCGACACGGCGCTGGAACTGATGCGAAGCGCGCGGATCGCCGACCGTGCGGAGCAGGACGAAAGGATAGGCTTCTGTCACATCGCCGTTTCGACAGGCAGCGCCGAGCAGGTCCGGGATCTGACCGAGCGGCTGAGGCGGGACGGATATGCCGTTTTGGGAGAGCCCCGCACGACGGGGGACGGATATTACGAAAGCGTCGTGGCCGATCCGGAGGGAAACCGCGTGGAAATCACAATCTGAAAAGCATGGAAGCAAAAAAACTGCGCATCGTATACATGGGAACGCCCGACTTCGCGGTATCCCCGCTCGCCAAGCTCGTCGAGGAGGGGTATAACGTCGTAGGCGTCGTCACGATGCCCGACAAGCCGTCGGGCAGGGGACTGCACGTACAACAGAGCGCGGTCAAGCGGTACGCGTTGCAAGCGGGACTGCCCGTCTACCAACCGGAGAAGCTCAGGGACCCGGCTTTCGTCGAAACATTCCGCTCGATGAGGCCCGATCTGGGCATCGTCATCGCGTTCCGCATGCTGCCCGAAATCATCTGGGCCGCTCCGAAGCTGGGAACGTTCAACTTGCATGCCTCGCTGCTGCCGCAGTACCGGGGCGCCGCCCCGATCAACTGGGCCTTGATCAACGGCGAGACCGAGACCGGTGTCACGACCTTCCTGCTGAACCGCGAGATCGACAAAGGAGCCGAGGCGCAGGAGATCGCCGAGCGGCTGAAAGGTCTTGCCGTGCGATTCATCGTCGCCGTAAACGAA
>ENA-UEQE01000971-UEQE01000971.1-human-gut-metagenome-genome-assembly--contig:-NODE-971-length-24706-cov-4.181209_pt1 | contig 24706 bp, 39 predicted proteins | sample MGYA00242934_ERZ507935 | MGnify/ENA primary metagenome ERZ507935 (study PRJEB26167, sample SAMN06115423) | human gut metagenome | host: Homo sapiens | place: China:Anhui | collected 2015-03-30 | study... | reverse complement strand
ACCTCCTTATAGGTCTTTGGAGAGAATTAGCTTTGCGGAGTCGGTAGCTTTTCTCAAATCGCAATATTGACTGGAAAGCGAATGACTGAACAAACATCTAAGCGAAACAGCACCGCTTGCGATTTGAGAAACGCGAATCGAAGTTGGTGTAAAGTATGCGTTTGCTGCAACAACCGCAACTTGCCACTCAGAAGGATTGCAAATAACAACAGGGACAGAACCACTCTCTCTTAAAGTTACAGGAATAGGAACAAGGAAGTCGCAGCCTGTTGAAAAAAGAGTGCCACCATACATTGAGTTAAAAGTCAAGGATGGAGTAACATCCACGTAGTACCTTTGGCACCTCCTCAACTGCTCCCCGAAATCAGGGATTTCATTCAGTACCCAAACGCCGTTTTCCTTGTGCGCAAGGGTCTGCGTGTCGCCAAGTTCGAGCTTGGCGGCGACAGCCGTAGTCGTGCTCGAATATCGCACCCAAATTCTCTTGCCGCTTTCTAATCCTATGAGCTGTATATCACCAATCTCAATTAAACTGTCCCAATTTCCCCATGTAGACGGAATTACAGCGCTTTTGGTGACTAACGTGTTGTCTGCAAAAAAGAAAGAATAAGTAACTGTTTTCCCCTTCAAGAACGAGGAAAGTTCATATTCCAAAGGTTCGAAGAGCGCTCCGGACGTCAACCGAATACCTTCATCTGCAACAGTCAAAACGCCGTCTGACGTGAGATGCCACCTATCCACCGTATACTTATCCCCCGAATACTCCGTCTGCCCTCTCTGGTTCACGGGTCTCCCGAAGTACCAGTTATCGAGCAGGTTCGGGTTGACACCGCCACCGGACGTTGTGGGAATTTTCGTCAATGCCTCAGAAATCAATGTCGAATCCTCTGCACTAACCGGAATGGTATCACCTCGAATTTCGAGTTTTTTCCTCAGTTCAGCAAGCGTTGACGCACCGGAGATAATCTGCGCCGCTCTCACCGCAGCATCGATTTCTTCACCGCTAAACTGCGACGTGTAAGCATCAGGCATTATACAACCACCTTTCGTGTGAATTTCTCGTTGAAGCCCTTGCCATCGCGGGTGATAAGCCGTCCGGTAGAGCTTGCGCGGTATACGCGGTAGTAGATGAGGACACAGCCGGGTGCACCGTCGCCACCGTTGGAGCCGTTGCCGCCCTCTCCACCGGAATGGCTCCACGTGTCTACAGCTTGCGTCAATCCGCCGCCGCCTCCTCCACCGCCTCCGTGACCGCCTCCGCCACCGCAGCCGAGCATGGCCGGCATGTTTGGAATGATAGTTGCGTTGCCGCCAGAGCCGCCTGCACCACCTTTTGCGAGCCATCCGTAACCTTTATGCTCAGACGTGTCGAAATTCGTCCATTCCAAGCGTCCGGCATTGCCATCTTCTCCCGCGTTGCCCATAGCGGCACCGCCACCGCCGCCACCGCCAGAAACGCCAATCTGACCGCCGTATTTAGACGCGCTGCCACTTGCGCCCTTGCCACCTGCGTAGCCGAGGGCGTTTCCTCCGTCTTTGCCTGCGCGAACCTTGCTATCATCGCTTGTATAGTTTGCTTCGCCGCCGTTGCCTCCATCTCCGCCCTTGATGCCGTCGTCTCCGACTTGAGCGTAAAACTGGTTGTTGACCGGGTCTGCAAAACCAATATCGGAAGATGAGCCGTTTTCAGAGGATAGCGAGCCGAACTTTGTTTGCACGCCAGACGTACCGGCTACGCTGCCGTCTGCGGAATATACGCCGCCTTTGCCGCCTGCACCAATTTGCACTGCGTAATTCGTTCCGGGCGTAACATCCATTTCAACGCTGTAAACCTTTCCGCCCGCGCCGCCTGCGCCTGCTATGCCGCCTTTGCCGCCTGCGCCGCCGTTGTACACGCTCTTGCCATCTTCGCCCTCACATCCGCTCGAACCGCCAGACCCTCCCCCAATCAGCACTACACGAATACTCGTCACATTCTCCGGCACAGTCCACGCTCCATCTTTGGTCAGAACTTCTACCGTGTCGTAATATTCCTGCACGCCAATATCCGGCGGGAAATAATCAATCAGCACGCTTTCCTCTGCTGCAAGTTTACCGGATACCGTAATATCCGCACTTTCAATGCAGCCGGAGACTGTACCGCCGTAAGGATGCGCAATCTTCACTACATCACCGGGGGTTTCACGTTTAACCGCGATTTTGTAATTGATACGTTCGTTGTGGCTGTAATACTCGGCGAGGCGTTCTGCGACTGCCGTTGCATTTACGAGAGATACGAGCGTTGCGCTCTCTACCTTTACCGTGTTATCCGATTGTGTAACAAGCTCGCGTGTTTTGGGCTTAATCTGCTGCATTACCTGCCGGGTAACGTGCGTATACTTTTTACCCGTCAGCACGCCAGAGCCTGCCGAAACCGTTGCCCAGTTTGCACCGCTTGCAAGAATGGAAAAGCCGGATGCTGAGAGGTCGTAGCACGGTTCGTCGAAGGTGATTTTGTCGCCTGCCGACGTTGTACCCTTGAAAAGCTCCGTCGTTTCCGTTGCGCTCTGCGAATAGGCGTGCTCGGTAACAACAACCTCTGTAACCGGCGTTGCATACTCCACCGAGCCGCCTGCGTACATTTCGCTTGCGGTGATTTCGCTCGACTGTCCGTCCCACAAGCCCTCGATACGGATTGCGCCATTGTAGTCCACTTTCAGCGTTGCGCCGATAGCAAACAGCACCTGTGCGAGGTTTTCGCGCCGTGTTGCAATAGGCAACCAACCGTAAAGTTTGATGTTGGCAATGTTGGACTTAACATAGCAGGTCAGCGGTGAGCAAATGTCCGTACAAACTTCGCGCACGGTTTCGCCGGTATAGATACCGCCGTCGTGGTAGGTTTCATCCAACAGACCAACGGTCGAGGTGCAGGTAAAGTGGTAAGTGTTGATAGAGGTGCGAGAGATTGTCTGCACATAAAAAATCCCCATCTGATTTCCGTCATGGTAGAAAGTCAGTGGGGTGTTACGGATAAACTCCGTTAAACTGGTATCATCCGACTGCACATCAAAGGAAAACGTGTCGATTTCCATCGAGGCACTGTTCAGCGGACGCGCATAATACGCATTTCCGCTGATTACATCGTGTGCATCGAACGTGCGGTCAAGATATGTGATTGTATTGGTTCCCATGTGTCACGTCCTTTGCGGTGCCATTGCGATAAACTGAACGGAAAGCCCCGTCCAGTATGCTTCTCCGGGTTTCTTGCGAATGAGGTTATCTTGTCCAGCAGTAACATATGCGTTAAACGTAAGCGTGCTCTGTGCATACGGAACAACAATTCTGTGACTGTCCTGCGGTGCACTTAGAACCTCGTACAGCGCATCGTAGTCGCCGTACTTGCCAACTGCGGGAAGAATCGTAATCTCGTAGTTGTAAAACGTACCGATAATGTCGCGAATCATTGCGCCGCTGAGCGTTCGCTCTGCGTTCTCGCCGTCAAGCACCTGAAATTTACGGGTAAGGCTTGTAACAAGGACGTTGTACTTCTTTCCGTCTACGGTAAGTTCCATTTATGCACCTCCTGTTACAAGACTTACGCCGCGTCGCCGTGTTTCGCCGCTGTTGTACGGGCCGGTAATGCGTGCAAACTTCGCGCCGTCGATGTACAGCTCGATAGGTTGACTGCTGTTGACCGTGCCGCCGCGTGCGTCCAGTGCCGCGTTAAACGCATCAATCATGGTGGACAGTGGGGTTTCCACGTTCACGCCGCTTTTCTGATCGCCCAACAGAGCGAGAAATTCGCTGTTCGGGCTGATAACTGCACCATTTGCAAGGGCAGGAATGTCAAGCGAATACGCAGCAGCAGGAGAATCCAGCGAAAATGCGCTTAATCCGCCACCCAATGCGCCAACAAGCGACGAAATACCACTTCCAATGCCACTTCCAATTTTGCCAATCAGATTAAGGACAAAGGAAATAGCGTCGCCCAGTTTCGTAATGGTATCCGTCAAACCCTCAATAATAGAGATCACAGAAAAACCGATAAACTGAACGATAGGTTTGATAATGCTCCAAATCGTTTGCAGAATCGGAGCCAGCGCAGATACTACCTTGTATATCGCCTGCAACGCCGCCGCAAGAAGATTGAGGATTGCCGGAACGGCTTCTTCGATAGTCCAGCTCGAAAGCGGAAGTAAAACGTTCTCCCATGCCCATGCAAGGCCGTTCACAATCAGGTCTACAACCGGTTCGAGTGCTGCCATGAAATTGTTAAACGACGTGACAAGAGGTTCAAAATTCAAACCACTTGCCCAATCTGCCGTTGCCTGTGACATTTTATCAATTCCGGCTAATACATCATCAATGATTTTGAGGATGCTCTCCCAAATTGCTACGCCGTTGTTGTTGTATTCCCACGCAGATTGCAGGTTTTGAGCTAGTGATTTTATCGCATTTTCACTATTCGTGATGATGGAAAGAAAAAGTGAGAAGATGCTTTCGCCTAATCCTGCGTCAGACCACGCCGCAATAAACGCTTGACCGATAGAATTAACGAGGTTTACAACCGCCGTAATCATTTGTATCAAGGTGTTTATCATCGTTTGTCCAGCATTACCATCGTTCCACGCAGCTAAAAACGCTTGACCGATTGCGCTAATTGCCTGAACCACCGTAGTAATGAGAGTCATAATGCTTTGCAGCATGATTTGTCCCGCGTTACCATCGTTCCATGCCGCAATGAATGCCTGCCCAATAGATGTGATAATCTGAATGATCGTGTTCAGCAAGTTCATAATTGCTTGCAACATCTGTTCGCCCGTGTTGTTCGTGTTCCACGCATTGGTAAATGCCGTTGCAATGGCGGTAATCAGATCGAAGATGGTTTGCAACAGCAGTTGAATATTGTTCAGCGTTTCAAGTCCGGTTCCGTTCGTCCAGATTGCCATAAACGACTGACCGATAGCGGAAACCATGTCTTTCAGCGCAGAAAGAGCGTTCTTTGCGCTTTCAATGGTCTGCTGTCCGTACTGCGCCCACGATTCCTGAAACACCTTCCAGAAGTCCGTGAGCCATTGCGGTGCCTGATTTTTTGCTGCGGAATAATCCGTATCAAACTTAGGTGCGCTCGGGTCGGTCGTGTTATTGCTGTTATTGGTTAATTTCTGGACTGTATCGAACGATGCAAGAGCCTTTTCAGCTTTCTTCGCAGACGATGCCGTGGAATCCAGTGCATCCGTTTGCTTGTTCAGTTCCTTTGCATTTTCCTGTGCCTGCTGTGCGGTCGTACCGAACACAGACGCGATAAACTGCGCCATCTGCGCCGTTACCTGTGCAAGAGCCTGCATCAGCTTATTCAGCCATGGGATGATAGATTCATAGATAGGCTGAAACGCCGTCAGCAGGTTACTTTTCACCTGTCCAAACGACTTTGCAAACGTTTGGTTTGCAAGCAGAGCCTTGCCCAAACGGTCAGCCATTGCCGTAAGCGCTTTGGAAATCAAGTTGAAGAACAACGCGCCCGCAACGATAGATCGCAGACGCACACCGAACGACTGTACGCCGCCCGTTGCTTTCTTCATGGACTTTTGGCTGGAACGTCCGAAATTGGCGAATTTGGCTTTGAGCTTGTCAATCGCTGCGCCCAATTTGCCGCCGAGAAAATTTTGCAGACTTCCGACAGACGTTTTCAAGCCAGCGCCCAAACCCGCAATAACTCGTTTCAGCTTAGCCATTTTGGAATTTGTCTGACTTACGAAGTCATTCATTTCCGACTTGGACTGTTTCAGCCCGGCCTTCATGTTCTCTAACTGCGTGGTCTCATTGGCAAGGTTTTGCCGCACATTCTGACCGGCGCTGCTCATCGTGGATGATTGCTTGATCTCGGCAAGCTGTTGTTTCAGTTGTGCCGCTTTATCATCTGCGTTTCGCAGAGCTTCGCCCAATTTATCCGATTCAGCAACAAGCGAATTCAGCTTTTGCGCCGATTCCGAGAATTCCTCCTGTGGGATTGCGCCCGTTGCCGCCTGTTTCAGTTTGGTGTTGTAATCGCTTTGAGCCTTTTCAATCTCAGCGTTTACTTCATCCAACCGAGCAGCCAGACGTGCGGCTTCTTTCTCCGTTGCTGCAAGGTCGGCTTGCATTTTAATGCCCTTCGTGCCTCCAGCAGCTACCTTGTTCCACTGTTCAGCAAGTTTTTGTACCTTTGCGGCTTGTTTATCTACGGCGGCTGATTGCTTCTCAATGTCTTTCGTCATTTGTGCAATCTGCTTTTTCGCTTGTTCGTCGCTTACAGTAGCGTCGATTCTGATAGAGCCATCCTCCATTTTTTCACCGCCTTTCTAATTGTTCTGCGCCCAAAAAGCGTCAATAGCTTCCTTTTCTTCTTCGGAAAGTGCGGGTGCAGGGGTTAAATTACGTTTGAGACGTTCGTATTCCTGTTTCTGTTTTCCCTTCATTTTGCTTGTGTCCGTGCCTCTGATTTGCAGGGCATGAGACATTGCAGAATCTTCGTTAAGGCTTTCCATCATTGCCATAAACTCAAACCAGTGCAGATTGACCTTGTGCAGCTCAATGCCGAACGTCTGCCGGAACGATGCGTACAACCGTGCAGAATCGAAATCGAACCACATCATGCGTTTACCGCCGGGTTCAATCTCTCTATCGTCGCCACAGCGAACAAACCACTGCAAACCTTCCAGTGCAATGTCAATGGGCGGCATCCCTGCTCCGTAAAGCAAGGATAATGCCACCCATACACGGTCATTATCGCTTAAATTCGGGTCGTCCAGTGCAAGGGAAATCTGAATGCCGATTCTGTAATCCGTGCGAATCAGATACCCCTTGTAAGAGCTTGGCAGGCGGTCGAGCAGCATGTTAAACACTGCCGACACGCTCCGCGCTGTACTTGCTCATGTTTGCTGCACGCTTCTCAACGTGGCTGTCAATGATGGGGGTAAGCTGTGCGAAGAAATCAAGGAACTGGTCGGAGGACGGAAGCACCGCACCAAACACCTTCGCGCAAGTATTTTCGCCAATCAGCGCGTCGATTTTGTCCTTAACGTCTTTGTCAAACGCTACGATATCGTCCAGAGTGTCCAGAACGTCGCCTTTCTTCTCAGAAATAGCCGTTGCCTTGTCTTTGATTTCATTCAGCAGGTCGAAAAAGCCTTTGACAAAGCTATCATCAGACAGCGGAAGGGAGATCGTCTCTCCCTTGTCGTTGACTTCAATAACCTTTACGCCGCTGTTTACGCGGATACTATCCATTCCTCGTTACCTCCTTATACGGATACGTTCGCAGTGAATACCGGTGCGCCGCCGGTGATCTTAACAGTGCCCGGAATCGGGTCGCCTACATAGTTCAGCGTATATTCCAGCGTCGGAGATTCGCCGCCTGCGCCGCCGTAGGTATCAACCTGTACAGATACTTCCTGAACCTCTGCAACATAAGTCGCAGTGTCGCTGTCACTGGTAGCATTCCACATGTCCACATTCAGCAGCCATGCGTGGGAATCTGCCAGAGTAGCACGAGCGCGACGCTTCTTGTCGATAAACTCAAACACATCGTCGCCCTTGGTGCACTGCTGAGAAACGCTCATGGTCGGCTGATAGCCGGTAATCTCAGTAGTTGCAGAATCAGAGATAATGTCCTGCTCGGTCTCAGTCTGTGCGCCGTAGTCCGTAGATGCCTCAGTTACGTTCTTACCGATTCGTGCCCACTTTGCAGCGGAATACTCGCCCATCTTCTCGGCAGTATCCAGAAAGTGTGCAATCAGAGGACGTTTAATCTTTTCAGTTGCCATTTTTACACCTCAACTTCATAGTTAATGGTTAAGAGGATTTGGTAATCCTCGGTTAAATCTTCGTATCGAGCGATAAGCCCCGCAGGGGTCGTTCGCTCAACAGATGTGACGGTCATCCCCTCGCCGAGATCAGGCGGGTTTTCTTCCGCCCATGCTCCCAGCTCATTCAGCAAGGATTCAACGTCGAGACGTTCCTCGCTGTCGGTCGGCAGGGCGCGATACATCACGCCGAACGGGTACTGTGCAGCATATCCGCCGTCAATATACTGTGCGGTTTTATACGCGCTCTGTACACTGGTAAGCATCATGCCTGACCGTTCCGGCGGGAGATATTCAAACTCGATTTCGGGAGCATAGCCTTTCAGCCATAAAAGAACAGCCCGTGAAACACCGTCTTGTTCACGAGCTGTTACCGTGTTCAATTTCTCACTCATCGGTCAAAATCTTGCGCACTCCTTCCCTCCAGTGTCCCTCGTTCACCGCGCGGCTTGCCTCAAACCAGTGCGATTGCGCGTGTTTGTGCACCGCCTTACTGTATTGAAGGTCGCGATCGGTCAACACCTTGCGCACGCCCTTAGGCGCGAATGTGCTTCCTGTTGCCGGGTCGATCATCACCTTGACGTAATACTGAAAACGTGCATACGGCGAGGCATACACGATGGTATGCCCGTGCCGCTGCACGTTCATTGCCAGTGCTCTGGTTCGCGCCGGAACAAACGGGTCGGTGTCCTTGATGATCTCTTCAACAAGCCACGCGTTCGCCTTTTCCACGCGCTTATCGAGCAGATTTTTCGGCAAATGCAGTTTCATGGAGTAATAAATCATCGTCCGCCTACCTCCAAATGCTGCAACAGGCCGTAATCATACCGAGAAACGCTCGTAACACGGTACGTTTCGTGTTTCTCTCGGCATTTCTGGTAGCTGCCCTCATCCGGCACATCACCACGGGCGAAATAGTCCTTTTCGGGCGATAGCGTAAGTTCGCACGGCAGAGGGATATGCAGCGTGACGGAATCCGCGCTGTTAAGTGCAGTTTTCGTTGCCGCTGTTCCTCTGGTGCTTTCCAGCAACACGCCTGTAAGCACTGTTCGGCCGGACGGCTGAAAGATCGTCACAGTGTGCGGTAATTTCATGCTGTCACCTTTGCCCTTTCAAACTGTGTCGGCAATTCTGCCGCTTCGGAAAACGCCTTGTATTCGCGCCGTAACGCTTGCAGACGTATCTTTGCATTGTTGGCTTGCTCGGTATCACCGGCAGCTTCAAACGCCATCCTACGCCGTGTCTGCTTCCTCATAGCTGTTTCCAACTTGCGCTGCATCTGCGTCGCTTCGTAGGCGGTGTAAGTCTTGCCCTGATACTCAAACGGCGGCGGGTCGATGTTCTTTAGTTCATCGTCCGTATAGACGCGCTCAGAAACGCCCTCCAAAAACGGATGCCGATGGTGTCTGCAGTTAGCGCCCTCCAGACCGTCAACCTGTCCCAATCCGCAAACCTTGTAGATATTCGGGTACTTGCTGCCGTCTTTCGTGGCGTATACCTTGCCTTGCCAGCGCTTATGGTTTGACCAGACGTGCAGTTTGTCCTTATCGCGTGCTCCACGATGGGCGGTCACTTCGTACAAGTCGGTTTCCAACACCTCCGCCGCTTCTTCGGCATACTTGGATGTAACCTGATTAAGACCGGTTACAATAGCACGCCGCGCCGCAACGTCAGCATGGTTCATCCAACCGGACGCATAATCAACGGTACGAATACCGCTGTCAGCCAGTTCCCGTACAGCGTCTTCAAGTGCCTGCTGCACCGTGAAGCCGCCGGAGTACACTTTCATTTCTGCCTTATCAAGCACAGCCTGATAGGCTTTTGCGATAGGGCGGAACACGATTTCGCCGTTCGTCTGCACAGCAAAACCCAAAGAACGGGTAATGTTGCGGTACTCATCGAGCATTTGCTTGCGAATCAGTTCAATTTCTCGCGCCGTCACGATTTCAAGTGGCATTGTAATACCTGCCTTGTCGGACAGCTCGCCGTAATACTCACGGTTCAGCTTTACAACGCGGTCAAGCGCATCCTGCACTTCCTCTGTGCTGGTCTTGGTATGATTTGCGATACGCCGTTCGATGGTATCCATATCCAGACCGTATGCTTTCAGCGTGCGTATGTCGTTGATCGTTACCTCGTTCAGTTCGCCGGTCAGCTTGAAGCGAGAGCAAATCTCACGCAACAGGTCATCTTCCATTGCGAGGATTGCTTTCACAAGCGGTTTAGGCGCGTTTTCAAGGTATTCCGGAGTAATAGGATACTTCATCAGCCGATACCGCCATAGAGTAAGCCAGTACCGCACAAATACTGTGCGATAAGTCGTTTTTTCCGATCTTCAATGCTCTGCACCTGTGCAGCAATAGCAGAGTTAGCGCCGTAACTGCGAGACCACGAGCCGACACTCTCAGAGGATACCGCGCCGCCGTCCGTAGAAAAGACGGCGGATTCTGCGGTTTCCTGATTGTGCATGACTTCTGCCAGCGCACAGTTAAGGCGTTTTACTCGGTGCATTACAGTGTCGCTCAGAACGCCGTCAGAGCGTCCGAGCGTTGCGCAAGAGATAATATCCGCCGCTCTCCCTGCTACGCGGTCGTAATCCTTCTCATCAATCAGATTACCCTTGTAGCAGGTGCGGTAAAAGTCATAGTTTGCGTACACGGCGGATTGCTCCTTTCTTTACGACGGCAGGGTTACAGTTGCAATGTACAGGCCGTTCGGGTCGGGCAGAACCGGGATAAACATGCCGGATGCCTTAGTCCAGATTGCAACCGGGTCGGGGGTCTGCCACTGGGTCATGGTGATGTACTGGTTCTGCGATGCAGCAGTAAATGCGCCCTGTGCTTCCTCTTCCGGAGTTACGCCCCACAGACCAGCGCCGAACGAACCGTTTGCCATGGTTGCGAGGAACGCAATCTTGTTCTTCGGGAAGTAGCGCTGAGTGGTCAGCGTGCCGTCTGCCTTTTCGTAGTTGTAAACCTGATCGTTTACAGTGATGCGCTCGATGCCGAACAGACGGGAGAACAGGCTCGTAATTTCGTCCTGAGTTGCCAGACGACCAGCGAAAGCAGAGCCGAAAAGCGCGTTCTGGATAACAGCGCTCTTAGCAAGCAGGCTGAGAACAGCAGAGCTGGTGACGATCTCACGCAGTACACGGCCGGTTGCAATAGCAGCGTCGCGCACGCCCTGAATATCGTCGAGGATGGTCTTTGCCTTTGCCTCGGTAGACCAATCGAAAGCCTTGTTCGTATGGTCGGTCGGAACGCCGAAGTCGATCGTAGTGTTGACGTGGTTCTCGTTGATGGTCATCTTGCCGGTTGCAAGCAGTTCCTGCTTTGCTACCTCAGTACGGGTCTTTACGCCCTCAGCCAGACGTGCCATATCGTCAAAGATATAGTCGAGAATCTCGTTGTTGGTGTTTACGCCGTGGTTGCGGAGCAGGCGGACACGCTCGGAAAGGTTGATCTTGCGCTTGATGAGCAGCTTCTCAACGGTCACGATGCTTGCAGTCGGGCGGGAGCCGATCTGTGCCTCTGCGTCGAGCGCATGCACGGTTGCCATGGTCGGCAGGTATGCACTGTCAGACATTGCGAGGTACTTTGCGGTGATATTCTGCGTCTTCTGGTCAGGGAACAGGCGGTCGCCGGACAGCTCCGGGCGGGCAATGTTGAAGTTCTGGCCGAAGTCCAGCAGTTCAGCTTCTTTCAGCAGTTCTACAAATTCCATAGGTTATTACTCCTTTACGCTCTGGTGGTTTCCGGCGCGTCTACGAAAACAACGCCGCTCTTTTCGAGGGTGGACTTTGCGCCAGTCTTGGAGCTATCGTCCGCGCTGGGTGCTGCGGGCAGGCGGTTTGCATATACACGGCCAGCAACAATAACAGCAGCTACACGGTCGCCGTTGGTTACGTCCACATCCTCAAACACAATGCCCTCTGCGGTGTTGTCGTTCAGCGGGAAGATAGTGCCCTGCTTAACAACCTTTCGATTGCCATCAGCGGTGCCGAGGGTTGCGGGAATGAGACGGGTCTTGGTAATCAGACCAACTTCGCTTGCGAGGATAGACGGCTTGTGTGCACCGTCAGCTTTGTTTACATAAGTGCCCATAGGTTATTTACTCCTTTCCTTGGGTGCGAACTGTGCGGAATACCGCTGTGCAGCCAGACCGGCAGCACTTACCGTATGCGGTGCGGGATTCTGAATCGGATTTGCAAACGTCGGAGCGGGTTTTTCGCTCTGAAATGCCGCCGGGTCGGATTCCTGCTGCTTCTTGCAGTAATCGTCAAAGCCGGTCAGCGTGCCGTCCTTCATTTCCAGTTTGTTTGCGGTCAGGTCAGCGATAAATGCCTTTTCTGCCGCCTTGGAGGTAAACTTAATACCCTTTGCGGTGATACCGGCGCGTACTGCGTCCGCATAATCGCGGGCATCGAGCTTGCTCTGGAATTCTGCAGTGTCGGTGTCGTACTTCTTCTGCAGGGTGTCGAGCTTGGTCTTCAAGTCGTCCGCGTCGCCCGCATTCTTCTTCAAGTCCTCAATGTCCTTGTCACGCTGGGTGAGCTGGTCGCGCAGGTCGGTAACGTCTTTCTTGGCTTCTGCCGCCTGTGACTTGTATTTCTCAACATCCTTGCCGTTCAGTGCAAAAACCTTATCTGCCTGTTCGTCAGTCAGACCGATTTCTAACAGTTCTTCTTTCTTCATGTGTGTACTCCTTTCAGATTAGGCGTTTTAGGTGGTCGCCGTCACCGATCTGCCTGCACTTTTAGGCTTGCAGGATAGCCAATTTCCGTAGTTTAATGCCGTTGCGGGCATGAAAAAAGCGCCTTGCGGCGCTGGATTCACTTTATCAAAGTGGGATATGCGATTGTCAAAGTCAATTTGCTAACAGTTTGATTATTCTTCTCAATCTGTTAGCTTTTCCGCGTTCGGCATCATTGCTCTTGCTTCTTCCTCGGTTACGCCGTACTTCTTTGCAATGTACAGCTCACCTCGAATAAGACCGGCAGAAACGTCATTGCGCATATCCGCAAGTTCTTTCTGCTTGCTCTCGGTGTCCTGCACAACGCCGTCGCCCCAATCACACTGCAAGTCCCAATCACCAGCAGGCGCAAGACCGTAAAGCGTGGCGTAAACGTCCATGCCATACAACAGGCCGTTCAGAGCGTGTTCAAGTGCCGCCTGCGTATCCCTCACGGTGACGTACATTGTCTGCTTACTGGATACGATCTCGGTTGCGGTTGCGTTTACCGTCTGAGGGTCGGACAGCGTTCCGAAAGACAAGCCGCAGTTCAGCTCGATCATCTTCAAGGTGTCTTGGAACCCCTTGTATAGTGCATCATTGCGGAATTCCGGTGAAAACTCCTGATAGAAGTCTACGTCTTCAAACGGCATCCGGCGGAACAGACGGTCACGGAGCAGCGGGTTAGTGTGCGATAGTCCGTGCTCATCTACAACGCGCTGTGGAATCGCAGAATCACTCATCAGGATACGGCGTTCGCCGCTTTCGTATTCCCACATGAGCCGTTCCCACTGCTGATCAGCCTGCCGGATGAGGTCAACTGCTGCGCCGCTGTAAAGCGACACACCGAGCGGGCTTTCCGGCTCGATGTTGTTTGCAATCGGCACTTTGAAAAAACCGAAAAGCGGGCGTTCTACGTTCTGAATCGTCGTTTCCGGTGCAATCTGTGCCCAGTCCTCTACAGTGTTCAGTGGCACTTCCGAGCCGATACTACCGTTCTTGTCGGAGTTGTACGCCTTGTTCTTGATGGTGTACACGCCGCTTTTCAGTTCGTGGTACTCCAATTTGGTATAATATCGGTTCTTTTCTCGCTTGGTATCCGCGAACACTGCCGCTGTGATTTCGCCGTTGCTGTCAACACTGACCGGGTACGCGCTGCCGACTGTGTTAAAGTCCACAAGCACACGGTTCTCCGAGACAAACGGCTTGTAGAAGAAACCGCCGACCGAGAGACCCTTTTCAACGTCAATTCGCATGTGTGGAATCATACCGCGCAGGCTTTCGTTTAGGAATTCTGCTCGTGCGCCGCCATCAACAGTGATGGTGCTTTCAATGGTGGTTGGGCGTGCTACTGCTCGGCAGATAGCCGACGGCAGGCCGCAAGACGTAACATTCCGGTTGCCGTGCTGACCGAGCCACTCGGCATCGTCCATATACATCCGTCGCCACAGGTCAATGTTTGACTGCATCGTGGAATCATAGACCGCCGTTGCCCCTGTCAGTTCTTCAATTTTGTTTGCCGGAATCATTGCTTGCCTCACCGCCTTTATTAACTGCTTCAACCGTTCAAGCATTCACAAGCCCCCTTGCTCTAACCTCTCGGCGCACTATCGTCTGGAAGTAATAGCGTGATGCGTCCATATCATGGTCGAACTCCTTGATAACCGCATCTTCGGGGGATTTATCGTCCCACATATACATGCCGAATTCGTCGATTGCTCCGGTACAGCTTGCATTGTACTGTGCATAACCAGCAGCAAGCAGCGTTCCCATCAGGCGGATACCGTCAAGTACGCTGTTGTCTGCGTCACGCACACGGAATTTACCGTGTCTGCGGATTGTTTCCTTGAACGATGCAGCCGAGGGGTCAATAATGATCGCCTCGATATACTGACCACCAACGAACGTTTCAAGGTCGGCGTAGTATTCCTCATCTGTTTTCTGTTTCTTCTCCTTGCGGCTGTCGTGCCGATACGCACGCACGCAAGTTGATTTGCAGGTCATTTCATCAAACCGCCAAAGCTGGAACACGGTCGGGTTAATCGTGCCGTAGTCACAGGACACAAACCAGCGATTGCCGGAACCTTCACCATCCGTAACGTGCAATTCGGTCGAGAACATAGGATAAACCAGACCCTCTGCAACACGTCGCATACCGAGGATATCACGCTGATACCAGATGCTCTTGCGGTCGTATGTCGCAAGGATTTCTTTCAAGCGTTCATCCGAAACAGAAAGGTTGTCTGCAATGGTGAAATGTCCGTAGTTAAAACCGTAGTTTGGGTTCTCCCGCTGCTTCTCCATATGGAAGTTGAGCACGTCCGTGTAGTACGGGTGGTTCTCGCCCTTCGGGTTAAGATCGTGATAAATACCACGGTCGCCGCTCGTCATGGTACGGTCAAAGACTTCCTGCACAAACTTAGGGTGGCACTCGTTTGCCTCGGTGATATACGCAAGGCCGTAAGTGTTGCCCTTGATGTTCTTCTCGTCGCCGTCTTTACGACCGCCAGATACAAGCACGATCTTCTCAGCGCCGTTCCGCGTCTTGACGTAGATGCAGTCTCGGTTCTGGTACTTACCTACCCGGCAATTCTGCTTGCCGAAATAGTTAATCATGCCGTAACCGTCGCAGTCGATGATATTAAGCATTGCCGACGCAGTAGAAACGCCTGCAATGAGGTGGAATCTGTTCGGGTGCTTTTCCAATCGAGCGCAGAACGCCGTTGTTTGCAATACGTTCTTACCGCCACGCTTGCCGCCTTCGGCCACGTTGAACCAACTATGAAGGGATTTATAGAAATAATCCACTTGTTTTTTCGTGAACGGTGCGGGGATATTATCCATCTTCAAAATCCTTTATGTCTCTGTCCGGTGCGGGCTTCATCAGCATATCAACGAGCGGCTGCACGCCGTTGTCGTTGTCGCTTTCCATCGGCGCAGGGGTATCGCTCTGCCCGAGGTACTGCCTACCTAACCAGATCAGCATTTGTATATTTCCACCTTTAGCCGCCTGTACCTGCCAATGTCTCAAACGCAAGCGCATCTGTGACACGCCGCGCACATAAGCCGCCCTTACATCCTTGCGATTCAGAAAGTTTCCTCTCGCAAAGTCCAGAGCGTCCGCAATGTCCGCTTGGGTGTTGCCCTCTGCGGCAAGTTCTTCAACAGCTCCAAGATCAATTACTTTCTTCGGTCTGCCTCTCGGCATTTCATAACCTCCTTTCACCCAATAGAAAAGCACCGAGACTTTCCCGGTGCTTTGTCTGTTGAGTTGTGTTTGCTTAGGTCGAGGACGAGCGAGCGCCACGAGCGCCAACCGCACGACGGCCAACCGCTACACTGCGGCGACGAGTGCCGCCGGAACGACCACGGTTTGCCAGTCTACCACTGCCATAACCACTACCCATGCTCCACACCTCCTTTCAGAGTATACAAAAAGGACTATCTTTCGCAGATAATCCTTTCCGTTATATTTATTCACCAATGATTTTGCTCAAATATTCTTTTGAGCCTTTGCCGATTCGCGCAAACTTCATATCTTAATCGGACGCTTGACCGCCCGCGCGAATTCCTTGCCTTCGATATACTTTAGATCGGTATCGAATTCGAGGGATGCGAGAAATTCCTCTTTCTGCGCTCTGCTGGTAAAGCAGATACAACACCAATATTCAGTGTCGCACATATCACGGAATCGCTTGTTCTCAGCGCCCATGCGCTCACGGAAACTCTTTTCTACGTCTCCCAGCTCATCGAGGCACTCGCTTTCGAGCTGCTCTAATTCAATGTGATCGTCTTTTGTTTCCTTAACTTCGTCGTCGTTCCAATATCCCATTACAGTTCGCCCCTCCTGAATAACTCCAACTCTGCCAGCGGGAACCATGTGATAATCTTCTCGTAGTCCCGCGGGAAATTCTCCTTGATCGGCTTCAAGAACCGATAATCAATACCATCGAACGTTCTGCCGAACAGCTTATAGTCTACCGGCAGCCGAACACCGCTTGCATCAAATTCGCGCAGCAGGTCGGCTTTTACCCAATCGAACACCGGATAGAACCGCTTTGCATTGTGGTTGATTGCTCCATGTGTTTTCATGGCGATACGCCGCATAGGACTGTCTGCCATTCTAACGCCGGTCGCAGTGTAGACGCATTCCGGCAGGCGCTTGCATTCGCGGATGATCTCGCCAATTTCGGCATCATCATATTCTTCGCCCGGCAAGTCCAGCGCCTCGATCTTGGTTACATGCTCCGGCGATTGGAAGACCAGATTTCGCAGCAGCCGGTACAGTGATCTGTGCGGCAGTCTGTAAATGTGAGTGCCGAAAAAATCCTCATAGTATGCGAGGCTGTTTTCGACGAATTCCAGACCCGGCACAGTGTAACAATAATACGGGATTACATGCTTGAAATACTTTCTAAGCTGCAACCACGCTGCAATGCTGTCCTTACCTGTGGAAAATGCTAAGATCGCGGTATCGCATTCCTCTGCCATAGTACGGCACAGGCTCTCTCCGCTGCTTGCATCTACTCTATCATACACTACGCTTTGTCCTCCTCTTTGTCTCGCTCCATCTGGCAATCAATCGCGCGGGCGATAAAGCCATTCACGCTTTCGCTTCGGCCTTCCACATGAGATTTGATCTCTTCTTTCTTGCCTTTCGGCAGGGTTAAATTAACCCGGTCATAAGCCTTGTTGATGTACTTATTGGTTGCTTTCTGCTGCGCCTTGCTGGATGGCATATAACAGCACCTCCTAACGATAGCTATTATACACCTAAGATATATTTGTGTAAATATACACAACCTACAAATATACTTGCGTAAATATAGTTATTTTGCCCATTGCTATACTTGCGCAAATATATTATACTATAGTCACAGTAAAGGAAACGAACACCGAAAGGAAGTAATCAATATGACCGCAACCGAGAAAATCGCAATCGCAAAAATTGCAGGCTTGACCGATGATCAGCTTTTCGCCACATGGGAAAGCACCGAGAAGTACGATAGAGAAAACCACATGGCGCAGGTAATGCTTCGCGGCTGGTGCATGGATGAGATCGAGAAGCGCTACCCGGAAGGCTTTGATGAATGGCTCGATTCTGACGCACTGGACAGCGAGCTGCGCCACTACTGCATTAAGTAAGGAGGTAAATACAATGAAAATCATCAACAAGACTTTCACCATCGGCGAAACTTACCGCAGCGATGTAAACGGCGATATCTTCGAGGTGATCGCCATCCGTACGAGCAGCAAGCCCTATAGCGGCATGATTACTTTTAAGCATCGCAAGACCGGCAAAACTTACGAGTGCGGTCTTCCCTATGCGCGCCGCCTGCTGCTCACCAAGTGCTAACGGTTCTCGCGGGTTCACCCTTAAAGCCCGCACCCATAAATTTTAATCTGGAGGTACAAACCATGAACACCATCAAGCACACCGAGTACAAATACAACGGCCGCCGCGTTATCCTCGACACCTGCGAACTCACGCCGGGCAAATACGAGACTATGCTCCTGTACCCCAACGGCCACGAGATCGACTGCCGCACGGCACGCACCGAGGCGGACGCAATCGCAGACTTTGACGAGCTGCTGACCGCCTACCCGGCAGACACCAAGCCCACAGCACCCAAGCCGCTTACCGGCAAGTACGCCAAGCTCCGCGACGATCTGCGCAAGGTGTACGAGATCGGCAAAGCCGCAGCCGCACAAGTTGAGGACGGCGGCACCTGCAATTTAGATGCGCCCTCGCTCCTGCTCCCGCGCTGGCAGTCCGCCAAGATTGAGCAGGCTTGCAAGGAGGCCGGATGCGGCTGTTTTGAGTGGAAGTGCTTTAACCGGCGTTGGGTTATCTGCTTCCACATTCCCGGTCAGGCATACAAACGCGAGACCGCTGCCGAGGTAATGACCAAGGCGCTTGCTGATATGGGCTATGATGCCCTTACCTACTGCGCTATTGACTAACCATCTTAACCACACCCGCCCCGGAGGTCACGAGGGCAGAAAGGACTTACCATGGTACGCATCACAAAAGCAGAATACGACCGCATCGGCAACGACTACAAATCCACCTATCAGGATTACCAAGGTAATCATCCGGAATGGGTTGGACGCCGTTGTGCATTTCTTCCCGGATACGGTACTATCTTATTCATTGAGGGTGTCAGCTTTGAAATTGTTTAATCTCCCGCCCGGCTCACGCACCTGCGGCGGAACATATTGACACTACCCCGCACATCGGGGTACAATTATCACAACAGCGCAAAACCTAAAGTCCTGCATATCGGACTTACAACGTGATACACTATTCACAACAAACAAGGAGGAAAAATATCATGGCAGATTTAAGAGTTTGGGACAACGCAGGTAACATGCTTCCCAACAAAACCGTACAGGATTGGATTGATTTTTACAAGGCGCAGGGCTACAGCGGCAACTTTTTCATCAACAAAAAGTGCTATGACTTCTTCGGTCTTTCCATTCGCACCCCCTACGATGTGGACAAAACCAAAGTTGTAACAAAAATCGACAGCGGTTACTACGGCACACCAGGCATTATTACCGAGTAAAGGAGACTGCAAAAATGAAAATCCAAGTGCTCAAGGACTACATAGCGAATTTTGAGGGCGATGTTTATACCATCGACCTCAACCGCAGGTTTGAGGGATTCGAGTCCGGAGATTTAATCTGTTATGTTTGCCCGTTCTCGCCTGCTATGCCGCTGCAGCTCGAACTTGCAATCCGGGCAGACGGCTCCATAATCTTCCGGAGCTGGAAATTTATCGATGGTGAAGGAAACTATTACCTTCATACGCGCGAGCTTTCCGAGGCCGATTGCAAAGGCTTTCAAACGCCATTTATCCCAACCGAAGCACAGACTGATACAGTAAACGGTCTGTTTTCAGGCCGGATTAAGTTTGAAGGTCTAAAACTTGCGGTAGGCTCTACTCTCCAGCGCATTTGCCCTATCGACTTGCAGCGCGAAGAAAAGCTGACCGGCGAAAAGATTTATCTTGCCTGATTTTATCAACGCTATGACAAACCCCGCTCACCAAAGCCATAAGGTGAGCGGGGTTTACCATATTTACGACTGTTTCGGTTTTGCAGGGCTCGCACCTGCTTTCAGCACTATGCAAACCGGTATACCTCCCTGCGGAGGTATGAACGCTTTCGTTGCGCCTGAACGTCGGGCTTTTACCGAGGATTCCTCCGCTGTCCACAGGCAAACACTACATGTATGAAATCGAGAGAGGTAATGACCTCCTATATCTTAGTTTTTGCAGCACAAGAGATATATGCCGCCTGTGTAATGATTTGGAATGTTTTGCCGCCGTCGCGGCCGCCTACCGTATTTCGCTTTTCGGCTGATCAGATAAACGTTTTTATTCGCTGCACTTTTTTCGGCTCTCGCAGTCCGTCGGCAGTGCATCGCCGTCCTCTCATTATGGGCTGTTCGGCGTTGCTCTCCGTCGTGTCGCAGTTGCTATCGGTCTGTAATCCGGCTGATTCCCTCGTAAGGTTACAGCGGGGAGCGACCCCGGTTGCGGCGTGCCTGCAAGCACCCGCTGAACTCTGCAAAGCCGTTGCAGCAGCTTCGCAGACGTTCGGAAACAGATTGTCCGTCTTTCCGGACCGCCAGAATATTATCGTCCTCGTTGGAGGCGTTGTGCTCCCTCCGCCTCATGCAGCTTTGGGAACAGATTGCCTTGCACGTTGTCCACCATGCAAGGCTTGCCAAAAGTCCGCTACGTTACCCGTCCGGCCTCATGCAGCCATCCGGGCATGTTTGCGGTGCCTGTCGCCCGTAGACACCGCATTCCATTCTCATTGTAGCGTAAATGTTATTACTCCGTCACCCTCATGCAGGCTTTGGAGCATATCGGCGCGCCGCGCAAAAGACACGCCGAAAGAATAGAAAGGATAATCAATGCCTTCGTTCCGTGAAAGGCGTTTTGCTCCTCAGCCCTCATGCAGACTTTGGAGCAGGTCAGCGGCAGGTCTCCCCACCGCTTTAAGTAGGTATTTGGGGTTAAACAGAAAGGCTTGTCACCCGTCAACCCTCACGCAGGCTTCCGGGCGTGTACCCGCCTTTCGGCGGGCTGAAAGCGGAGGAACGAAACTCCGTGATTCCGCCCTTTAGGGCTTTTATCACGATATCATTATACCACCATTCTTTGTAGTATTGTGTAGCCCGTTTTCCACAGCTTTATGCACAGCCTGTGCGTATATGTTCTACTGCCCGCAACGCCCGCGCGTGCATCTTTCCTCGAACGTGCACTTCGTTGTAATTCATTTTCTCGGCGGTTTCTCTCCACGTCCGACCGTTTACATAGTGCTCGATCAGCAACGCCCGCAGCGCAGCATCCTGCACCTTAGCCGTGGTGCTGATAATCTCGGCCTTAATCAGCGCAAGCCGTTCTTGTTCTTTCTGTATCTTCTCGGACAGGGCAAGATATGCATCCGCCTTGTTTGCGGTCACGTCACCGCCGCCGCCCGGCGTGTCCTTGATCGTCGCTGTTGCACTTGTCGCCCGCGTCCATGCCCTTACTCGTGCTTCTTCCAGTGCAGAGATTGACTTTTCAAGGTCAATCCCTCGTCTGAGCCATTCTTTAGTAGTCGTTGGCCTCCACCTCCTCGGTTCGGTTGTGTGTAAATCGTCTGCGTCGTCGTATCTTTGCCGCTCTGCGTGTACATTCCACACCCGGTTCACAGCCGCGCATCCTGCCCGTGTCCACCATGTAATGACACGCCCACAACTTAGAACTCTGACTTGTACCAAGTACCCGCCAGTATGCGCAGCCAGTGCATTCGCTTTTCTTTCTCATGCTAATGTTATCTCATTCTCCCGCAGTTCTTCAATCAGATCGTCGATTTTAACGTATTTTCGGGCGATACTATCTGCGAGGTAGTTTGTTTCGTCCCATATCCGCCGTAATCGGTCATAGTCGTACCCTTCTTTATCCCGTAGAACGCTAAACATAATAGCCCATGTAGACGCAACCGCCGTGTTCGTTGCGTCTCGTTTGGCTTTTTCTATGTCACCCTGCGTCGCCGGTATTCGGTATGGGTTGACTTTCTTTTTCTTCGCCATTTCCGTACCTCCAATTTTCATACCGCCGCATCTCGTCCAGATACTGCCGCATCTCCGCGCTGTACTGCTTCACTCGTCCATCCGCTCCAACATATCAAGGTACTTCTGTGCCATCGCCGCCACCTGTATAGCTTCGCAAGCCGCAGCGATAGCGCGCTCTTTAATCTTTGTTGCAAAGCGGGGGTGCGGCTGCATATTGTACCGAACACGTTCCCACAAGATATTGAGCGCTTCTTCCACATCATCCATTTCCTGCCGGAGTTCTTCGGCTTCCTCGCGGATAACCGCCCATCCCTCATGTGAGCTATGGAACTGTGGGAATCGCTCATTTGCGCTTTCCAGCTCCTTTTCCACCAGCAGCTTTACGTCTTCACTTACTGCGTTCATCGTTTTCCTCCTGCGTAAACGCCGCTCCGCAATTTGCGCAGAATCGCGGCTGTAGATACCATCCGTTGTTCGTCATCATCGTATCCGCACCGCAAGATATACACTTGTAAACCTCGGTGTACCATTCATCCACGCCCATCTTGACGTACTTAGCCGTCATGCCAATCCTCCTAACGCTGCTTTAAGCAGCATAATCGCCAGTGCTGCCAACGTGCAGCCTGTAAACACCAACAGCATTCCGATCAATACGCGGAACGCAATTTCTTCAAAATCCACCGTATCACCTCAAACACAAATCATCGGTGGGTGCGGAATCTCCGTATCTACCGGTTTCCACAGGTGCAGGCAGTACGGATAATTGTTGATGTACTCCGACTTAGGCGGGTGGAACTGCATAACGCGCTCATCCTCACCGAAAAACATATCCTTAATCGCGCACATCTCGTCCCATGTCGGGCAGCACTTGCGCTGTGCAGAGCCGGGCGAAACGCTGACGTGCTCCCATCCCATTCCATTGTTTGCAATCACTCGGAACGACTTGCCGCCGACATACACCTTGAAAACACCGTTTCCGCTGTCGCCGGTGCAGCCGTAAAACTCGCGTTCTCTGTCTTTCAGCCGGAACTTGTCCAGTTTGTGCAGGTCAATCATACAGGTTCACTCCCTCAATCTCCGCACGGATTTCCAACGTATACAGATAGTCAGACATGTGCTCACGCTGTGCTTTTAGCAGCTCTATAGGGCATTTCAGCGTAAAATCAAGCGTGCCCGCCGCGTGCTTAACAAGTAGCCGATTCAGCTTTTCATAGCGTTCCTTCGTCTCGTGGTACTCGCGCTTCATGCGCTCCTGCCATGTGTTTGTATCGGGGTCAGGCTCGTTTGGTTCACTTCCCAGTTCCGTTTTTTCTCCAAGCGTTTTCATTAGATGCAAAGCATCAGCGCAAATCATACCGAACTCGCATCTATCCTCGTCGTTAGCAAAGTCAAACAGTACCATCTTGCGCGACATCAATTCCGCGCATTCAATCGCTCCATCAATCGTCATTTTTCATTCTCCTCATCGTCTTTGCCGTCCATGGTTCAAATGCCGTGATTTTATCGAGTAATCCGTGCGGATTCCCGTCAAAACAAATAGCTCGGTCGTCAATATACACAATTGCAGGCGGTTTTTCCTTCATCACATCGTCAACAACAATGTCGTGCTTGGCCAGATATTCCTTTACGGCCATAATGCCGGCTGGTGTATCGCAGCGGGTCGATACAACAACTACCCGGTACAATTTCCGAATGTCGTTAATCGCCTCACGAATTCCCTGCACCGGTGGGTCGGGAATAACCGTTTTCCCCTTCCACCCGGAAGTATAACTGTGAATAACGCCGTCAAAATCAAATACAACAGTTGGTGTCATTTTTAGTCCTCCTCGTCAATTACGATACCGCCATGAATAATGACGCGCTTATCGTTCAGATCGAAATATACCTCGTTATCGTTCTCGGAAACATCAAACTTGCCGTTCCATTCTTTGATCTTCTCTCCGGTGTTGCTGTATACCGTTACCGTGCGATGCAGCCCGCCAGACACATCACTGCCGATGCTCTTAGCCACGCGATCGCAGCCAGCGCACCCGGAAAACATCAGAGCCATCATAGCTACCAGCAGAGTTAAAATTGTTTTCTTCATTCCGTTACTCCCTCACATTCCGCTCCGCAAGCCGCATAGCCCGCAAGATCAATCCAACTGTCAGCCTTTCCGCCGCCTGCTGCAATGCGTGCAATCTTGAGCAGCGCCATCATCATGGCAGCGTCGTTCGCGTCGATATACACACCGCCCGCCTCATCCATGCACGCGCGCCTGAGGTATATTTCCCAAAGTCTCGCGATCGTCTCAAAATTATCCTCCGGTGTGCCGTAGTCCTGCTCGCGCTGTCCGCATACGCACTTTTCCGCCGCGTGCAGGATGTCCGCACGGGTCAGCTTGCGCTTTACGTCCTCGCTGTTTTCCTCGACTACCTCGCGGATGTCGGGGGTATTGTCCGTATGACTGGCAGCGTGGCATAAAGCATAAGCATCTTCGACAGTCAAGCGGAGACCAAAGTCTATTTCTCCCTTGTCCTCGGCATCGCAAGCCATCTGTTCAATCGTGTTCAGTAGAATACTCATTTTGCGTTCGTTATTCATGATTACTCCTTTTCCGGTGTCCGGCTTATCCTCGATCACCTCATAGCCTAATAAGCGAGCAACTTCTTTGGGATGCAACTGCGCGTATGCTAAGCAATCACCAGTTTTCCCGTACAGCTTGCATCCGTAACAGTACTTAAGTCCGTTGCAGTAATCATATACGGCAACGACCATATTGGCGTACACCTTCCCTTCTTTCTTAAACTTCATCGTCTTCCTCCTGTGTCATTCTCTCAACGGCTTTCTTCACGCCTGCCATAATCAAGCACCACTCACCCACCGTTAAATACGCAGCTATATCGCGCACCGCTGTAACAGCGTCACGCGCCATTTTCGGTTCAATCGGCTTGTCCATGTCGGCTTTGGTGATTTCACGCATTGTCCGCCCTCCCGTTCCACGCTTCAATCACTTTTTCAACAGCACTGGTTTTGTAACATTCACTGTCTACCAAAATCTTTGAAGAAGCGCGACATTTAGTACAAAGCACTCTTACGC
>ENA-UEQE01000958-UEQE01000958.1-human-gut-metagenome-genome-assembly--contig:-NODE-958-length-24888-cov-6.352465_pt1 | contig 24888 bp, 24 predicted proteins | sample MGYA00242934_ERZ507935 | MGnify/ENA primary metagenome ERZ507935 (study PRJEB26167, sample SAMN06115423) | human gut metagenome | host: Homo sapiens | place: China:Anhui | collected 2015-03-30 | study... | reverse complement strand
AAAAAAGGTGTAGGTAGTTCTAAGAACGGCCGTGAATCAGCAAGTAAGAGATTAGGCGTTAAGATATTTGGTGGACAAGCTTGTAAAGCAGGAAACATCATCGTTCGTCAGAGAGGTACAGAATTCCATCCGGGCAACAACATCGGTATGGGTCGTGACCACACTCTTTTCGCTTTGGTAGATGGTACAGTATGTTTTAAAGTAGGTCGTGAAGATAAGAGATCAGTATCTATCATTCCGGCTGTGGAAGCATAATTCGGTCCCCTACAAAAAAAAGAATTAAAAAGAAGATTGTGTCAAAATACTGACACAATCTTCTTTTTTATGTACAAAGCCCGGACTTTGTTATTGGCTCACCTGCCAAACCATAAAGAAGAGCTTTTACTCTTAAAAGTTCACCCTGTTCTTCAGATAACTTCCGGAAGTGCCCTTTATGCATCAGCCTTTCCAACGGCTTACCAAGTCCCGACAAAGGGTAAAAAAAGATCAAAGTGTTTTTAAAAAAGCTCGTTATCTTTTGGAAAAAGCTCCTTTTCTTTTTTTTAAAGACCATTATCTTTTTGAGAAAGCTCTTGCTCTTTTTACAAAACGTCTTTGTCTTTTTGGAAGTACATAATTTCACGTTAGTACGTATGAGCCTTTACGGACGTATGCGCAGCCTTACACATACGTATGTGAAGCTCCATGCGGACGTACGTGTAAAAGCATGCTTTCCGACATGGAATGAAGCAAGCCCTCTCTATTTTACGGGTAATTCCCAAAAAGGCATTGAAATCTTTAAAAAAGAATCATATTACCCTGAAAACAAGCACTTTGCCATGTACATGAATAATAAACCGATTGCCGATAGCTTCATTCAATGTCCCCTGCCACCAATTCGTAAAAGCAGAAAGAGGATAAACCAAGCCGTCTGCCGAAAGTTCCGTAGCCCCCATATTAAAAACAGAAACCTGTTGAGTCGGAAAAGATTCAAACACGCTATCTTCTTTAATAGGTATAAACAGCCCATAATCAGTCAACATCCTCACTTCTGCCTGCTCCATATAGTCAGCAAGCAGACTGATGTTTCCCAAAGTATGATCTTCCCGCTTACCGGTAGCCCCCATAATCGTAATATCCCGCCTTCCCTGAGACAGACAGAAACGAAATGCCTTACTCAAATCATTCGTATCCTGCTCCGTTTCACGATGAATGAGATGAACATAGCGTTCCTTTATCTCCGGCAATAACGAATCACCATCACCCACAATAGCAGCCGGCATCTTCCCAAAGCGAAGATATGTGTTGACCGCCCCGTCACAACAAACCACATAAGGACACTCCCTCAACCATTCCTTAGCCAAAGAAGAAGAAGGGAAGTCTCCATCTGCCAATATAATAGTTTGAGGTATATTTATTTGTTCCGGTAATTTATATTCTTTCATTCTGTTACATTCATTAATTGTTTCCACCTTAGATACCCCCCAAAAGCTATCACGGCATAAAGTCCATAAAGAAAGGAAGTAAAATAAAGATCTTTATAAAGATATAACCCGCAAGATATAACATCTACAACAAGCCACACCAACCATTGCTCCACATATTTATGTGCCAACATCCACATAGCTATAATACTTAAAGCTGTAGTAAAACTATCCCACCATGGTATTGTACTGTCTGTATACGTTGCCAATATCCCACCTATCAACGCAAACACAAGGCATAGAACAACAAACAAAGGCATAAACAACTTGCGAGGAGTAAAAGTAATCAATTTCTCCTGCCTGCCGGGAACATGCCTCAACCATACCCACCAGCCATAGATACCCGCCAGCAAATAATAAACACTGATACCCGAATCTGCATACAGCCCCACCTGATAGTACACAACTATATAAATGGCAGGCATAATGACACTCACAGGCCACAACCAAATGCTTGCCTTGTACTCAAACCACAAATAAAGCAGCCCGACAAGAGTACCCACAATTTCAAGATAATTCATCTTCCGTTCATTTTCATATTAAATCCAAATGCAAAAGTAACGAATAACTCATACACCTTACCATTTTTTTATCTATCTTTGTCCACTAATTAAAGAAATATCAAAAAGAGTAAAAGATATGCTTACTATTAAACAAATTACCGACAACACGGAAGGAGTTATCCGCGGATTGGAAAAAAAGCACTTCAAAGATGCAAAAGCAACCATTGAACAAGTGCTTGCATTTAACGATAAAAGACGTAATACACAGAATCAATTAGATAAAAATCTGGCAGAGGTCAACTCTATCTCGAAATCTATCGGTCTGCTCATGAAAGAAGGCAAAAAGGAGGAAGCAGAAACAGCTAAAGCACGCGTTGCTGAAATCAAAGAAATCAGCAAAACCCTGCAAGCCGAAATGGACCAAGCTCAAGAAGATATGACCAATCTGCTCTATACCATCCCCAATGTCCCCTATGATGAAGTACCCGAAGGCTTTGGGGCCGAAGATAACGTAGTGGAAAAGATGGGAGGTATGGAAACCGAGCTCCCTAAAGATGCACTTCCCCATTGGGAACTTGCCAAGAAATATGACTTAATCGATTTTGACTTGGGCGTAAAAATTACCGGCGCCGGTTTTCCTGTATATAAGGGTAAAGGAGCACGCTTGCAACGCGCACTCATAAACTTCTTCCTTGACGAAGCACGTGCTTCCGGTTATGACGAAATTATGCCTCCGACGGTTGTCAACACCGCCTCCGGTTATGGAACCGGACAATTGCCTGACAAAGAAGGACAGATGTATCACTGCGAAGTAGATGATTTATATTTGATTCCCACTGCCGAAGTGCCTGTGACAAACATCTATCGCGATGTTATTTTGGATGAAAAGCAATTGCCTATCAAAAATTGTGCATACACTCAATGTTTCCGTCGTGAAGCCGGCTCATACGGTAAAGATGTTCGCGGTCTGAACCGCTTGCACGAATTCTCCAAAGTAGAATTAGTCCGCATTGACAAGCCCGAACATTCCAAACAATCACATCAGGAAATGCTGAATCACGTAGAAGGTCTATTACAAAAGCTGGAACTCCCCTATCGTATTCTCCGTCTTTGTGGCGGTGATATGAGTTTTACAGCTGCTCTTTGCTTCGATTTTGAAGTATATTCGGAAGCACAGAAACGCTGGTTGGAAGTCAGCTCCGTTTCAAACTTCGACACATATCAGGCTAACCGTCTGAAATGCCGCTATCGCAACGCAGACAAGAAAACCGAACTTTGCCATACATTGAACGGTTCAGCATTGGCATTGCCGCGCATCGTTGCTGCACTGCTTGAAAACAATCAGACTCCCGAAGGAATCCGTATCCCCAAAGCATTGGTTCCCTATTGTGGATTTGACATGATTGACTGATATACTATGGTGTAATCGGTTACAAATTTCATATACAATAACAAGACTTAGTCATATAGCATAAGCCACCCATATAAAAGGGTGGCTTTTCTTTTGTCGTTAGAAAATATAATCATAACTTTGCAAACAATTATCAAATTGATATCCAAGCAAGAAGAACAACTAACTTATAGTATAGCAAAATGAATAAGATTATTTCAAAAGAACATTTCTCAGAAAAGGTCTTTAAGCTGGTGATAGAGGCTCCTCTTATTGCAAAGTCTCGCAAAGCAGGACACTTTGTAATCGTCCGTGTAGGCGAAAAAGGCGAACGTATGCCGCTGACCATAGCCGGTGCAGACCCCATAAAAGGAACCATCACATTGGTAGTGCAAGAGGTAGGACTCTCCTCTACCCGTCTTTGCGAACTGAATGAGGGTGATTACATCACTGATGTTGTAGGTCCATTGGGAAAAGCTACCCACATCGAAAACTTCGGAACCGTAGTCTGTGCCGGAGGAGGAGTCGGCGTTGCCCCAATGCTTCCTATTGTCCAAGCATTAAAAGCCGCCGGAAACCGTGTCATCACCGTATTGGCAGGACGCAGCAAAGAACTGATTATTCTCGAAAAAGAAATGCGTGAAAGTTCTGACGAAGTAATCATTATGACAGACGACGGCTCATATGGTCGTAAAGGACTGGTGACAGAAGGTGTAGAAGAAGTGATAAAACGCGAAAAAGTAAACAAATGCTTCGCCATCGGTCCCGCCATCATGATGAAATTTGTCTGCCTGCTGACTAAGAAATATGAAATACCTACCGATGTATCTCTGAACACCATCATGGTGGACGGAACAGGTATGTGTGGCGCATGCCGCATCACCGTGGGAGGCAAAACACGCTTCGTATGCGTGGATGGTCCTGAATTTGACGGACATCAAGTGGATTTCGATGAAATGCTAAAACGTATGGGAGCTTTCAAAGAGATTGAAAGGGAAGAAATTCATAAACTGGATACAGACAAACAACCCGAAACTTGCGAAGCGACCAAGGAACTTGATGGACGTGATGCCCCTTGGCGTACAGAGTTGCGCAAAGCGATGAAACCCAAAGAACGCATGGCCATTCCCCGTGTCAAGATGAATGAGCTGGATGCAGAATACCGTTCGCATAGCCGTAAAGAAGAAGTAAACTTGGGACTGAACGAAGAACAAGCCATAACGGAAGCCAAGCGTTGTCTGGATTGCCCCAACCCGACTTGCATGAATGGCTGCCCGGTAGGAATCAATATTCCTAAATTCATTAAAAACATCGAACGCGGAGAATTCCTCGAAGCTGCAAAGACTCTGAAAGAGACCAGTGCTCTGCCGGCTGTATGTGGTCGCGTTTGTCCACAAGAAAAACAATGCGAATCGCAATGTACACATTTGAAAGCCGGACACGAAGCTGTTGCCATTGGTTACTTGGAACGTTTTGCAGCTGATTACGAACGTGAAAGCGGGCAAATATCTGTCCCACACATAGCAGAAAAAAACGGAATCAAGATAGCCGTCATCGGCTCAGGTCCTGCAGGACTTTCCTTTGCCGGAGATATGGCCAAGCTGGGCTATGAAGTAACTGTATTCGAAGCATTACATGAAATCGGCGGCGTATTGAAATACGGCATCCCTGAATTCCGCCTGCCCAACAAGATTGTAGATGTGGAAATCAATAACTTGGCAAAGATGGGTGTCATCTTTATGAAAGATTGCATTGTAGGCAAAACCATCAGTGTGGAAGATTTGGAAGCCGAAGGTTTCAAAGGTATATTTGTCGCATCAGGCGCCGGCCTGCCCAACTTCATGAACATTCCGGGGGAAAACTCCATCAACATCATGTCTTCCAATGAATACCTGACCCGTGTAAATCTGATGGATGCAGCCAGCGATGATTCTGATACTCCGGTGGTATTTGGAAAGAATGTAGCCGTTATCGGTGGAGGCAACACTGCCATGGACTCTGTCCGCACCGCCCGCCGTTTGGGAGCAGAGCGCGCCATGATTATTTACCGCCGTTCAGAGGAAGAAATGCCGGCACGTTTGGAAGAAGTAAAACACGCCAAGGAAGAAGGAGTGGAATTCATGACTCTCCACAACCCCATTGAGTACATCGCTGACGAAAAAGGGCGCGTCAAACAAGTAGTATTGCAAAAGATGGAATTGGGTGAACCAGATGCTTCGGGTCGCCGCAGTCCTGTAGCCATTCCGGGAGCAACAGAAACCATCGATATAGACATGGCTATTGTCAGTGTGGGCGTATCTCCCAACCCGATCGTTCCCAGCTCTATCAAAGGATTGGAATTGGGACGTAAAGGAACTATCGCTGTAAACGATAATATGCAATCATCCATCCCGACTATCTATGCCGGTGGAGATATCGTTCGCGGAGGAGCAACGGTGATTCTGGCAATGGGCGACGGACGCAGAGCCGCTGCCGCCATGCATGCACAATTAACTCAGCAGAAATAACAGATACATTAGACACAGAAGACACGGATTTGCATGAACTTATTCTCCATTCCGTGAAATCTGTGTCTAATCATAACATATACCATCATTAACTAAATAATTCTTAAACGTTCCGGGTAATAAACAAATAATAACGCTGATTTAACCGGTATTATAGCTACTCCTAGTTACTTTTGCCAACATATAATCACGTATAAAGAGAAAACAAATGACCCAAAGGGTAAGTCTCAGCATATTACTCTGTACCTTAGCGGCACTGACAGCACAAGCACAATGGAGCAAACAGGATTCTCTCCGTTTACAGCAATTGTTAAATGGAGAGGAAGAATTAATCATCAACAAAGAAGCTGTAAAATCAATTCATTTTGACTTTAAACCGACTAAGGATGCCATCCAAGGAAGTCCGATGATATCTCAAGACAAACCATGGATGAAATTTCTAGATGCCTTACCCAAAAACTTTGGAGATACCACCCAATGGATAAAACCCCAATATGTTCGCTTTACCCCTTACACCCCCTATACAAGATGGGATGAAGACCCGGTAAATGATCCGATTATCACCAATGAGAAAGAACTGAAAATATCCATGGTGTTAAATGTAAACAGCGCAATCAAATATGATGTAAGGGAACAACGTGTTATACTTACCGGCAAAAATAACAATGCCATTCAAGTCAGCGTAGGAGCAACATATACTTTCGATGCCGAAAAATTACTTTATGAAAACCTTACCACACGAGGACGTGCCATCAAACGCAACCGCAAACATGCCAATGCCTGGAAAAGCTATATGGACTATATACCAACCCTGCAGGATACCGTAAAGAAAGACACTACCCTAATGATGGAACTTCTGCGTAAACAAGCCGAAAGGCTCTACCCGGGAGTAGTGGAATCTTCTGACTCACTACTTCTTAAAAACAAAGTAAACGGCCAAAACCAGACAAAGGAAAGCCGCTAAATGATTCCACTTCAGTTCCGTTTTAAAAGCCCAAACTGAAAATAGAGTAAACACGGCTAACGTAATCACTTCTTGTATTACTTTTAACTGCATGATATCAAACGGCCCTCCGTTATCGCGAAAGCCTAAACGATTGGCAGGCACCTGAAGACAATACTCAAAAAAAGCAACCGCCCAACTAAAAGCAATCACGCCAATCAATGGAAGTGCCGCAAACCAACTGAATTCCTGTTTCATCTTTAAATGCCCATACCATGCAAAAGTCATGAACACATTCGAAAAAATCAATAAAATGATTGAATAAATACCTTGAGATACCATTTTGTTCTTAATCTATTTTATCAGGAAGTAAATCCTCCTGTATGTTTGTCATACTTCCCCATAAGCTATAACGTGCCTCGGGATTCAATTTCTCTAAAGATTTCAACACCTCTTTCATGTCCGAACGATTTGACCGGCTTTCGTAAGGACAATTCTTTATCTGCCGACGATACCCCCGAACACGAGCCATATCTGACAAATCAGACTCATGCACCAAGCACATGGGACGAATGATAGTCATGTCAAACTTACGCATCACCAACCGAGGCGGCATAGTTCCAAATGCCCCTTGAAAAGTGATATTCATCAACAATGTTTCCAAAATATCATCCATGTGATGCCCCAATGCTATCTTAGTACATCCATGCTCTTTAGCAACTGTGAAAAGAGCCTTCCTCCGATTCCACGAACAAAGGAAGCACGGAGATTTACGAGTATCAGTTGACAAATCGAACGATGTTTCAAAATACACAAATGGCACTCCCAAACCCTCAGCATAATTCTTCAAATATTCCAAATCGGACTGATAAGGAATATTCGTCATGCCGATGTGTACTGCCATAACCGTAAAGCGTGGTTTTAAGATACGAGAACGCTTTGCCAACAATTCCAATAACGCCAACGAATCTTTACCTCCGGACAAACCAACCAATATCTTATCTCCATCTTCAATAAGACGATATTTCACCATCCCCTTGTTAAAGCGTTGCTCCACACGGCGCATTATTTTATCTTCTTCCGTAAATTGTGCCATATCTGTTTTTAGAAATCGGGCACAAAAATACATGAAAAGAATGATTTATGGAAGATTTCATAAAATAGAATGAAGTAAAGTGGCATAATTCCAATAAATATTGTATTTTTGAATTTAGAATAGTACAAATATTGCAGATAAAATGATACGCAAAAGATACATAGCCTGCCTGTTTGCCTTAGGGCTGACGAGCAGCATGATGGCGCAAAACCTCGAACAAGCTAAAAAACTTTTCCTTGAAGGAGAATTTGAAAAGGCCAAACCTGTGTTTCAGAGTTTGGTGAAAAAGGCCCCATCCAATGCCAATTATAATTATTGGTATGGTGCTTGCTGCTATGAAACCGGAGAAAAAGTTGAAGCACAACCCTATCTGGAGAAAAGTGCGGCACGCAAAGTGATTGATGCATTCAAATATCTGGGAAAGCTATATTATGATATGTACCGCTTCGAAGATGCAGTGGACAACTACGAGCAACACATCGAATGGCTGGAAAAGAAAAAACGACCAACCGAAGCAGCTGAATCCGAATTAGAAATTATCAAACAAGGCGCACGCATGATTAAGGGTGTGGAAGACGTAGCCGTAATAGATAGCTTTGTGGTAGACAAGAACGAATTTCTGAAAGCATATAAAGTGAGTTGTGAATCAGGTACTTTACATCAAGACAACTCCATCGCAGGCACTATTTACCAGTCAGAAATGGGTAATAAAATAATTTATGGTGATCAAGACCCTGATGGAAAAATGCAACTTTACTCACGCATAAAGCTGATAAATAATTGGAGCGATCCGGAACCTTTAAATACCCTGAATGAACAGGGAAATGTCAACTACCCCTATCTGATGGCAGACGGAGTAACACTATATTATGCTTCTGATGGAGAAGGCTCGTTGGGTGGATATGACATATTTGTTACTCGCTATGACTCAGAAAGTAGTAGCTACTTACGACCGGATAATATTGGAATGCCCTTTAATTCACCGGCCAATGACTATATGTATGTCATTGATGAATTTAATAATTTAGGATGGTTTGCATCCGACCGCTATCAACCTGAAGACAAGGTCTGTATTTATGTTTTTGTTCCAAATGAAACGAAGGTAGTATACGATTATGAAAATACTGACCCGACAACACTTAAAGAGGCAGCTAGCTTGCGTTCTATCCGAACCACTTGGAAAGATACAGATAAAGTACGTATTGCCAAACAAAAGTTAGCTGCCCTGATATATGCCAAAGATACGGAAAAGAAGGAAGGAGACTTTTTATTTATAATAGATGATTCCACTGTCTATCACACTCTCAATGATTTCCGCTCCACCCCTGCACGAGCCGCATACCAACAAGTGATGCAGAAGCAAAAAGATTATGATATGCTCTCCAAAAATCTTGAAGAGAAACGAGAGCAATATGCTCAAAGCAATCGTTCACAAAAGAAAGCCCTCGCTCCCGGCATACTTGACTTAGAAAAACGGACCGAACAGCTTTTGAAAGAAATTGAAAAGCTTACTCTGAACGTACGAAACGAAGAGATAAAGAAATTAAAACACTAATACAAGCTAAAATGGAAGCACTTATTATCATCGCTCTAATATTGGCCGGTCTACTTCTCTTTATTGTAGAAGTATTCCTTATTCCAGGTATTAGTATTGCCGGAATAGCGTCAGTTATTTGTATCTTGTATGCTAATTATTATGCCTTTTCCGCTTTAGGGCCGGAAGCAGGCTTTCTTACACTGGCAGTTTCAGCTGTGGGATGTATCGGTATCACCGCGTGGTTTATGCATTCCAAGACAATGGATAAACTATCTTTAAAGAAAAGCCTCGACTATAAAATCAACCCATTGAAAGGATTGAATATTAAAGTCGGTAACAAAGGTATCACAGTTACTCGTCTAGCCTTGATCGGTAATGCTGAGATAAGCGGACATATTATAGAAGTCCGTTCTGCCGACGGACTGATAGATGAAAAAACACCTATCTATGTAGAGCGTATCGTAGAAAATACGGTCATTGTACGTAAACTCAAATAACATAAATATTCACACTAAAATACGAATTACCATGATTGAACCCAACTATCTTCCCTTCATTCTCATTGGAGGTGGAATTATTTTTGTAATATTATTTTTTCATTATGTACCATTCTTCCTTTGGCTTTCAGCCAAAGTATCAGGTGTACGCATCTCATTGATACAGTTATTCTTAATGCGCATCCGAAATGTCCCGCCATACGTCATCGTCCCGGCAATGATTGAAGCGCATAAAGCCGGTTTGAGCACTATCACTCGCGACGAGCTGGAAGCACACTATATGGCAGGCGGACACGTAGAAAAAGTGGTACACGCATTGGTTTCCGCTTCTAAAGCTAACATCGAACTTTCTTTTCAAATGGCAACAGGAATTGACTTGGCAGGTCGTGATGTATTTGAAGCCGTGCAAATGTCTGTCAATCCGAAAGTTATTGACACTCCTCCTGTTACTGCCGTAGCAAAAGATGGTATCCAATTGATAGCCAAGGCACGCGTTACCGTACGCGCTAATATACGTCAATTAGTAGGTGGCGCAGGAGAAGACACCATTTTGGCACGTGTAGGCGAAGGTATCGTATCCTCTATCGGATCGTCCGAGAACCACAAATCGGTATTGGAGAATCCGGATTCAATCTCCAAACTGGTACTCCGCAAAGGCTTGGATGCCGGAACAGCTTTTGAAATTCTATCAATCGATATTGCGGATATAGACATAGGTAGAAACATCGGTGCAGCCTTGCAAATTGATCAAGCTAATGCAGACAAAAATATCGCACAAGCCAAGGCTGAGGAACGTCGTGCCATGGCAGTCGCACTGGAACAGGAAATGAAAGCGAAAGCCGAAGAAGCACGCGCCAACGTAATCCAAGCAGAAGCTGAAGTACCCAAAGCCATGGCTGAAGCATTTCGTAGTGGCAATCTAGGTATCATGGATTATTATCGTATGAAAAATATACAGGCAGATACCTCCATGCGCGAAAATATTGCAAAACCCGAAACAAGTTTCGGCAATGAACCGTTAAGCAAATAATAACTTAGGACGTACTGATTATATCTACCATAGAAGCAAGCTCTCATGAAGTTACCCGATATTCCGAAAAGATATCAAATGTATGCATCCATAGATCTTCTTCTATTATTTTGAAAAAATATTTATTATAAAAACAATTAAAAGCAATGGCCATGAAAAAATATTATGCCGAATCTGAATTGATTATCAATCCTGATGGTTCTATTTTTCACCTTCATGTAAAGCCGGAACAACTAGCAGATAAAATAATTCTTGTGGGTGACCCGGGTCGTGTAGCTTTAGTAGCTTCCCATTTCGACACCATAGAGTGTGAAGTAGAAAGTCGTGAGTTTAAGACCATTACCGGAACCTATAAAGATAAACGTATTACGGTAGTTTCTACAGGTATTGGCTGCGACAATATAGATATCGTAATGAACGAATTGGATGCTTTGGCTAATATCGATTTTAAAAGCCGTTATGAGAAAGATAAGTTACGCCAACTGCAACTAGTACGCATAGGTACTTGTGGAGGTTTGCAACCTTATACTCCTGTAGGTACATATATCTGTTCAGAAAAGTCTATCGGTTTTGATGGATTGCTTAATTTTTATGCCGGCCGTAATGAAGTATGTGATCTCAAAATGGAACAAGCATTCATTAATTATATGGGCTGGGAAGGCAATGTATGCATCGCACATCCTTACGTTATTAATGCAGACAAAGAACTCATTGACCGCATTGCACAAAATGATATGATTCGCGGGGTAACTATCGCAGCCGGAGGCTTCTTTGGACCACAAGGACGGGAGCTCCGTATCCCTTTGGCCGATCCCAAACAAAATGAGAAAATTGAACAATTTGAATATGAGGGGTACCATATCACTAACTTCGAAATGGAAAGTTCAGCACTTGCAGGGCTTGCACGCTTAATGGGTCACAAAGCGATGACTGTATGTATGGTTATTGCTAACCGATTAATAAAGGAAGCCAACACAGGATATAAAAATTCTATTGACGAACTGATAAAAAAAGTTTTAGAACGAATATAATCACTACAGATGGAAGCCAATTTCAAACAAACAACTACTGATAAAGAAGAACGCTACAGCCTCTTCCTACCCCAATTCGAGCTTCTAATTTCGAACGAAAAGGAAGAAGTTAGTGTTCTTGCCAATGCCTGTGCCGCCCTTCATGAAGCCTTTGGTTTTTTTTGGGTAGGTTTCTATCTAGTCAAAAATGATAAACTCATTCTCGGTCCTTTTCAAGGAAGTGTCGCTTGTTACCATATCCGCAAAGGAAAAGGAGTATGCGGAACTTCATGGGCTGAATCTCGTACACTGATAGTACCTGATGTGGAACAATTCCCCGGACACATTGCATGCAGCTCCCTCTCCCGTTCCGAAATAGTAGTCCCTATCCTTGCTGATGAACAAGTAAAAGGAGTGTTGGACATTGATAGCGACGTATTAAACTCTTTTAATGAAATAGACCGCTACTACTTGGAAAAAGTAGCTGCCGTCATAGCTAAAACATTGTACTATTAAGATGAAAATGATAAACCAAGATACTATCTGTGCAATTGCCACCGCTCAAGGAGGAGCCATCGGAATTATCCGTGTATCCGGTCCTAGAGCTATTGAAATAACTTCACACCTATTTATCCCTGTACAAGGAAAACCATTAACCGAGCGAAAGCCTTATACTCTTACTTTCGGAAAAATCCTTTCTCCACAAGGAGAAGTTATCGACGAAGTATTGGTTTCTTTATTCCGTGCCCCCCATTCTTATACCGGTGAAGACAGCACAGAAATCATGTGTCATGGTTCATCCTATATTTTACAACAAGTAATACAACTCCTCATCCAGAGCGGATGCCGATCCGCATTGCCTGGTGAGTACACCCAACGTGCTTTTCTGAACGGAAAGATGGACTTGAGCCAAGCCGAAGCCGTAGCTGATTTAATCGCTTCTTCTTCTGCTGCAAGTCATCGTTTGGCAATGAGCCAAATGCGCGGTGGATTCAGTAAAGAACTTGCCGAACTACGTAATCGGTTGCTACACTTCACTTCGTTAATGGAGTTGGAACTGGACTTTAGCGACCATGAAGAATTGGAGTTCGCCAACCGCAGTGAACTGAACGAACTCGCTGCCCATATCGAACAAGTCATTGCACGATTAGCACACTCTTTCAGCGTAGGAAACGCCATCAAAAACGGTATTCCGGTAGCGATTATCGGAGAAACGAACGTTGGAAAATCCACTTTATTGAATGCATTGCTAAATGAAGAAAAAGCCATTGTAAGCGATATCCATGGAACCACCCGCGATGTGATAGAGGATACAATAAATTTACAAGGCATTACCTTCCGGTTCATTGACACCGCAGGCATCCGTCAGACATCCGATACCATTGAAAGTCTAGGGATAAAGCGCACTTTTAAAAAAATGGAACAATCCCATATCATTTTATGGATGATAGACTCTACAGATGTCAAAGGGCGGCTCGAAGAGTTACAAACCGAAATTCTTCCGCATTGCCAAAGTAAGAAACTGATTATTCTGTTCAATAAATCAGAATTGTTACTGCCCATACAAAAAGAAGAACTAGCAACTATGTTTGCCAATATTGAAACGGAGAAGTTATTTATTTCCGCCAAGAAACGAGAAAACATAACCACTTTGGAAGAGAAATTAGTGCAAGCAGCTACTTTGCCGGAAATCAGTCTTAATGATATTATTATCACAAATGCAAGACATTACGAAGCATTAGTCCAAGCCCTGAACTCCATTCATAGAGTACAGGAAGGATTACAATCGGATCTACCAGGAGATTTGGTAAGCGAGGATTTAAGACAATGTATCTTCCATCTTTCAGATATTGTGGGAGATGTAACTAATGATGAAGTGCTTGAAAATATATTTAAAAACTTTTGCATCGGCAAATGATGGCTTGTAAACAGCCATAAGCAACCATAACCATTTAGAATAAAGTCGCTGAAATCCAGCGACTTTTATTTTTGTGTCTATTCCAGTCAATTCTGACAGACTGCCAATTTTCAGCATCTTTTTGTACCATAATTCTACCGCCGAACAAATAAGCGGGCTCCTCGCACTCATCATAGCGACATCTTAGGCACGATGTGAGACGCTATGAGAATGAGCGGAACCGCTATAGAAGACACAGCGTGAGACGCTGTGAGAAATTGTGAGACGCGTTGAGACGAAATCGACGAAATTAAAGGCGACTAATATATGGAGGTACAGAGAAAATGCCAGTGGTGCGGCAAACCATTTATAGCACACACGATGGTAACACGGTTTTGCAGCAAATCGTGTACAGAAAAAGCGTATAAAGACAAGAAGCGCAAGCAGAAATTGCAGGAATACGAAGCGAGGCAAAACGAGCAGCCAATGCAGGAAGTTGGCATTGTGGGAGGCAAACCGTTCCTCTCCCCTGCCGAAGCCGCTACCCTTTTAGGTATCAGTCGTGCCACCATCTACCGACACATGGCTACCGGTATCATTCGGGCGTTGCAACTTCGTGGGCGTACCATCATACGCAAATCCGACATTGAAAAGATGTTCGACAATGCGCCCGACTACAAGAAACGCAGCTATGGACGGAAGCAGACCGTCCTCTATTACACCACGAATGAGATTTTGGAGAAATACCAAATCCAGAAGAAAACCCTGTACCGTCGCTGCAGACTATACAACATCCCAAAGGTTGCAGAAGGTAGCCGTGTGTTCTACAACCGCACCCTCATAGACAAGTATTTTGCCGACCTTGCCGAAGAAATCAATCTGGACTGTTATTACACACCGGAGCAGGTCATGGGAAAATACGGTATGAGCCGTAATGCCGTTGTCACCTTTGCCCTGCGGCACAATATTCCCCGAATCAACCGCCACCACGAGGTGTATTATTCCCGTGCCCATATAGACGCTATCAAAGAAAAGCAGGACAAGTTGAATCCTGACTATTATACCTATTCGGAAATCACCGAGAAATACGGGCTTACCAAGATAAACATCAGCTACTATGTCAACAAATACGATATAACGAGGTTCAAACAAGGAAGCCGGACTATGGTATTGCGCACCGAATTTGACAAGGTATATCGTGAACACCGGAACGGTACATATACACCCAAGAAGCGCGAAAGCAAATCCGGCCAGCAGGAGCAGAAAGAACCTTTTACAATCCCCGACGGATATTATTCGTCAGAACAGATTGCAGTCACATATCAGATGACCAAGAAAACTATTTGCAGGCTGTGCCGTGAAAACGACATTCCTAAAATCAGTCACGGAGGATTCAACTACTATGAACAGTTGGCAGTAAACCGTTTCTTCGTCAAATATAAGGCAGCTGACAATATCAAAGAATGGATTGGCGCAGAACAGATGGAAGAAATATACGACATGAGCAAAGATGCCAGATGCTCGTTTGTGCATCGCCACAAAATCCCCTCCCGTGTAGTTTACGGCAAGGTTCAATACTCCAAAGACCATATCGACACTATCAAGAACGGAGGTTTCGACCAACGCGAAAAGTATTACAGCGTAGCCGAGGCGATGGAAAAATATGGTTTGCGCAGAGATGATGTCTATAACTATGCACGCTATAACAACATCCGAAAAATGCACCACGGCAAATCCATGTTCCTGCTGAAAGAGGATTTTGACAAGGTGATGGCTGAAAAATCCGTCACCTGAAAAATTATTCCATACAGACAGGAAAATTACTCCTGACGATTATAGGTCTGTATAGAACCATTTCGTTGGTTTGCAGCAAATTATTAACAACAATATAATATAGTAGAGTATGCACGAATGTAAAACTGTAACATTGAGGACAAGACCTCTAAAGAACAAAATGTTGTCATTCTATCTGGATTATTATCCGGGATATAGAGACAAGGAAACGATGAAAGTAATCCGTCACGAGTCGCTTGGCATTTATATCTATGCCAACCCGAAGAACAAACGTGAGCAGAATTTCAACGATGTAATGACCGAGAAAGCCGAAGCCATCCGTTGCCGTAGGTTTGAATCGGTTGTAAATGAACGCTATGATTTCTTCGACAGGTACAAACTAAAGGGTGATTTCTTGGAGTACTATCGCCAGCAGCTCCGCAAGCACGACCAGAAATGGGAGTTCGTCTATCTCCATTTCAAGAACTTCGTACACGGCAAATGCACTTTTGAAGAGATTGACATCGACCTGTGCAACAAGTTTCGGGAATATCTGCTGAGCGCCAAGAAACTAAGACGCAACGGACGTATCACACGAAACTCAGCATCAGGATACTGGTCTACTTTCAGAGGATTCTTGAAAATACTATATCGTAATGGGATGATAAAGACCAATGTCAATGACTTCTTGGAAAAGATTGAAACAGAAGACACTATGAAAGAAGCTTTATCTGTTGAAGAATTGTACCAGTTAGCTGAAACGCCATGTAAAAAGCCTATTGTGAAAATCGCATCGCTGTTTTCCTGTATGACCAGCTTGCGCATCAGCGACATCCTAGCCCTGCGCTGGGAAGACATAGTGGACTACTCTGCCGGAGGGAAATGTGTGCATATCATCACACAGAAAAACAAAGCGGAAGACATCATTCCCATCAGCGAGGAGGCATTAGGGCTGATAGGATACAGTTCTGAGAAGAAAGGTCTGGTATTCAAGGAACTTATGCGTAGTTGGACACAAGTACCAATGAAAGAGTGGATTCGTTCTGCCGGAATAACCAAGAACATAACATTCCATTCATATCGGAGAACATTCGCAACCCTCCAAGGTGCTGCCGGTACAGACATCCGTACCATACAAAGCTTGATGGCGCACAAAAGCATCACCACCACGATGCGTTACATGAAAGTCGTGGACAGCAACAAGCGTGAAGCCAGCAAGAAAATCACTTTGACACGCAAGGGTTGAACTCCCCTATTTTGCCCCATTACATAGTCTTAGAGTATGATTTTCGAGAGATTATCATACTCTAAGACTATATTTTCTTAAAAATTGACCGATTTACTGCACTTATTTATAACTATCTGGAAATGTGCTTATAACTTTGCACTATCATTTCATCTAAACAACAATAGATTATGACAGATAGTATTCAAATTCACAGAAAAAAGGCAAGTTTCATACTTGCGGTAAGCGTTACTTCATACTCGGTAATCGCCACTTATCTTTACAACTGCCATCAAATAAACCTGATGGAATATACCACACCTATTATATTGAGTATTGTGATCTTAACTCTTTCATGTGCGTTCTCTCAAAGATTTTTCTATCGCTACCTTATCAAGAATAACGTATGTATTTCTTTTGGCAAGCAAAAAGAATCCATCCCACCTGAAATCACGCAGCCATCTGATACCATTACCGCGGAAGTAGAAGTTATAGAAGTGCCGACAGCAAGGAATGATTACACAGATGGTTATGACGAACGCATAGCTGAAATAGAACGGGAAAAGGCAGAGCAGCAAGCTGACATTATGCGTGTTATGCACGAATATACCACATATAGTATGGCTGAGTTCCTTTCAAAAGACGACCTTATTACACTTCACGAAAACATAGAGTGCTTTGCCCATGGGCAATGTGATTTATACAAATCCATACGTTCCAAATTCGACAACCCATTAAACACTCTCGATATACGGCATTTTGTATGGAATATCGGTATAAGGTTGAATATCTCGGTGGAAAAATGCGCAGAATTCATAAAAACCATATTCCCACACGAATTGAAAAATGCTACTCTGTTTTATTTATCAAAAAATCTACGGACTACAGGTATTTGTAAAATCCCACTTGATATTCCCCTAAAAGGAGAGTATTATTTCAATTGCCTCAAAAAAGCAGACGATGAGACAGCTGGTTCTGACCGACTGAAATGATTCCGTCGCTGACGGGAAAATTACCCTCTGCTGACGAAGGTCTGCATAGGATCATTGTGTTGGTTTGCAGCATGTTTAACAAATAAAACATTTGAATCATGTCTAAGAATCAATTCACATTCAATGACCTTCCCGAAGTGCTGGGAGAGTTATGCGACCGAATTGCAAGTATGGAAAGTCTGCTGACAGAGAAACTTTCCAAGCAGAACGAGGTCAAGGAGAACACGCACGTCCCCATGACCGTGCAGGAGGCTTGCGCCTATCTCAAAATGCCGCTATCGACCTTTTATTACAAAGTTAAAAAGGACGATATTCCGGTTATAAAACAAGGCAAGCACCTCTACATCTATCGTGATGAGCTGGATAAATGGTTGGAGTCGTCCCGTAAGACCGTTATTCCGCAAAGTTTCGAGGAAGAGAATGATGCGCTGCTCGCTTCCCATCGTCGTAAACCAAACAATAAAAATTGGTAAGCTATGGAGAAGACGAACAATAACATTCCGACAGCCGAGGAACTGGCTATTTACATAAAGGAGGCTACCGTGAGCGTAACCAACACATATGAACAGTCGCCTGTGGTGTTGATGGTGGATAACTCCATTATCGGAACATTGGGCAACTTCAGTGCATCCATCGGTAAAGCCAAAAGCAAGAAGACTTTCAATGTTTCAGCCATTGCCGCTTCCGCATTGGCCAATGGCACAGTACTCCATTACCGTTCATCGTTCCCGGAAAATAAACGGACGATATTGTATATCGACACCGAACAAGGAGAGCCTCATTGCCAAAAGGTGCTACAACGCATTCTATGTTTGGCCGGATTACCAAAGGATGCCGATTCTGACAATCTGATTATGTTAGGTCTGCGCAAATATTCTCCCGAAATGAGGCTTGCAATAGTCGAACAGGCCATTGGCACAATTCCGAATTTGGGTCTGGTCATTATAGATGGCATCAGGGATTTTATGTATGACATCAATTCTCCGAATGAAGCCACCAATATAATCTCCAAATTCATGCAGTGGACGGATGACAGGCAAATCCATATTCATACCGTCTTGCATCAGAACAAGAATGATGAACATGCCCGTGGTCACATCGGCACGGAACTCAACAACAAAGCGGAAACCATCATGCAGATCGAAGTGGATAAAGAGGACAAGACTGTAAGCGTGGTCGAAGCCGTCCATATCCGTGACCGTGAGTTTGAGCCTTTCGCTTTCCGCATAAACGAGGAAGCCATACCCGAACTGGTAGAGTCCTATCTGCCCAAAGAGAAAAAGATCGGACGACCAACCAAAGAGCCGTTTGAACCGTACAAGGAAATCCCTGAGAATGTACATCAGGCTGCGTTGGATGCCGCCTTTGCAAACGGCAACATCAGCAACTACAATGACTATCTGGAACGACTGAAAATAGGGTATGGATTGCAAGACGTAAATCTCGGTCACAACAAAGCGGTCAAGGTCGCTACTTTTCTCAGAAACAAACGCATGGTAATAAAAGTGGGGAAAGAGTATCAAATCAACCCCGAATACCATTACTAAGTTTGACTTTACTTTATTATCGGGGCATACATATAAGGATAAAGCAAAGTTGTGAAGATAGTAGTTGAAAACATTCATTCTCTCCCCTCTTTTAGAGATGTATCTTATACCATCCGGATGCCAGTTCGCTATGTACATCCGATATGGTTTGCCGGAAAGTATCAACAGGTAACTGTTGCGAGATATGCCAAGGTATAACCTCACTACGTTACGGTTGTACATTGGCGCTCTCGCCGGCTCATAGACTCCGCCGGTGCGGTACTCGCAAGCTCGCACCTATTCACCATTATAGAACTATTTATATGAAAGAAAATATTGAAAATTCATCCAGTTCCTCTGACGAGACAAGAAGCGTCTTTATCGGAGCTAAAGTCACTCCCAGCCAGAAAGAACATATAAAATCACTGGCCGAACAATGCGGCATGACCGTAAGTGACTACATATTATCACGCGCGTATAACTTCAAACCCAAAGCAAGACTCACGAGAAAAGAAGCTGCTCTGTTGCAGAATCTGGACGATTGTCGGTCAGACCTCGTAAAATATACATCTGCACTTCATGGAATGTCCACAAAGCAACGCATGATAATGTTCAATCAGATTCCGTTCATGGTCGGTTGGCTTAAGGAGCTTGGCAATGTAGCCGAAAGTGTCTGCCAGTTCTTGAATGCTGCAAAAGAGAAGAACAACATTCCGTCTAACCCTAAATCCAAAGAAGAATGATTGCAAAAGCCAAAGCAATATCGCACGGAATAAACGACCTCCGTTATATTACCGGAGAATCACAGCACAAGAAACATCCGGAGAAAATCTATCGAGTAGTGGACAATCTGTTACCCTCTCAACCAGACGCTATGGGGATATGGAACTCCATGCAGTTGACCTTATCCCAATATCGGCCTATAAAGAATTCTGTAATCAGAATCGAGTTGAGCCCATCGCCCGAACATACCCAATTCTATGACATTGAAGATTGGCAAACACTTTGGCAGGAATTCGCCGAGGAGTTCGACAGACAAGTGATTACTGGCAAGAACGGAAAAGTCCGTTCCTGTCCGACCAATTTGGCGGGCAGCAAATACTCAGTTTGGTTGCATACGGAATCCAAAGGCGAAGTCCCTCACCTCCATGCTGCGATTTGCCGTTTGGATGAAGATGGCAATATCAACAACGACCATAACATTCATCTTCGTGCACAACGTGCAGCCGAGCGAGTGGCAAAGAAACGAGGCTGGACAACTGCAGCGCAAATCCGAAATTGGAACATTCCACAAGTGAACCGGGACTGTATGGAGGTGTTGAAAGCAATGCCATCATGGTCATGGGATGAATACAAGAGTGCTCTTATACGGAAAGGTTATACCGTCCATGAAAGAGAGGACAAGAAGGGTATTCTTCGTGGATATGCACTCGTGCATGGGAATACCAAATACAAGGCTTCCGAATTGGGAGTCGGCAGGAACCTAATGGTCTCGAAACTTCCTGCGACATGGGAGAAACTGTACCATCAGCCAGCAATTGCCATTAGAAACAATACACCCTTAGAGGTTCAACAAATAGCAGAACATAAGGCTGCACCTATTGACTACACCCAATATCGCCCAGACCATTCGGATATGATTCCCTACACCCTTACCCATAAAGATAAGGAACACAAGTTCTATATTCCGGAAAAAGTGCTTGACTGTTTCAACGACGAATTTAATTACAGGTTCGTTTCCAACTCGCATGAACTGGCTGATATGGCCGTGGCTATTTTTGTCGGACTGCTTGATACGCCGAATGTAGCAACCGGCGGAGGTGGCGGAGGTTCGCAAAGCGAGCTTCCATGGAGAGATAAAGACGAAGACGATTTGCAATGGGCTCGCAGATGCGCTCGTGCTGCCAGTCGTTCGTTAGGAAAGAAAACGAAAATAGGATTAAAACGATAAGCGCATGAAGAAGAAATTTGATTTTTCCGCAGAAATGGCAGAAGCGGAATCCATAAAGTCCAATCCTAAGAATGAATATCAGGAGGAAGAAAATCGCCTACTCGATATCAATGCACAAGAACTTGTCAAGCTGAATGACAACGTGTTCAAGTTGAGAACGGATGTTAAAAATCTGTCCAACTCTATACGAGAGTGTAAACCTATCATTTCTGAAGAAATGCAGAAGATGGCAGTAGAATTTGGCGCAAGGCTTCTATGTGATTTTCTCAGTCAGATTGAAAGCAAATGCAAGGAAGCCGAGCGGAGAATAAAGAAAGCCGACAATGCCATCCATATTCCGGCTACCACATTTTATATCACCATTATAATACTGGTAGCCCTATCTTCTTTTTTCGTCAGCATGATAGTGGCCAATGCAGAAATATTGCATTCAGCGTTGATATGGAAAGCAGTCGTTATCTATATTCTTATTGCAATTTTGGGGATTGCCATGGCTATAATCGTACCGAAGATTTTGGATAAATGGACGTAATTGAAAGTTTACGAATCTTTAGAAAGCAACTATCATTGGCATTTGTTTGGTCGTATCATAGGCTATAACAATCCTGTAACCGCCGTAACTGTTACGGTGGTTACGGAATTGTTGTATAGTTCTGCGATTTGACATTTGAACTAAAAGTGCATACAAGCTATACTTCAATCAACATAGCTATTTTCTTTGAACTTGTCGGGTACATGTCGGGCATCTTCTACGTTTTATTTAACAATGACTGAGCTTAGTGCATTTTCACTTGGACTTGCTAACTTAGACCGTTTTTCTCCAAATGATCGCACAGAAGTTACATACCAGTAAAATGCTATTTGCCAAGCGACTTGAACATCTTGGCGATACAACGTTTCTTTTGTTCCATATTTGGATGGACATAAAGATTGAGCGTGGTACTGATATTTGAGTGTCCCAGCAATACACTGACTGTTTTATAGTCACAATTGCTTTCTATACAGCGAGTCGCAAAGCTATGCCTAAGCCCATGAAATTTCAATTTGGGGATACCAAGGTGCTCCATCAACCGTTTGTAATAATTGCGATATGTTCGTGGTTCTGTGGGCAATGGTTCATTGGTGAGTATGTAGTAATCCGCATTTACCACTTTTTTCAGTGGTTTCACCAATGCAAGCAACTCCTTGCTCATAGGAATTTCACGGCAGGAGTTCTTTGTTTTAGGCGTATTGATAACCAGCTCAGTATGTTTCATTTCACCTTCGATAATATAAATACGCTCTATGGTACGCTGAACGCTGATAGTTCCGCTATCGACATCAATGTCACTCCAGCGTAAAGCACAAACTTCACCAATACGAAGTCCGGTGCTTAGGCTTATATAGATGCCTAAATTACGGAATGTGAAATTTTGACGAATGTAGTCCAATATTTTCTTGTGATGGGCTACAGTCAACACCTCCAGCTCCTTGTTCTTTTCTGTTGTAGGATATTTTATGTCCCATTCTGAATAATTCATCCATTCGTGTTTTACTCCGAACTTCATCACCATTTTGAGCACAATAAGAATGTCCTTTACCGATTTTACACTCATACCACCATTGAGTTTTTGTAGTACAAAATCTTGTACCGCTTTCTCGCTTAACGCATCACTTTCACCAAAATATGGTAAAAGATGGTTTTCCAGAATCAACATATAAGCTGCAAATGTTGATTGCTTCACATACGGACGCTTGTCTTCTCGCCAAGCCATCGCAATTTCTCTAATTGATTTCTTTGTCATAATTGCTTTTTTAGGGGTTTCCTATAATTAGAGAAATATAATGGGCAATGTTCCCCATTTGAGATTTCCGGAGTTTAGTGGAGAGTGGAAGAAATGCAAGTTGGGAGATTTGTGTAATGTATTAATGTGTAAACGTATTTTAGTTTCTCAAACAAACACAGAGGATGGTGTTCCTTTTTATAAGATTGGAACAATTGGTAGTACTCCAGATGCCTATATATCGAAAGAATTATTTGACGACTATAAGGTGAAGTATAACTATCCTCGTAAGGGAGAGGTTATGATAACTTGTGCAGGAACAGTAGGAAAATGTGTCGTCTATGATGGGGAAGATGCGTATTTCCAAGATTCAAATATTGTGTGGATTGATAATCCTACACAATATATAAGCAATGGATTCTTATTTCATCTTTTGAGTAAAGTAGATTGGCGAAAATTAAATTCTACAACAATAATCAGAATTTACAATGATGATTTGCGCAACTTGAAAATGAGTTATCCACGAAAAGAAGAACAGCAAAAGATAAGTCATTTACTGTCACTTCTTGATGAGCGCATTGCCACCCAAAACAAAATCATTTATAAATTGAAATCCTTAATCAGAGGAATTATGGTTGAACTGCAAAAGCGAGGACTGTCAAATGGGACTTGGAAGAAGGTTCTCCTTTCCAATGTTCTTACCGAAAGAAATGAATTGAATAAGAGCCTTTACCCAGTTTATTCCGTGTCTGTTATTCAAGGGATTGTAAATCAAATGGAATATCTTGGTCGCTCGTTCGCTGCCAGTGATACATCAAAATATCATGTGGTACATTATGGTGATTTGGTATATACGAAAAGTCCAACAGGTTCATTTCCTTACGGAATTATAAAGCAAAGTTACAATCAAAACGAAGTCGCTGTGTCACCTCTATATGGAGTTTATGAGCCTAAAACATTTTCAACGGGTGTGTTCTTGCATGAGTATTTCAAGAGTGAATTGAATACTCTGAACTATCTTCACCCTCTCGTTCAGAAAGGAGCAAAGAACACAATAAATATTGCCAACCAACGCTTCTTAGAGAGCTATGTCGCTATTCCCATGAATGCTAACGAACTGTTAGCAATATCAAAATTGTTATGCTCGTTAAATACAAAACTGGAATTTCTGCAAAACATACTAAAACAATCTCAAGGACAAAAGCAGTATCTACTTCGTCAGATGTTCATATAAACATCTGACGAAGCAAGTATTGCTTCTGCAAATTATAGTTTACCAGAGCATTCTGTTCTGCTAATAGTTTACTATCTATTGTAGATAACAACTTGGTATATTTAAATTGCTCTGAATGTGACGGACAAAAGACTTTTGCTTTTCCATAGTCCTTGAAATATATGTGAGGTATCGCCATACCAGTTTTATAAGGTTCAAAGTTGAAGACCGTCAGCAAATAATAAAGGTATTGGAGAGAATAACCTTCTTTGGCTTGTAAGGTGTTCAATGTGCCTGCCGCAGAGCACTTGCCTGCCACGTAAAAAACAGTTCCAACTCCTGAACCATCTTTGATAATATAAATGGCTTCATTGAGGGTTGCGTAACAATCAAGGTATCCAACTATGCCATTAGCACCATATACAGGATATGTACCACTTTCTAAGACCTCACTTTCTTGTAAAGTTGAGGAATTGCAAATCATGCAATCCGACAAACGTACATTTGGCTTCCCCCTATGCACCATATTCTGTGCAATTCCTCTGATTAAGGATTATGAAGTCTATAGGTCT
>ENA-UEQE01000949-UEQE01000949.1-human-gut-metagenome-genome-assembly--contig:-NODE-949-length-24994-cov-6.817033_pt1 | contig 24994 bp, 24 predicted proteins | sample MGYA00242934_ERZ507935 | MGnify/ENA primary metagenome ERZ507935 (study PRJEB26167, sample SAMN06115423) | human gut metagenome | host: Homo sapiens | place: China:Anhui | collected 2015-03-30 | study... | reverse complement strand
TATTCCTTTGAAACTTCAAGGAAAAAAGCATCAACCATTTTCTATGACACAGCCTAAAAAATTCCCGTCAGAGTGGACGCTCACACTTTCCTGTCTCTTTATCCTAATATAATGGACGCTCAGAATATCCCCTTTAAGCGGACGCTCATATCGCACACATAAAATGGACATCCATAAAAGGGCGGGATGTCCCCCCTGCCCATCCGAGGCTGCCTTGCCGGGAAGAGCCCATATCACCTTGCGATTCATGCCCTCTCCGCCCATCCGGGGCTGCCCATAGTGCGAAGAATGGATTTGCTTTTCCTATAATTGCCATCCGGGGCTGCCACCCTCAAATCCCGGAGGCAGCGGGTTCCCTCCGGTATGGCGGCCCTTCCCTTTTCGGAAGGCGCAGCACCGCTGCCGTAAGGCGGTTCATGAAAAAAGACGCCGCATCCCTCAAGGGGGCACGGCGTCCGCAAGCGTTTCGCGGCCTCCCGGATCGTCGGCTCAGAGGATGTCGCTGAACTTCGCCAGAAAGTCGCGGGTGAAGAAGCCGTTCTGGATGTACCCTCCGAACGAGCCCTCCGCGCCGCGCTTATGCCGGGCATACGTTTCCCTGATGCCCGGTGCGGCCCAGTCGTCCACGACGCGGCCATCCCTCGCAAGTTCCGCGGCGTAGGCCTTGGCTTCTTTGAGCCGGTCGACGGCGGCATCCACGGCGGCGGCGTCCATGCAGGGGGCGAGCATGGCCCGGTAATCCTCTTCATTGAGGGCCATGAGCCTGTCGAACGTGTCGCGGCCGATAAGCGTCGGCCAGAACAACTGGTTGAAGCCGAAATGACGGCGCGCTTCGATCAGCAGCTCTTCAGGGAGGTTCGAGAGGTCGATGCGCCCGTCCTTGTGTATGGCGCGCCCGTGGCTTTCCAGCAGTTCCAGGAACTTCTTCTGGTTCGGGGTGGGGCGGCTCAGGTCGATGACGGCCATGCCCCTTTTGCGGGTTCCGAAGCTGGCGTCGTTGTCGATGCCCGTGATCTTCACGGCCCCGGTTTGCGGGTTGATGTCCACGAGGTAGTTGTCGCCGTGGCGATCCACCTGCCCGGAAAGGACATCGGCCCATTCCAGCCTGCAAAGTTCGCGCATCAGGTTGGCGCGCATGGCGCCGAGCTTCCCGTTGGAGCGCAGGACGCGGCAGGCTTCCCGAAAATTGAGCTCCCTGCCGTCGGGCATCCGGCAGACGGGTTTGTCCTTGACGATATCGTAGAAGGTCTTGCCGGGGGCGGCCTCCATGAACAGGCCGAGCTGCCCTTCATGGCTGCCGATGCTTGAGCGGGCGATGGTTCCGCCGCAGCCGATGGCATCCGCCACGCGGGAGGCCGCCACGTTGAGCTGCATGACGCGCGCGCCGTTGCGGTAGCCGAGACCGCCCGCGCACAACTGGTCGAGGCCGCGCCGTGCGCCCACCTCAGGCTTGAAGACAAGCGTCATGTCTTCGCCGTCCCTGCCCCGGTACGTGCACAGGTGCACGGTATTGGCCGCGCCCTGCCCCAGCTTGCGGGAGCCCTTCAGGATGGCGTCGCCCGCCCGGAGCTCAAGCTGGTCGGCCGTGATGCCGCGAAGGGAGGCTTCGAGGACGGTATTGATGTCCACATGGTGATCCAGCGCGGCCTGGATGTATTCGCCCCGCGCCTGCGGGTTGGCCCCGGTCGAGCGCATCATCCCGACGACCTCTATGATCTCGGAAACCAAAATCCCGCTGCGCGTGATCAGGGGCGTGCCTTCGATCTGGGCCGCGAGCCTTTTCATCTCAGGCGGCACGAGCATGAAACCGCTTTGCCCCACGCTCCGGCGCAGTTGATCCGCCATACCGGGCCGGAGCTCCTCTCCGCAGAATTTCCGGTAATAGTTCCCGATCTTCGTTGCGCTCATGTTGGGCTTCTTCACGATTTCCATCATGGTCAGGAGCGTACCGCAGGCCCGGCGGGTGCCCGGTGCCTGTAGGATGCGCATGGCGTCCCTTATTTCGTGGGCCAGTTGTTCAGGCGAGAGCTCCCCGGCGTCGAAGCGGGCCATGAGCTCGCCGACCCTGGCGTTGTAGCGGGCAAGCCCCACGGAAAGCTGCGTGCCGAGGCCGTTGGGCAGGATCGAAGCCTCGTGGAACAGGGAGGGATCCACAAGCGGCAGGATCGCGCGTATGGCGGATCTGACGCCCGCTTTGGGGTCGGCGGCGGCAAGGGCGTCCAGCCGCTCGGCGGAGCGGGCAAGCATGGCCTCGGCGGGGGCGAACAGGGAGCGGTCGGGGATGAGGACCGGGCCGCTGTCGGGGGCGGGGGCCGGATCGCCGTCCGGGAGGGGGCCGCCCTCAGGGGCCACGCCTCCGTCGGGAGTGGGGGCGCCTTCCGGGGCTATCCCTTCGTCGGGGGCGGCATCGGGGTTGATGGCCGCGTCGATGCGCCCGCGCAGGGTTTCGAGATCGTCGCGCAAACGGGCTATCGTATCTTGAAATACATCAAGCGGCATCTGCCCCTTGCGGGCTTCCAGCGCGTCGATTTTTCCGAAAAGCCGCGCCGCATCAGCCCTGAACGCCCCGGCGACGCCGCCGCTGCCGTGCATGAAGTGCGCCATGTCCTGCATGGCTTTCCCCGCCGTGGGCGCCTGGGGCTCCGCGACGCCGGGGGCCACCTCCTGCTGCCGGTTGGCGGGCATAGCCATGAGCTGCATGGTGGCCGCAAAATTCAGCGCCTCTGAAGCCCGGAACTGGGTGGCCTGCGCCAGCGAGTCAAGCAGGGCGGCCCGAACACCGCTGGCCTTTTGGAATGCGGCAATCTGGGAATACAGCTTGTTCTGCGCATCGACGAAGCCTTTCAGCGCCTTGAACGCGGCATCGGGAAGCGGGTTGCCGCGGAAGTCCCCGATGGGGATGCCGCGCAGCTTCGCCGCCGCCGCGTCGCAGGCTTTGGCGGCATCCAGCATGGCGGAGTGGATGCTGAAGCCGCCGTGAAAGAGCTTGGGGCGGGGGATTTCGGCTTTCAGGGCTTCGTACAGATCCCCGCCGATGCCCCGCAGCCCGCCGGAGCGGTCAAGGGCCGTGTCCAGCATCCGGCGCAGCCGCGGCTCGGCCTGGACGAGATCCGCACCGGGCGGGTTTCCGGGGGCCGGGGCCTCGTCCCGTGTGGCGTTGGGGGCGACTGGGTTTTGCCGCCCGGCGTCTTCGACGTCCGCATGGGGATCGATGCCGAGGGGCGTGCCGGGCGTCGTGGAGAAAATCGTGGAGCTCATAGGTGGCCTCCGTGCGCTAGACGCGCATCCAGTTGACGTTGGGGATGCCGACAGGCCCGGAATCGAAGCCCTGCATCAGATCCAGCAGGGCATCCAGCCCTTCGCCCTGCTGCCGTACCTCGCCCTCCGGGGTGTCCAAGCGCCACGCGCAGCGCTCGGCGTCAAGGACGACGCTCAGCACGCCCGACCGGGGCAGGCAGGCTTGGCAGACCTCGATAAAACGGCATGCCGCCTCAAGGGACAGGCGTTCCGCTTCGGGGTCGCCCCACGCGCCCCCCCACGGGAGCGACAGCCCAAGACGCAGGCGTCCCGCATCCAGCAGGTAGCGGAACTGCCAACTTTGGAGCCCCCTGCCCACAAGCCCGCAGCCGAGATAGCGGACGGGGCCTTCCCCGATGCCCTGCGGCGCTCCGGGGCCGCCAAACAAGGCGTCCAGCTCCTCAAGGTAAAGCCCGGCAAGCTCGGAGAACTCCCGCCCGTCCGTGGCGAAAAACCATTCGTCGATCTGTTCCAGTTCATTGACGGCCTCCAGAGGCAGGGGGGGCAACGGCAGGCCGTTGTCTTCAAGCATCCCCGCAAACCCTTCCGGCAGCCGCAATTCCCGTACGGTCGCATCCATTGTCCGACTCCTTCGTCATGCCGCAAAACGGCGGGACATGCCGCACGGGGCCGCCAACGGCGTTGCCGGTTTCCCCGCGCGGGCGCTTCATGCAAAAGGCCCAAGCAAAATCCGTGCTCAGAGAAGTCATAACCAGCAGGGGCTGTTCCCGCAACACCTTCCCCGGATGCCGTGGCCCCGCCACGGGGCGGCGGGATCCGCGCCTGCTTCGGCACGTTCTCCGGATGCGTGGGATTCCTCATAGACAATTGCTACATCTATGGAAAGGGTATGTTCCCCGGACGCAGGGAATTCCCTGTTCTACCTCGTCTTCCCCAAAGTCACGGCGAGTATGTTCCCCGGACAATGATGCACGCCGCGTCTCCGCCACCGGCATTTTCCCCGGATACGGGGGATTTCCTGATCAGCTTGGTGATCTGTCCGACGGTATCTCGTACTTCCCCGGATATACCCTGCTGTCCGTGTCCTATGCAGAGGCAGCCTCCGTACCTTCCCCATATCCGGGCGCTGTTCTGCGTGGGGGCGTTCGGGGTGCAGATACTGGCGATGGGCGCCATCCTCCAGACCGCCACGGGCATCAGCCTCATCCCCGCCGCGCTGATTGCCTCGATCGTGACGCTGGCCTACACATGGTCGGGCGGCATCCTCGCCGTAACCCTTACCGACGCCGTGCAGTACGTCATCATCGTCATCGGGGTTACGCTCTGCGGCTATCTCGCCATCGATCACCTCGGCGGGTTCGACGCCATGATTCGATCCTCTACTCCAACCCGCGCTTTGAGTCGAACATGAAGCCCATGGCCAACTGGTCCCTTGTCCAGTTCCTCGGCCTGTTCTTCAGCTTCCTGCTCGGCGAGTTCTGCGCGCCGTACTACATCCAGCGCCACGCCCCCACAAAGTCCGCCAAGGACAGCAAGAACGGGCTGCTCATTTTCGGCGTGCACTGGATTTTCTTTATGGCCACCACCGCCGCCATCGGCCTGGCGTCCATGGCGATCCAGCCCGACGTGAAGCCCGACCTCGCCTTCACCAACCTTATCCGCGACATCCTGCCCCCCGGCATCACCGGGCTCGTGTTCGGGGCGCTGCTCGCCGCCGTCATGTCCACCGGCGCGGCCATGATCAACACGGCCGCGGTCATCTACTCCCGCGACATCTATAACAAGTTCATCAACGCCGCCGCTACGCAGGCCGAGCTCCTGCGCCAGTCCCGCCTGTCCACCCTGCTTGTGGGCGGCATCTCCATCGGCGTGGCCATCGTCTTCCAGGACGTGTTCGGGCTGATGATCTACCTATTCAAGCTGTGGCCTTCCGCCATCCTGCCGCCTTTGATGTGCGGCCTGCTCTGGGGCAAGATCTCCCCCTACGTGGGCGCCCCGCAGTCATCGCCGGCGGCCTGAGCTTCTTCCTCTGGAGCGACAATGTGCTTGGGGAGCCCTTCGGCATCCCCGCCAACTTCATAGGCATCGGCATGAACTGCCTCGTGCTGTTCTTCATCCATCAGAAGATGAAGAACCACAAGCCCGAAGGCCCCTTCCTCCCCGATCTCAACTAACCGCCGGAGGCGTCATCATGTGGCTTCAGTTGACGAAATACTTGTTCTATCTTTCCTTCTTCCTGAATATCGCCTGGACGTGTGGGTATTCTTCGGCATCATCCAGTGGCTCAGGGATCTGAACAGACAGTAGGCCCGCCCCGCCGGGAAAGGACCGCAGCGCATCCCCGCGGAAAAAGGGGGGAGATGGCTCTCCCCCCTTTTTCCATAACGTCCGGGCAGCCCTGCCGGGCCAGCCGTTTCCAACGGAAGGCTTATGCGGCCTTGCGGGACATCCTGAGGATCTGCCACAGGGAGAACACCGCCAGGCACAGGAAAAACAGGGCAATGGGCCGGGTCAGGAAAATGGAGTAGCCGCCGTCAGACAGGATGAGCGCCTGCCGCAGGCTCTGCTCAAGCTTGGGCGCAAGGACGAACCCGATGACCAGCGGAGCGATGGGGATGCCGAAGGTGTTCATGAACAGGCCGAACAGCCCCATGACCAGCATGAGCCAAATGTCGTTGACGCTAAGATTCGTTGAGAACGATCCAAGCACGCACAGGATCATGACCACGGGCATGATGCGCGCCTGCGGCAGGTTCGCCAGCACCCGGCAGGAACGGATGGCCCCGTACCCGATCAGCCAGAGCATGAGGACGGAGAGCAGCAGCATGGAAAAGATGGTGAACATGAACGCCCGGTGCTCCACGAAAATGCTCGGCCCGACGATGATGCCGTGCACGGTGAGCGCGCCCATGAGGATGGCGGTCACCACGTCGCCGGGAATGCCGAGGCTGAGCATGGGGATGAGCGCACCGCCGCACACCGCGTTGTTACCCGACTCCGCGGCGGCAACCCCCTCAAGGCTCCCCTTGCCGAACAGTTCCGGGTGCTTCGAGCGCCGCTTTGCCGCGCCGTAGCTCAGGTAGGCGGCGGTGGTAGAGCCCGTGCCCGGCAGCGCGCCGATGCTCACCCCGATAAGGCTGGACTGGACGAAAATGGGCAGGCTGGAAATGAGCTCGCGTCGGTTCACGCGGTTGTCGTCCGGGCACGAGGGCGGCGGGAGCAGGGTTTCGGCCTGCATTTCCCCGACGCCGCGCATTTGCTGAAACACTTCGGAAATGGCGAACAGGCCAATGATCATGGGGATGATGGACAGCCCATCCTCAAAATAGAGCAGGGAAAAGGTGAACCGGATGTCCCCGGTGATGGTGTCGGTGCCGATGGTGGCGAGCATGAGTCCGAGACAGGCCGAGATGAAGCCTTTGAACAGCGACTCGCCGGACAGCCCGCCGATGACGGTCAGGGCGAAGAGCAGCAGGGCGAACAGTTCCGGCGGCCCGAACATAAGGGCTACGGACGCCAGCGGCTGGGCCACGGCCATCAGGATGAAAATGCTGAGGGCGTCGCCGAAGACCGAGGCGTACAGGGCCATGTACAACGCCTTCCCCGACTTCCCCTGCCGGGCCAGCGGGTAGCCGTCGAGGATGGTCGCTGCGGCCGCCGGGGTTCCGGGGGTGTTGATGAGGATGGCAGAGATGGAGCCGCCGTAGGTGCCGCCCTTATAAATGCCGAGCAGCAGCGAAATGGCTACGCTGGCGGGCAGGGTAAAGGTCAGGGGGATAGCCAGCGACATGGCCACTGCCGGGCCCAGCCCTGGGATGACGCCGATTACGCATCCGATCAGCACGCCTATGAAGGCGGCGGCGAAAACGGCGGGCTGCATGGCATGGAGCATCCCCATGCCCAAATCCATGAACCATTCGATCATGTTGTCCTCCTTGCCGGGCGCGGAAAACGAAAGAGGGTTTGCGGGGAGCCTTCCGGGGAGGCGAGGACTCGGCATAGAGCCCCGCCGCCCCGGCGGAAGGCCGGGACTTCCAGATACGGATGCCCCGTACGGGCCGCTCCCCTGCGCGGGTGCGGCTTCCATGATTTCAAAGAATTATTGTGGAGTGGAAGTTTTCCTTATAAGGGTACGGCGCCCGTCCAATCGGGGCCGTGGCTTCGCCGGGCTGTCGTTTTCTCAATATGGCTGCGGCTTCCGCCTTACAGGAGCCAACCGGAAGGGAAGTACACATCCATAACAAGGGTGAAAAAGACATAGAGGAATACGGCCCCGGCGATGCTGATCCCGGCTGTCAGCACTGGCCTGCCCGCTCCGCTGAGGCGCATGGCCAGCCACATGGCGGCGGCCGTCGAAACGATGAACCCCACATAGGTGAGGCCGAGCGTGTACCCGGCGACAAGGCAGGCATAGGCGGCGACGCGACGCCGGGCGGCAGGGTTCATCGGAGGCGTCTCGGCCCCCGCCGCCGGAAGGTTCCGCTTCCGGGCCAGCCACGACCGGACGGACAGCCCGGCCCCGGCCAGCATGAGCAGGACGGCGAGGATGGCGGGCAGCGTGCGCCCGCTCACGTTGTGGCCTTCGGAGTAATCCGAGACCTCATAGGGGATGCACAGGGCGTAGGCCAGGCCCACGGCAAGGGCCAGCAGCCCGACCACCAGATTCTTTTCATGGTACGTCATGGTTCGGCTCCGTGTGGCGGAACGCGGCGGGACAGAGGCCGCGTTCCGGTGAAGGGGCTACTCTATTGCGCCGCTCTTCTTGAGTTCCTGCATCAGGGCGATGTCGGAGCGGATGCGCTCGGCAAGCTGCCCGGCGTCGATGAAGTCCGGGGGGACCCGCAGGTTTTCGGCGACCGTGACATACTGGGGCGAGGCCACGGCCTTGCGCACGGCCTGCGCGAAACGCTCCACGGCTTCCTTGGGCGTGCCGACCGGGGCGTAGAGGCTGTATACATTGAGCAGGCTCCCAAGCCGGGGATACCCCTGTTCCTTGAAGCTCTTGGTTTCGGGATAGATGGCCTTGCAGTCGTCGTTGAACGAGGCCACGGGCAGAATATCGGGGTTGTAGTTGTCGGTGATGATGAGATCCACATGCCCCCCGCGCAGGGCCGTCACCTGTTCGGGGCCGCTGTTGAACGGAACGAACTTCAGGTCGATGCCAAGTTCGCGCATGACCATAACCGCCATGATCTCATGCAGCCCGCCCCGGCCGAGCAGGGCCACGGAAACCATGCCGGGCCGCGCCTTGGCAGCGGCGATCACGTCGTCGAGGGTCTTATAGGCGCCGTCCTTGTTCACGCCGAGCACATGCACGGGCAGGGCCACGGAACAGACGGGCGTCACCGCCCCGGCCTTAAAGCGCGTCTTCTGCATGAACGGGCGCATGGCGAAAATGGTCTGGTTGCCGATGAGCAAGGTGTAGCCGTCGGGCTTGCTTTGCAGCATCTTCATGGTGGCGACCATGCCCCCGGCCCCGGGCGTGGGCGTGACGATGATCTTGACGCCGAGCTCTTCTTCAAGGGCGGGCGCGAGCCCACGGGCCAGCATGTCGACGTTTCCGCCCGCCGTGTAGGGGACGAGGAGCGTGATCGGCTTTTCGGGGTACCCGGCGAAGGCTCCGCAGGGCATGAGGGCCAGACACAGGATCAACAGTTGCCAGAAACGCTTCATATCGTATCTCCTTACCGATGCTGAAAGCTCTTAGGCCGTGTCGTTAATTAGATATAATCTATTGAAATTATTTAATAATTTTTCAAACCGCAAAGATTATTTTAATAATTTCAAATAATTACATACAAAATAACGGTACGGCCTAAGGCCATGCAACTTGTGGATTCCGCCCCGGCGGGAGGCGTCCGGGCGGGGTACGCGTACCCTTGTTTTCCGCATGCCCCCGCCGGGGCGAAACATCAGGTCGTCTTGTAAGCCCCAAGCTTGGACAGCGACGTACTTGCCGGGCTGATGATTTCCGGGTCGGCCATGACGTTGATCAGCGCGACCGTATCGGCAGCAAAGGCAGCATCAAGCGCGGGCCGCAGTTCTTCCGGCTTGGTGACGAGGAAGCCCTTGCCGCCCATGCCTTCGATCATGGTATGGTAGGGTGTTGCGCCGAGCCACGCCACGAAGTCGAAAGGCCGCCCGAAGCGGAGCTGTTGGCTGTGCCGGATCATGCCCCAGCTTGCGTCGTTGCACACGACGATGACGAAACGCATCCCGTAGCGGATCGCCGTGTTGATCTCCATGAAGTTAAAGCCGAGGGAGCCGTCTCCGGTGAGCAGGGCCAGCCTGCTTTCGGGATGGAGCAGGCGGGCGGTGACGGTGTTGCAGATACCGCCGCCGATGCATCCGAACAGCCCGTGATCCAACAAACGGTAGGGCTTGCGCACCGTCCGGCCCAACTGAACCCACGTGTGCGTGTCGCCTCCGTCCGCGATGATGATGTCGTCCTCGCCGTTCAGGTAATTATCAAGCTCACGGACTAGCCGCTGAGGATGGATGGGTACGGCGTCGCTGGTGACGGCGGCCTTCCTTTCCTCCTCGTACCGCTCCTGTTCACCGCGCACAAAGGCAACCCACGGCTCATAACGCCGGGGATCGAGGGGGGATTTCGCGGCCAGCTCGTTCAGCTCCCGCACAAAACCACCCGCGTCGCTCACCACGGGAACCTGCACCTGCCGGTTCCGGCCCAGCTCCTCACCTTCGATGTCCACCTGAATGAGCACGGCGTCCTTATTGATGAGCGCGCCGAAAAATTCCACAAGGCTGATACGGTGCCCGAGGACGAGCACGGCGTCCGCTTCGAGATAGGCCTGTGTCGCCGCCCCGTTACGGCTCGGATGGGCGAGACCAAAGCACAGCGGGTGCTCGTCGGAGACGATGCCGCGCCCCATATTGCAGGTATACAGCGGGATGCCCGCCGCTTCGATGAAGTGTTGCAGATCCGGCCCGGCCTTGGCGAATCCTGCACCGCTTCCGGCGACGATGATGGGTTTACTGGCGCTGCGCAGGATTTCCAGCGTCTTTGCGGCGGCTTCGCGATCCACGGGCTGGGAGTGCACTTCCGTCTTGAAATACGGGGCTTCGCCGCCGGGGATCGCCGCGCCGAGCACGTCGCAGGGCAGCTCCAGAAACACCGGGCCGGGGCGCCCGGTATAGGCCGTCCGGTAGGCCATCTCCACATATTCGGCCACGCGGGAGGCCTGCGTGCAGACGAACGCCTTCTTGACCATGGGCGTGACCGCGGCGATCTGCGGGGCATCCTGAAGATCCAGCTTGTCCCGGTGCTCGATACCCGCGGCCCCGGCAATGACCAGCAGGGGCGTGTTGCAGAACAGCGCGTGCATGATCGGGGTCAGCGCGTTGGTGAATCCGGGCCCAGCCGTAAGCATGGCCACGCCGGGGCGTCCGGTCATACGACCGTAGGCGTCGGCCATGAACGTGGCCCCCTGCTCGTGCCGGGTACCGATGAGCTTGACCGGGCTCCCCTCAAGATGCATGTGGATGTGGTTCAGATGCCCTCCGGTCAGGGTGAAGACGTACTCCACGCCGAGATCGATGAGCGCCTTTGCCGCAGCTTCTCCGCCTGTCGAACATTTCATGTAGGGCTCCTGTTGCGCCGCCGCCCCACTCCAAGGGACGCAACGACAGACCACCGCTTGAAAGCGGCGTGCGCAGCAATCCGAAGAAAAGGCACAGCGGGTTGATGTGTCCCCTGCCGGGCACGGGGCTTGAGCCCCTCCCGAAGAGGAAAAAGGAAACGGATATATGAATACGGGCGCTGGAGCGTCCCGATTACGGAGAGGGGTTACGAAAGAAAGAACCACCGAGGAAAACGGAAAAAAACGCCTCTGGAAAGAGCATCCGAAAGTTTGGCTAGAGCTCGGTGATCTGGCCCCCGGTCACGTTCAGCGCCTGCCCGGTCATGTACGCGGAAGCGTCTGAAACGAGGAACGCGGCGGCAAGGCCCACATCGCGGGGCGTGCCGATCCGTCCGAGCGGGACGGTGGCAATGGCCCGCCGCATGGTTTCCTCGGGCGCGCAGCCTTCGGCGGCGGCTTCACGGGCGTACCGCTTCACGTTCATATCCGTAAGGATCTGGCCGGGGCAGAGGGCGTTGGCCCGGATGCCTTCAGCCGCGTACTCGACGGCGAGGCACTTGGTAAACATGATGAGCCCGGCCTTGCTGACCGAATAGGCGCTGCATGTGGGCAGGGGGCGCTTTCCGGCCCGCGAAGCCACGTTGACCACTGTGCCCCCCCGCTCCATGAACGGCAGCAGTGCCTTCGTGAGCAGAAAGGGGCCCATGAGGTTGACGTCAAGCACAGACTTCCACAGCCCGGCGTCGTACTCCCCGATCCTGCTGGCCCCCCTGTTGATGCCCGCGTTATTGATAAGGGCGCGCAGGGACGGGGCAAAGGCCCGGATGTTTTCCACCGCCGCCCGGATGCTCTCCGCATCGGAAACATCAAGCGTGATCGGTTCGGCCCTGACGCCGTAATCCCGCCGCAGCGCCGCGCAGTTTTCCTCAAGCGGCCCGCCTTGCGCGGCCAGGTCGCCGAGGAGTACGTCCATGCCGTTGGCGGCAAGCTGTTCCGCAATCCCGAATCCAATACCCGTCGCAAGTGCGGCCCCGGTGACGAACGCCGCTTTTCCCTTGAGTTCAGAATACATGGCAAACCCCGTGTTATGCGGAGGCGTTTTTCCCGTACCCCAGCCACTGCGAAATCTCTTCGGCGGTGCGCAGTAGAACACCAGCATAATCTTCAATATCGCAGGGAATCGTACTGGCTACGGCGGACAGGCTCAGGGCCGCTACGCATTCGCCGGTATAGTCGTAAATCGGTGCGCCGATCCCGGACACGCCGACAAGGTATTCGCCAACGGAACGGGCATACCCACGCTTGCGGGTACACTCCAGCTCCTCAAGGAAGGCTTCACGCGTTTTCAGGGAAAGATCCGTACGGGGAGTCAACGGGCGTCTGAGGAACAACTCCTCAATCTGCTGCTCCGAGTAGGTGGAGAGGATGGCCCGCCCGCCGGTCCCGTAGTAAATATCCCCGATGTACCCGATGTCGTTGACCGGAGCGATGGGGCCGGGAGCGCGGTGCAGGTAGACGAGCTCGAAATTGTTGACGGTGGAGAGGTAGACGCTGCATTGGGTGAGGTCGCGCAGCTCGCGCATGAACCGGGCGGCCTGAAAGACGATGCCCCGGCGGACGACCTTGCCCGCGAGGCAGATCATGGACATGCCCACGGCATACGTGCCCTGCCCCTCTGAGCGGACATACCCTTCGGCCTCAAGCGCCATGAGGATGCGGTGGGCGCTGCTTTTGGGCAGGCCGGACGCCTCGGCGATCTCCGCAAGGCACATGGGTGCATCCTTCCGGGTCAGGATCTCCAGAAGCTGCATGGCACGGGTCAGAACTTGGATGGAAGCCGACATGCTGTCCTCTCTTTCATTCCGTGTTACGGAATGCTATTCCGTTTAACGAAATCGTAAGCTCACATTATTTTGTTGTCCTTTTTCTGTCAAGCGATTTTCCCGCCGGAGAGCGCCTGCAGCGAAAAAGGGTTGCCCACAGCGGGCTGATTGAGGGACGGCCCCCGTTTCTGGCTTTCCCCAGTTTGGACAGCTGCGGAACAAGGCGGAGGCATTGCCGAAATAAGCCGAACTCCACTCCCTTTTCAAGGAACATCACGTCAGGCCGCCTTGCGGGGCGGGTTCCTCCGTAACAGCAGACGGTCCGCCCCATTCCTCCCCCAACCGTGTATCCGTCCGGCGGTCAGCCGGAGAAAGAGCCTTTCATGGAACTGGAGAGCGCGACCGGGAAACTCAATCTCTACTTTAACGGGCGCCAGCCGGAGATCATGGGCATGATCGAACGGGTGGTAAACATGGATTCCTTTCCCGAAGACAGAGAGGACGTGAATAAGGTCGGGGAAACCGTTTCCGGCTGGACGCGGGAGGCGGGATTCCATACGGAAAAGATCGCCAAGCCCGCCATCGACCCCGACGAGAGCTGGATGAAGAAGCTCGGCAGCGTGTTTTCCGCCCGTACCCACGAACGGGCAGCCGGGCCGGGCATCGTTTTTCTAGGACACATGGGTACGGTATTCCCCACCGGAACGGCGGCCCGCCCCTTCCGGGTGGAGGGGCCGCGCCTACGGCCCCAGCGTGGCCGACATAAAGGCCGGGGCGGTCACCAACATGTTCGCCGCCCGTGCCTCGAAGGAGCTCGGGCCCATCGACGTTCCCATGACACTCATGTTCTCGCCCTACAAGGTGCTTTTCTCATAAGGATCGTAGTCCTTGCCCGGAACGCAGGCTTCCTGCGAGTAGAATTTGTACGGCATGGCCACCGTTTCCCGCATGAAGTCGCGGGCGGCGCACTGTTCCGGGAAGTCCTTGACAATGGTCGCCGCGTGTTCGCGGGCACAGGACGATGAACGCGAAGGAAACCTTGTTGTTGATGGTACAGCTGGCATCGTAGTCGGCAAGGCAGGATGCGAGTCCGGAAGTCGAGCCGAGCAGTCCGGTGGACAGGGTGGTCAGGAGGTACTGGCCGGTCTTGCTGTCATGGTCGATGTCGGCGTTGCCGAAATAGGCGTTGAAATGCCTCACAATGCTACCGCTCGCCTTGAAGCCCGCTTCTTCGATGTAGGCCGTCTTCCACGAGTTTTCCCTTGGTGTTTTCCGTGAATACCATGGCCACAAGGTCGGCCGAGGAGCCGAGCGTGCTCTTGTTGAGGTTCGGGGGTACGGAGCCTCCCTCCACGCCGCCGACGAGGTTGACGAAATAGCCGAGGGCTTTGGTCACCGGGGTTTCACTCCGGCTGTACCGGTGCCGGGGTTGAGCTTCAGCTTGTCAATGATAGGTCCGCTGATGAAGAACACGGGTACGGTGGCGGCGGTGATGGTCGGGCCGTATGATCTTTCCGTGGCGCTGGGCGCTCCGGCGCGGTTCGCCACTCCGCGGTTCACCGAAGCTCTCAGCCGGGTGATTGCCGCTTGCCGGGCTTCCGGCAAACTGGCGTTCATCTACGCGAATACCATGCCGGAAGCCCGGGCGTACTTCGCACAAGGCTATCAGGGCGCGGCCATAGGCACGGATACGGCCTTTCTGGTCGAGGCCATTCAGGGCATGTTGCAGGCGTAATGTTCCGAAAAGCCCCGTCCGGGAAGGGCGGGACAGGCCCGGCTCATACGGGCAACCGCCCGTGGCCGCGCCCGGGAACGGCCTGCCTCCGCGCTGGAGCGTGCCTGAAAACGACATTACACCGTCAACCCCACCCTCCCCGTGCGATCCTGCTGGATTGCCGGGCGGTGGCGCGATCAGCGGAGGCCGTATTGGTATTTGACGTGCAGAATGACAGGGATGGGTTCCGTTCCGATGATGGCGGGGCGGCGGACTTTTCCGCTGGCGGCGAGGACGGCCCGGCGCGCCGAGGCGTCGAGCTGCGCCGATCCTGAGGATGCGCGGAGCACGGGATCGGTGAACGTCCCGTCGGGCCGGACGGTGAACATATATTCGGCAACGCCGATGAGCCCGGTTTCGCCGCCGTCCAGACGCCGGGCGTGCACGGCCTCGTCGATGTCGTCGAGGTAGCGCAGGAAGGCCTGCCGCTTGCGGTCGGCGGCATCGGCCTTATCCATGTCGCGCGGGTTGGCGGCGGCTATGCCGATGCCCTTTTCCCGGCTCGTTGCCACTGCCGGGGACGCCATGTCCATCTGGACAACGGTGGTGAAGGACGGCTCGGGCTTGGGCGGCCTCGGGGCGATCAGCAGCGCGAAATGCGCAAACAGGGACACGGCGATCCCGGCGGCGAGGCATTCCTTTTCCGTCATGGGCGCCCCGGCTCATCGGGCTGGGCCGTGGCGATGAGCAGCTTTTCCCCGCCCTGCATCCGCACCTCGTCCACAATGAAGACCAGCGCCTCCACCGGCGCGTCGGGCGCGGCCTTGAGCACAAGCTGTCCGGGGCGCGCCCGGAAGTCCCGCACGAGGCTTTGCAGCTTCGCGCGGATGTCGGCGCGGGCCACGGGTATGCCCTCGCACAGGAATGAGCCGTCCCTGAGCAGCCGGATTTCCACCACGCGCCCGGAAAGCGCCTGCCCGCTGTGCGCCGGAGGCAGGTCGAGGTCGATGCCCCGCACCGCGAACGACGCGGCGAGGATGAAGAAAATCAAAAGGATGAAGACCATATCGATGAGCGGCGTGAGATCCGGCTCGTCGTCCCGCGCCGCCTTGGGCCGCAGGTTCAGCATGAGCGCCCTCCGTCCGGCAGCCCTTCCCCGGCGTTATCCCGGCATTGTGGGGCTTCCCGGCCCTCCGGAGCGCTGCCGCGAGGTTCCGGCGATTCCGGGCAAGAGGCCCCTTCCGCCGTGCCTTCCGGCGTTGGCCGTGCCGTGCCGCCCCCACGGGGAATGTCTCCGGGCTGAATCGGTTCCGCCCCGGCCCGAACGGTGAGGCCCCGTCCGCCGTCGACCAGCAGAGCCGCGTTTCCGGCCTTGTTCAGGGCGTCGGCCACGCGGCGCACCTTGCCTTGAAAGCAGGACAGGAAAAACAGCGCGGGAATGGCGATGCACAGCCCCGCCGCCGTGGTCAGCAGGGCCTGCCAGATCCCCTCGGCGAGCAGGGACATGTCCACGCCCGAACGGGCCTCGGCGATGCGCGAGAAGGTCGTGATCATCCCGAGGATGGTCCCGAGCAGCCCCATGAGCGGGGCCAGCCGCGCCAGCACGGACAGCAGGGAAAGCCGCGCTTCCAGCCGTTCCAGCACCGTCTCCCCGGCGAGGCGCAAGGCGGCTTCACGGTTCGGAAGGGGCGAGCCCAGGAGCGCCGCGAAGTCCCGCAGGGAGGGGACGGCCTCCAGCCGGGCCGCCAGAGGCCGCACGTCGCCCGTGCGCATCGCCTCCAGCACGAGGCCGGGAAAACGGGAGTCCGGGAACGGACATCCCATGAACACCAGCGCCCGCTCGACGACAATCGCCAGCGCCGCCACCGAGACGGCCAACAGCGGCCACATCATCCAGCCGCCCAGTTCGATCAGCCCCACAAGCTCCCCCTTTACGAAGACGGCGCTTCCGGCAGGGAAATATCCGTGCCGATGAACACCAGATAGCGTTCCTCGCCTTCCGGGGCGGGCTCGAAGCCCAGCCGCCCGGCGGCGTACTGCACCGTCGCGGGCACCATCACGCCGCCGTCCAGCCGCAGATCCACGACGCCCTTGGCCCGGCACAGCCCCGGCCCGGCGCTGTCCAGCAACGCCAGGAGCGCGGCCTCGTCCAGCGGGGCGGACAGGCGGAGCGCAGCCGAGACAAACCCCTCATCCGCGTGGGTCACCGTTTCGCCGAAACGCGGCAGGGCTGGCCGATGCGACGGCAGCGGCGTGCCCCGGCGATCCGCCCAGTCCGCATAGAAGGCGTCCAGTTCCGCGAAGGCGATGGCCCCGTGGCGCGCGGGCAGGATCAGCGCCTGACGGTTCAGCGCCCGCAGCCGTTCCGCCAACGCCTCTAGCGCGGCGGGCTCCACGGTGTCGGCCTTGTTCAGGACGATCACGTCCGCCCGCGCCGCCTGCGCCCGGCGGATGCCCGCAATGTCCCCTTCCGAACGGCACAGATCAAGGGCGTCCGCCACCGTGATCACAAGGCCGGGCTGCACGATGTCGCGCAGCTCGGACAGCGCTTCCATGACGTTGGCGGGGTTCGCCAGCCCCGTAGTTTCCAATATGAACTGCTCGGCGGGCATGTCCCCGATGAGCCGCAGCAGCCCCGGACGCAGGCTGTCCGCCAGCGAACAGCACACGCACCCCTCATCAAGCGCCTCCACTTGGGTTTCGCCGCGCAGAAGCGCCGCGTCAAGCCCGATTTCTCCGAATTCATTTTGGATGACTCCCGTATAGCGCTCACGCCCGTGCAGGAAATCCAGCCATTGCCGCAGGAATGTGGTTTTGCCCGAGCCGAGAAAACCGGTGAGGATGTGCAGCACGGGCAGGCCGGATTCCTCCTCAAGCGGCTTATGGCGCAGGGGCAGACGGGCGAGGGGACGCCCTTGGGCTCCGGCGCTGCCGAACGCCGCCGTGAGCCGGAGTTCCCGCCCTGTCCCGCCGGGGATGTGCCGGATGTTCCCGGCGGCGTCGAAACCGGGGATCGGGGCCGCCTCGCCGTCCAGCGACACGCGGGCGGGGTCCCCAAGCAGGCTTTCAGCCGTGGCCGACAAGGCCGCGAACGGGCGCAGGAGCAGCCGGAAGGCGGGCACGTCCGTTTCCCAGCCGCCCGGCTCCACGAGCCAGCGCTGCCCGCCGGGAGAAGTCGCCACGCCGTCCAGCGCCGCCATGCGCAGGCGGGCCGGGGCGGACAGGGTCAGGGACAGCCCGGAGCCGTCGACGGCGGCCCGCAGCGAAACCGTGCCGATCCGGAATGGGGAGAGCGTTTCGGCGTGCTCCGAAAGCGCCCGGATGCGTTCGCCGTAGCCGGGATCCACGGCAAGGCGCAGGGCTTCCAACGGAAAAACCTCAAGGAGGGGATCATCAGGGCGCGGGAAGGCGTAGGCCGCGAACGTGCCGCGCAGTGCGCCTCCGTCCGCGTCCTCACCGAAGAAAACCAGCCCGAACACGAGCCCGCTCCCGGCCACGCGGCAGGTCCACGCGGGCAGCAGCGAACCGGAGGGACGCACCCCCCGCCAGCCCAGCGCGCGGGCGCGGCGGCGATCCAGATGGATGGCGGCGATGAGGGCCCCCATGAGCGTGGCGCACTCGGACCCGCCGCAGGGGTCGAGGGGCCGGGGAAGGAGTGTTTCAAGTCGCATCGCGGGCTCCGGGGCCGGGAAGGAGCCCGTCCCGTGGGACACGGCCCCGCCCCGTCATGGGCTAAGCCGTTCCGTTTTGAAACGGCATTCTTTCAAAAGCGATCCACGCCAAAAAGCGGCGGATGAAACAGGCAACAACCAGACACAAACCGAATGGGAAAACGGAACAGGAACACCATTTCAGCAAGTAAAAACGCACGCGAACAGGGAACCGGTACACAAAAAACTTTGGAAAATGGAGGCTGGACTCCGCGCCGGCAGGTTTGGGGAAGGGAGGGAAAAGCGCTGCCCTTTCAGAGACGGTGTCCCTCCCTTCCCCAATACTTTCTCATCTTAGGCGGGGAACTTGATGACGTCGCCGTTGCCGAGGTAGTTGGTGGTCTTGGAGCGGAACCGGGCCGTTCCCTTCACCACCGGATAGCCCGCGTCCACGAACTTCTGGGCGGTGATGAGTCCCGTGCAGTGGTTGCAGCCGACCTGCTGGAGGTTCCACTTCTTGAGCCCGATGACGAGGTCGTCGTACTTCGGGTCCCAGTCGTCGAAAGGCGAGATATGCAGCCCGCCGTACAGGCCGTAGAACTGATCCTTCTCGTAGGCAAGCTCCTTATAGGCCGTGTCCGCGAAGAGGATGATCCCCTGATGGCAGCAGCCGGTGATGCTCACCAAGCCCACGTCCTTGACGTTGCAGTACAGCGACATCTCGCCGAACACCTTGAAGATGATCGGGCAGTCGAACTGATAGAGCGCCACGCCGGGCTGGAGCGTGTGCAGGCCCTTCGGCACTTCCGTCCACTTGCCCACATGCCCGCAGGCCTTCAGGTATTCCTTGCCCGCCGGGTAGAAGGTGTTGGGCGTGTAGACGTGGATGTTGGGATTGTACTTGGTGACCACGGGGAAGCCCCAGTAGTGGTCCATGTGCTCATGGGTCTGGATGAAGGCGTCGATCTTGTTGTCGGCAAGCATGACGTCGATGCCCTCGCGCTTGAAGCACGTGTCCATCCAGTCGTAATTCCACCCGGTATCGAACAGGTAACGGGTGATCTCGCCTTCCATGCTCTCGATCTCGACAAGGCAGGAGTAACCGCCCGCGTTGTCGGCATGGACGCAGTTTTCCTTGGCGATGGCCCACGCCTCGTCGATCTTGTGCGGCAGGAGGTGCCTGATCCGCTTGAGGCCCTCCTCGAACGTCCCCTTGCCCACGCCCTTGCCGTTGCCGAAGGGCGCCCAGTTGAAGGTGTACTGGTCCACGAGCAGCCCGCCCGCGCCGGTCACGTCGTTCATAAAGATGCCGTTGTCGAACCAGCTCGTCTCGGAGATGTTGGTGACCTTGACCGACTTGCACACCCCGATGTCCGCCGTGCCGCGCTTCACTTCGGGAAGGAAGGCCCTGCGGAGCGGCGAATACGAGTACAGACCCATGGAGCCGAGCACGCCCGCGCCCACGCCGAGCGCGGCGCCCTTCATGAATTCGCGTCTGTCCATTTCGTCCCTCCTATTGAACCAGAGTGAAAGTTGCGCTCGCCAGAGGCAGCAGGGCCACGATGGCGAAGTAGGCGATCACGCCCACGACGAGGCCGATGATCACGCCGGGCAGCATGGCGGGGTTCCATGCGGCGTTGGCGGCCAGATGACGCTCCTCGGCGGCGAATTCCTCGGCGGTCTTGAATTCACGCCGCCAGCCCGGCCAGCCGTCCATGAACCACCAGTTGATCAGCCAGATGTTGATCAGCCAGATCATGGGGATCATGGGGAACTGCTGCGGGTGCGAGAAGCCCTTCTGGGTGCCGAGCACGAAATGGGCGTACTTGTAGTAGAGGCAGTAGATCGCGATGCCGCCGAGCGTCACCAGCAGGGAACGGACGAGCACGTTGATCGGCGTGCTGAAGCGGTTGGGCCAGTTGCCGCAGTAGAACTGGAGGAACAGGGCCGGGACGAGGAAGAAAATAGCCGTCTCGCCCACATGCAGCCAGCGCCAGTCGGGGGCCGCGTCGCGGCGGTGTCCGCGGATGGCGTCGCCCCAAACGAGTTCCTGCATGTACCAGAAGAACAAGCACAGCGCCCACGAGATGGCGATGATCCCGAAGAACAGGGCCAGACGGCGCAGCCACGGGGTCTTGATCATGGTAAACGGGAAGCGCTCCCAGATGCCTTCCATGAACCACACCACCACGGTGCAGCACATGATCCACGCCACGTGGAAGTTGGCGGACACGGTTTCCGCGAAATGCTCCCAATACGGCGGGCAGATGGCGGTGAAGTACTGCCACGGGTAATACAGGATGCCCATGTGGTTGTGCATGGTCATGAAATAGATGAGCAGGCTGAGGCAGAACGTGCCGAGCCAGATGCTGAACCCGCGCACGGGCTGGGAAAGCCCCGCCCACGGCTGGCCCTCGAGCGCCACGAGCCACGCCGGGCTGATCCACGAGGCGATGACCGCGAACATCATGCAGGCCTGCGCCGCGTATTCCGTCGAGTAGAAGTCGGTGAGGCCGAGCTTCTGGAGCTGCGCCGGGTTGAAATAGGCGAAGGCGAGGTTGCCGAGCACGCCCTCGAAGAAGCCGTGGATCATGGCGATCATGATGCCCACGGACACCAGCGCCAGCACGAGCCCCTTCTGGAGCGGGTGGGCGCTGCGTACCCAGTCGCGCCGGAACGGCCAGAAGTCGAAAATGTAGGCCATCCAGATCAGGATGATCAGCCACCAGCGGCAATAGTTGTAGCCGACATACGGCGTGTAGAAACGCATGATCCCGCGCGGGTCCTGAAACACCCACCACGTCACGGCGAAAATCAGCAGGGTGAACGCCATGTTCGCCAACATGGGCCACGGGCCGCTCCATCGCTTGATGAGCTTGCGTTCCTCAAGATAGGGAATCTGTTGCTGTCCTGACATCGTTATCCTCCTCGGATGCATGACTTGCGCCCCGCCCTTGCGGAGCTCCCTTATCCGGTCCGCCCTGCCCCTTCCGGAGCGCGGGCATACATGGCGCGCATAACCGCCGAGGCAAGTTCCCCGGCTCCTATCCGATCCGGGTCCAGCCCGAGCCGCTCGGCCTCGGCCCGCAGCATCGCCGGGCTGAATTCCGGGGGCAGGGGCGTTTCCGGGGGAACCCCTCCCGGCACGTCCCGCGTCCCGGCATCCTCCTCAGAGAACCGGAACCCGAGAAAGGCACGGCGGCTCATACGGCTCATCGCGCCTCCTGCAAGGCCAGCAGGATGGTGGCATACCCCTCCACGGCCTTGGCTGCGGCCCCGGCGTCGGCGTGGCGCAGGGCGCTCAACAGCCGCGCCAGCTGCGCGAACACGTTCTCGCACTGGGGCAGCGTGCACTCCTGCAGCAGCCGCGCCAGCGCCAGACCGTCAGGCAGGACGCGGCTGGCCGCGTCCTCGAGGCGCGGATTGCCCAATACTCGGATCAATATGGAAAAAAAGCGGATCTGCGCTTGGATAAAGGTCTTCATGTCTCCGTTGCGGAGCGAGGCTCCGGCGGAGGGGAGCAAACGCTCCAGTTCGAGAATCACGGACGGGGACACGGCGGGCAGGGACGCGGCCACCAGAGGCGGCATGAGGATGCGGAACGCGGCGAGATAATCCGCGAACGTCCCGGCGGCATGGCGCGCATCGCCCGGCAGGGCCCGGACCACGGTCCCGCTGCCGCGCCGCGTTTCAAGGATGCCCCGGCCCGCCAGCGCCCGCAGCGCCGCGCGCACCGTGGCCCGGTTCACGCCGAAAGCCTCGGCGAGGCCGCGTTCGGACGGGAGGCGCTCAAACACCCCCCAGCGGCCTTCCAAGAGAGCGCTTTCCAGCTGTCGTTCTATGCATTCCTGCTTGTCCATGCAGTCCTTGCCCGCTGTTGTGGGAACGGCTATGGAATGATTCTCATGCCTTCAGCATACGGGCCCCCGGCAAATCCGATCAACTCTTTTTTCAAAATTGCGCTACATGCATACAACACATTGTTTTTACATGCCTTCAACGGTAAAAGTGGTTGGACCAGATAGCCGCTGGAAACCCAAAAAGACGGCCATGCGGCCCCTTTTGCCTACCGGAAGGCCTCCTTTTCGGGCTCTAACAGGCCTTTTTGCCGGGTATGCGCCCAATTGGATGAACCAATACTATCCGGCCTCCCACCTCTTCCTTCCCCTCCGGCAGCTCCCCGGGAAGCCCGGCGCCCCGATCCCCCCTCGGCCAGCTCTTGCCTTTCTTTCGAAATCCATCACAATGCCCCAAACACCGGAGCTTCGCATGCAGCAGTTTTCCCCGTGGATCGCCGGATTTCCCGGCCTGATCTGGAGCATCGACATCCCCCATTCCCGCCTCAAGGTCTTCAACCGCTGGAGCATCCCCGGCCTCGACGTGCCGCGCCTGCTCAAGGACGCCCGTTACCGGAAAAAAGCCGTACGGCGCGAGGATCACGCCCTGCTCATGGAATTCTGGGACATGCTCACCGCCCGCCGCCCCGCCGCCGTCACCTTCCGGCTGACGAACGGCAACGGGACGTACATCCTGCAAGGCTGGCCCGGCGAAAACGACTCGCTTTATTACGGGTTCCTCAAGGAAGCCTTCCTCCCGGCGGCGTATGCGGCGGACGGGCGGCCCGGGACCTGCCAGATGGACATCGGCGGCATCGGCTATCCCGTCTTCGCGCTCGACATCCCCACGCGCGGGCTGCTGATCATCAACGACGCGGCCCGCAGCCTGTTCGCGGCGGCATCCCGCGATCCCAACACCCTGGGCCTCGCCGATATCGCCCCCGGCGGGCTTGCCGAAAAGCTGCTTGAAGCCGGGAACAAAGCCCTTGCCAACGACGCGTGGGCGGGCACGCTCACGTTCAGCAACGCCCAGCGCGGCCTGTTCAGCGCCAAGGTACGCCTCACCCCCTGCGGCGGCGCGGGGGAAGGGCGGGTCGTGCGCGTGGCGCTCCTGAACATCCCCGAAAACCGGAAAAGCGCGGCCTGTCCGCCTTCCGAGGAAGACGCCCAAACCGCGCCCCGCCCGCTCCGCGAGGGGCTGGAAAGCCTTTTCGCCCCCTACGCCGGAGAGCTGGACGGCCTCCTTTTTTCCGACATCCAGTCCCACAAGGGGCAGGTCGTCGTGTACGGCGCGGGCCCCGCCTTCCGCGAGCTGCGCTGGGGGGCGGAACACGCCTACGAAGGCACCATCGCACAGGACATCGAACGCTTCGGCCTGCGCTCGCTCACCGTGGAGGATACGCTGGACAGCATCAAGTCCATCGACTGGGTGCTGTTCGCCCCACACGGCATCCGCTCCTATTTCGCCAAACCGTTCTATACGGAGCAGGGCCTGCACGCCATCCTCATCCTCGCCAGCATCCGCCCCGGTTCCTTCGGCGCGGATGCCGAAACCCGCTTCGCCAGCCTCATGGGGCCTTTTGAAAGGCTGATCGGCGCATGGCGCAAAGGCTGATGCCCTTAAAACAGCTTTGGTCGTGGGAGGCGGACGTGAAAAAGGAGGACTGGGATAGCCTCTCCCTGCGGGCAGGCATAATGACAAGTCCCACATACCGTTTCCACGATTCGTATGATGGCTTCCCTGGGTGCAGGCATAATGAAGGGGAGCTTTCCTCGCGGAAGCTCCCCTGATGCGTTATCGTGCCTTTCGGATGGCGTCTTTGACTCCCCTTACCAGCGGAGCGTGCCGCTGGCGGAGATCACCGCCGTTCCGCCGAGGCGCACGGCTTCGAGCTTCCGGCCATCGGGGGCAAGGATCAGTTCCAGCTCTCCGGTTCCCGGCCGGTCGAGGATATGGCCCTGCTCAAGCCGAATGCGCGCCCCGGAACACAGCCCGTGCGCGTGCATGTAGGACGCCATGCACCCGGCGGCCGATCCGGTGAAAGGATCTTCCCCGGCGTTGTCCGGATCGATAAGCCGAGCGTGCACATCCCTTTCAGGCTCCACGCCTTCGGGGGCGAACACGTACGCCGCCGACACGCCGAGGGGTGCCAAAACAGCTTTGAGGGCGGGCCTGTCCATCTTGATCCGCCGGAGCGCCGCAAGCTCCCGGACGGGAACCATCAGGAAGCTGACGCCCCCCCGCATGAGCTGGCACGGAAGCCCTTCCCGGAGATCGGAAGCCTGAAGCCCGAGCGCTTGGGCCGTTGTCCCGGCGTCGGCGCAGGTGTCCGGGACGGCGGGGGGCTGGGTCATGATCACCCTGTCGGGGCGGATATCCACAGGCAGCACGCCGATGGCGAACTCGAACCGCGCGGTGCCCGGCTTGAGCACGCCCAGTTCCCGCAAAAGGTGCCCCGTGGCAATGGTGGGATGCCCCGCAAAGGGGATTTCCCCGCGCGGCATGAAATAGCGGACACGCACGTCCGCTTTGTCGGAGGCCAACACGAACGCCGTTTCCGGGGCGTTGGTCTCGCGCGCGATGCGCAGCATGTCGGCGGGATCAATGCCGTCGGCGTCCGTCACCACGGCACAGGGGTTGCCGGTGAACGGCTCCGCAGTGAACGCATCCACGATGTGAAAGGTACAATTGGGCATAACATATTCCTTTAGGGGCAGCATGTTACGGTTTTTAATGGAGGGACGGGCGCGGCGGCAGGGGCTGCGCCGCACGTCAGGTTGGGTTGGAAGCTCCGCACGGGGACAAGCCTTCATCCGGGGCACAGGCGGAGCCAATTCAGGATGAAAAAGAGATGAACACGTTCAAACGCCCCCATCCGGGGCACGGACGGAACCAATCCCGTGGAAACAGGAGTGAACAAGGTATATGGCACAGCCCCAATCAGGGTATGGGCGAAGGCTGTGCCATAGAAAATGGTTGATGCTTTTTTCTTGAAGTTCCAAGGGAATGACCAACAAAATACCTTAGCTGTGGATTCCGCCAAAGGGGAAACGGGGAAAAAGGCTGTATTTTCACCATACTGTGGAGGTGAAACAACCACATGCCATGACA
>ENA-UEQE01000937-UEQE01000937.1-human-gut-metagenome-genome-assembly--contig:-NODE-937-length-25194-cov-6.213959_pt1 | contig 25194 bp, 18 predicted proteins | sample MGYA00242934_ERZ507935 | MGnify/ENA primary metagenome ERZ507935 (study PRJEB26167, sample SAMN06115423) | human gut metagenome | host: Homo sapiens | place: China:Anhui | collected 2015-03-30 | study... | reverse complement strand
GTATATCCGCTCTTTTCAATTTCATCTCTTATGAGCCATGTTTTTCCTATCTGTCTTGCTCCTGTCACTAATAATGCCTTATTTGAATTTTTAATCCATTCGCCAATTGCAATTGAATCTTGTCTGTACATAAATTCATACCTCCAATTACACAATACACTATCTGCCCCGTTTTTTCAATCATTATCATTACAATTTGCCCCGTTTTTAAATTTAATATAATTATATTTTGCCCCGTTTTTAACATTGCTATTCACCAAGTCTGCCCCGTTCATCAAAAAATCCGCAGGTGTGCTCTAACATCCTGCGGATTTTTCATCTCAAAATAATTATTTTACAGTAGAAACGATCAGACTCATCTTCCCCTGCATCTCAACTTTTCCATAACCATTCGGCAGGATAAAATGATCTCCCTTCTTCACCGGGCTGCTGCCCACGATTCCATCTCCCTCTAAAACGGATACCAGAAGGAACGGATACTTCTGCTCAAATTCCATCTTTCCATTTACATCTGCCTTAAAGATCGTATAATATTTGCAGGAATACAGCTCATTCAACTGATTTTCCGGCAGATTCAGTGCGGATTTTACACTGTCATCCACAGATTTTGCCGGAACTGTGATAACATCAATACTCTTTTCTACATGCAATTCTCTCGGCTTCCCATTTGAAAGACGGTCATAGTCATAAACACGATAAGTAATATCACTGTTCTGCTGTGTCTCTAAGATTAAAAGTCCACCCTTGATCGCATGAACTGTTCCCGGATCGATCTGGATAAAATCACCTTTTTTCACCGGAATCTCACGGATAAACTCTTTCCATTTTCCCTGATGGATCATATCGGAAAGTTCTTCTTTCGTCTTTGCATTATGACCGATCACAAGTGTTGCCCCTTCCGGCGCATCCATGATATACCAGCACTCTGTCTTTCCAAAAGAACCGTTTTCATGTACTTTCGCATAATCATCATCTGGATGTACCTGAATACTAAGATCATCCCTTGCATCAATGATCTTCGTGAGAAGCGGGAAACGGTCACAGTCGTAATTGCCGAACACTTCCGGATGTTCTTTCCATACAGCAGATAACTTCATGCCGGAAAATGCGCCGCTTCGAACGGTTCCGTCTCCGTTTGGATGTGCGGAGATGCCCCAGCACTCGCCGATGTCATCTCCCTCAACCGGATAACCGAATTCTTCTCTTAACTTTGTTCCTCCCCAGATATTATGTGTACATACCGGGTCTAAAAACAAAATCTCTTTATTTGCCTGATTCATACTAAGAATTCCTCCATTTGTCTCTATTACTTTCTGATACCAGAATGCAGAGTCCTTGACAATACGCTGCTGTGTGACAAAGTCCACATAAATGATACCAAAACGCTGTTTATATCCGTCAGACCACTCAAAATTATCAAGAAATGTCCACAGGAAATATCCTCTTACATCCGCACCCTCGTCACTGGCACGCTGCATGGCACCAATATAGGAATCTAAAAATGTGATACGGTTCGGATCATGCACTCTGCCATCTGCACTGATGTTATCATGGCAGGACATACCGTTTTCCGTGATGTAAAGCGGCAATGGATAACGCTCTGTCAGAAATTTTATACCATAATAAAAAGCTTCCGGCGTTACCGGCCAGTCTGCTCCTGTCTTAGGAAATCCCGGTTCACGGTCCACAAATTCCGGTTCACCGTTCTCTCCTGCACGGACATAGTAACCATTGTATATATTCTGTCCCATAAAATCAAGCGGCTGATGGATCAGCTTCATATCTTCTTCCGTGATCTCTGGCAGATACTGCGCAAATTTCTCCAATCCTTCTTTCGGATAATGCCCTAAAAATACAGGATCCGAAAACCATGCTACATTCCAGGTCCAGTTATCCATCGGATTATAGAAACCAAAATATACTTTTTTCGCAGCTTCAATGTCCTCCGGTTTATCCGTATAAGGATAAGCGACACCTCCGGTCGGTGCGTATCCGACTTTGATATCCCGGACTGCATATTTACGCAGATTGATAACAGCCTGGCCATGTGCCTTCATCAGATTGTGTGCGATCTGGAAAGTATCTTTGATTGACATTTTTACTCCCGGTGCATGTACACCGCTTAAATGTCCAAGTCCAACCACACACTGCGGTTCATTGATCGTGATAAAGTATTCACAAATATCGGAAAAACGCTCTGCAACTACCTTCGCATACTCACCAAACCAGTCTTCCACTTCCGGGTTCAGCCAGCCACCCTTTTCATAAAGAGCCTGCGGAAACTCCCAGTGAAACATGGTAATATATGGCGTAATCCCATTTTCTTTCATACATGTGATCATATCACGGTACATCCGGATCGCTTTTTCATTGACACGACCGGTTCCTTCCGGCAGAATACGTGCCCAGTTTAATGAAAAACGATATGCCTTGATACCAAGATTTTTCATCAGCGCGTAATCTTCCTTATAATGATGCATATGATCACAGGTTGTATAAGCATTCTGATTTTCGAAAATCCTGCCTGCCTCCGTAAATGCATCCCAGACTGTTTTTCCTCTTCCATCGTTTGCATCGGTTCCCTCTACCTGATAGGAACTGCTCGCAACACCCCAAACAAAATCATCCCGAAACATTCTTCTTTTCCTTTCCCAGTGAATTATTTTTCAGAGGAACCAATGACAGACACCAGATAAAATGGCACTGCATCATTCTCGTGTGTCTCTGTCAGACGCACCTCCACTTTATGTACTTTATTTTCGCCATGTTCTAAGATGGTGTCAAGTTCTAATTTATCACCCCAGGTCTCATCAAAGTTCGCATCCAGACGGACTGCATGTTCTGCATCGCCGTCCACAATGATCTCTGCAACCGGTGCCGGAAGTTTTACGGATTTTCTGTACTGTACTGAAATATTGCAGCCCTCAACATCAAGTGTGATGGAATCACCTTTCTTTGAAGCTGTCCATCCGTGTTTGAAACAGTCGGTAATATCTCTCTGTGCGGACGTATCTGCGACAAATCCATGGCAGACTACGTTTTCGTCGCTGTTCTGATGACGGATGGATTTCTCATAAGTATTTTTTGTGAGAGGTGCCGGATAATCCGGTTCGCTCTGTTCCGTTGCATCTTCTGTTTTTACTTTATCTAAAAAGTATGTAATCACCGATGCGACAAGTGCATGTCCGGCATCATTCGGATGCAGGTCATCCGGTGTGATCTCACGGTTTTCGATGCGCCCGGCGACAACTTCCGGGTAGATCGTACTCTGCATGCTGACAGCCGGAAGATTATAATGTCTTGCAATGCGTCCGTGCATCAGCTGCGCATTGGCACCGTTATTGTAAAATACGTTGTGCACTAAAAGGACTGCCGGTTTTGTCTTACTGGTATATACTTTTCGCACCAGTCCCTCATAGGTCTCCATAAAGTGCTCCGTGCTGTCATCGTTGACGGAAAACTCGATGATGACAAAATCCGGCTCTTTGGAAAGCAGATCAGCTTCTGCGCGCGCCACACCAAACTGTGAGGTTGTTCCGCCGATTCCTGCATTGATGTAAGTAAAATCAGCCTGTGGAAATGTCTTTTTCCACCACTCATAGACATGGTATGCGTAACAGAGTTCCGGTTTGGAAGAAAGGCTTCCCTGGGTGATCGAGCCGCCTAAAAATGCGATGTTTAAAGCTTCGCCTGCTTTGGCGCGATCCATGACTTTTTTCAGGCGGTATAAGCAGCCGCGGTTGGCAATGCCGTTTTCGTATTTAATTTGATATTCCATTTGATGTTCTCTCCTTTTTTGCTGTTTCCGGTGCAAAACTAAGATTCCCAGACTGCATCCCCTAATGAGTTGATATACGCCGCAAGCTCATCCGACATCTGCTCTGCTTCCGGGATGCGGATGTGTCCCGGCGTGCCGGAGCCATTTTTTGTGTAGAGAAAATGATGGACTCTCTCACTGCCAATGCGTGTGCAGACTTCGTCGATGGAGCGGTCCCAGCTTTTATCATGGCAGAGGATCGTGGTTGCTAAAATGATCTGCGCCTTCGGATAAAGCTGCATCAGTTTTTCGATGAATGCCTGATAATGTTTTCTCCAGTTTTTGGATTTTTCACTGTCATAATCTTCTGCCATATAGTCTACCGGGTGATTGTCGTTTTGTCCGATCGCAACAACGACAACATGCGGAACATATTTGGAGAAATCCCACTGTTTGGTTGGCCCAAGATCCGGGTGGTACTCGATCTTGTCATAGCAGGACTCGACACCTTTATAGTGCGGTGCTGCAAACCAGCCGGTATCATCTAAAAGTGAGATTCCACCCTGTGAAGTGTCGTGGATCTGCGCATTTAATTTCCGCGCCGTCATCCACGCATACGAATACCAGCTGTTCGAATATTCCCCATCATGCTCAGGATCCGGCTTTCCAACATATGCCACAGCCTCCGAAACTTCTCCACAGGAAACACTGTCACCAAAAAATTCCATTTTCCGTTTTGGTTTTTCCGGCAGTGGCAGAACTTCCGCTCCATCATCAATCTCAAATCCATAGAACGTAAAAGTATGACAGGAATCCATACGCTTAAATAACAGCAGTTCATGTGTTCCCTCTGAAAGTCCCTCCGCCAAAGTATAAGTCTTTTTCTCTTCATCAGACGACAAGGTAAAACGCTTCTGTTCCCCGTCTATAAAATATCCCAGTTCATTCGTCCAGCAGGAACGATGGTTTGCGATCACTGCCTTTAAGGATGTTCCGGCAAATTTCATTCCAATTGAGCTGCACGCATAGACAAGAACCGGTGCAAGCCTGTCATCAAAATCAATTCTTCCGCTGTAAGACAACATTTCATTATCTGGTTTAATTATCATGTTCTGAGTTTCCCTCCAAAAATTAAATATGTAAGCAGACTGCCCGCTCCGCGGACATTCCATTATGATAAAATGCACGTTCTGCGGACACTCCATCACACGTTTCATGAATTACGCAACAAGGCTGCCGCAATTTTCATTGCATCTGGCAGCCTGTGTTATGAATTAATTTTATGCTATTAAGGATGAATAGCAGCAATTTTAGCGTCTTCCGATCTCGGTATCTTCCGGTGTTACGACACTGTTTTCCTTGATATAATCAATGATATCATCAAGTTCTGTGAATGCAAGACCAACATAGCTGTCTGCAGCACCGTAATAAATTGCAATTTTTCCGGATTCGGAATCATGGATTGTTGCACATGGGAAGCATACGTTCGGAACAAATCCGCGCTCCTCATACCATTCTTCCGGTGTGAGTAAGAATGTCTCACAACGATATTTTACGATAGATGGATTGTCAATGTCTAAGATTGCTCCACCGATGGAATATACATAACCGTTACAGGTTCCGCTTACTCCGTGGTAGAATAACAGCCATCCTTCGGATGTTTCGATCGGGGCAGCACCTCCACCGATCTTTAAGGACTCCCACCACTCAGAGCCTTTGCCCATCACATGTCTGTGTTTTCCCCAGTAAGTAAGATCCAGGCTCTCGCTCACGAAAATATCACCGAACGGTGTATGTCCGCTGTCGGACGGACGGGATAATAACATGAAGTTTCCGTTGATCTTTCTTGGGAACAGCACTGCATTTCTGTTGAATGGAAGGAACGGATTCTCAATTCTTGTGAATGTCTTGAAATCTGTTGTCTTTGCTATACCGATTGCTGCGCCGTAGAAATCCTGACACCAGATGATGTAATAGGTATCTTCTACTTTTACAAGACGCGGATCATATGCATAACGCGGCATAAACGGTTTGCCTTCCTCGTCTACGAAATTGATCTTGTTTTCATCAAAATTCCAGTGGATCGCATCTTTGCTTCTTCCAAGGTAAATGTAAGGAATACCGTTAGTCTGCTCTCCACGGAATACACCGATGAATCCATCTTCATACGGCATAACGGCACTGTTGAAAATTCTTGCAACACCTTTTACCGGGTTACGTCCGATGATCGGGTTCTCATTGTATCTCCATACCGGTGCTCCTGTTAAGTTTTCCGGTCTTTCCTGCCATGGTACATTTGGTACCGGCTGGCTGATCATTTTATATTTGCTCATCTTATTCCTCCATCTTTGCGTTTTGACACGCATATTTCCGATTTTCTTCGTTCTTTCTTTTTCAGCTTTTATTTTACATGTAAGAAATCCTCTTTCTTTTCATGCAGAATTTTATGTAACTGTCTTATTTTTCTTCCTTTGCAAGAAACTCTAAATTCTTCTCGATCAGTCCGCATCTCTGTGCCACACACTCAACGCTTCTGCCCGGATCCTGCGGTGTATTAAATACATAATCCACCAGTTTATCCACGGTAGTTGTCGCTACATGCATTCTCGTATCCGAAGATGCATAGTAGATAAATACTTCGTTATTCTCATTTACGATCGCACCGTTGGTAAATACAACATTGCTTACGTCACCGACACGCTCTTCACCTCTCGGTCCAATTAAGAGTCCGGACGGCTCTGCGATCACTTTTGACGGATCGTTTAAATCTGTTGCAAATGCATAGATAACATAACGGAGTCCTGCTGCGGTGTTGCGGACACCATGTGCAATGTGGATCCAGCCTTTGTCTGTCTTGATCGGAGTTGCACCGGCACCGTTCTTTGCCTCTGTGATTGTGTGGTATTTACGAAGACTTGTCATTTTCTCCTCGTCGATCACTGCATGTGTGATATCTTCGCAAAGTCCAAATCCGATTCCTCCGCCTGATCCGGTTTCAATAAAGTCATCCATCGGTCTTGTGTAGAATGCATATTTTCCATCTACAAATTTCGGATGAAGTACCACGTTTCTCTGTTGCGGAGAATTTAAAGTAACAAGATTTGGCAGTCTCTCCCAGTTCTTTAAATCTTTAGTACGAACGATTCCTGCTGCAGCTACGGCTGCGGAAAGATCGTTTACGGTTGTATCTTTTGACTCAGAACAAAATACACCATAGATGTAACCATCTTCATGTTTGGTCAGACGCATATCATAGACATTGGTCTCTTCCGGACAGGTATCCGGTAACAGGATCGGATAATCCCAGAAACGGAAACCATCGATTCCGTTATCACTCTCAGCAACACCAAAGAAAGATTTTCTGTCATTTCCTTCGATTCTTGCAACCAGATAATATTTTCCGTTCAGTTCGATCGCGCCGGAATTCATGACTGCGTTGATTCCCAGACGCTCCATGAAATATGGATTTGTCTCAGGGTTTAAGTCATATCTCCATGTAAGCGGGATGTGCTCTCTTGTCAGTACCGGATATTCGTAACGGTCATATACACCATTATAAAAATCCGATTTTATATTTTTGCGGGAAAGCAGTTTTTCCTGCTTTTCTTTTTCTACATAATATCTCTCATGTAACATTCGTCGAATCTCCATTCTTTTTCTAAAAATAAATGAATCTGTTTTATGCTCCGATTCTGCGGATGACTTCTATACACATTCTTCCATTATGATACGGACATTTCCACGGCTCTACGATCGGTCTGTCTAAAATCGGACTTCCATCCTCATTGACTTCCCAGAACCACTCAGAACCATTTCTCTTATCAACCACATAGGTTTTGATGAACTCCCACTCTGCCAGTGCAGCATCGCAATATTCAGAATGTCCTGTGTTTCTTTCATAACCGTTTAAGAAACCAACAACTGTTTCTGCCTGTACCCACCAGACGCGGTGTGCATTGACCACGCCGCGGTCACATTCGTTCGCAAGGGAATGACCATCAAACGCCACCTGATAAATTCTTGAGGTCAGCGTCTTTGTGATCGCTGTCATTTTCTCGCGGTAATGTTCATTGTTTAACACGTCAACACCACGATCCATCAGCCATGCCGTTTCGATATCATGACCGTAGGAATGAAGGTCCAAGATTGTGTTATAGTCTGCATCAAAAAATACTTCCTGACGCTGTTTTACCGGATTGTATACCTTATCTGCAAAGGTATCCATGATCCACATCAGTCTCTTTCCGACTTTTTCATTTTTTGTCACGCGATACAATTCTGTATACGCCTCAAAAACATGAAGCAGTGTGTTCATTGTCTTATCTGCAAGTACACCGTTCTCGGAAAGTTTCTCATTTGATTCTGGTTTGAAATCTCTTGTAAAAGCTTCTAAGTATCCGATCTCATCCGTGCAACGCTTCTCAATGATATCAAACAGGGAAAAAGCAAGTTCTAACGCTTCCTTATCCCCGGCTGCATCATAGTAAGATGACAACGCATAAATACAGAATGCCTGATTGTATGTATGTTTGGTTGTATCAAGTGGTGTTCCGTCATAATTTAATGACCAGAAGATCCCTCCGTATTCTTTGTCGATACAATGTTCCCTTAAAAATTCATAACCATGTTTTGCCTCGGCAAGCAGGTCTTCTCCCTTAAAACCTGCTGCCTCGCATTCCTCTTCCGAAATGCCGCCGTCTTTATAAAGTAAATACGCATTTGCAAAAAACCAGGTAATACGGCTGTTTAAGATACATCCTTTTTCTGCTTTTTCATCCAGTGCAAGATCATAGGAAAGATAACCGTAATATCCGCCGAACTTATCATCCCGCATACCTCTCCAAAATGGAATGATATGTGTGAGCAGTTCGTGTTTTGCTTCTGCTGCAAGTTCTTTTAACTCACTCATAACCGTTTCCTCTTTCTCTCTTTAGCCTTTTACTGCACCAGCAGCAATTCCACTGTAAATCTGTTTCTGACAGAGGATAAATACGATCAATGCCGGAAGCAGGGAAATGATAACACCTGCACAGATCAGGTTGTACTGACTTCCCATCGGGCCAACAAATGTATAAAGTGATGTCGCGATTGTATGTAACTTTTTATCCATCAGATAAAGGTTTGCCATATAGTACTCGTTATAAACACCAACCCCCTTTAAAATACAGGATGTCACGATTGCCGGTTTTAACAGTGGAAGCATAATTTTCCAGTAAATAGTCCAATAGGATGCGCCATCAATGATTGCCGATTCATCCAGAGATATTGGTATATTTTCCATAAACTGAATGAAAATGTAAATTGAGATAACATCCGTTCCGCACATCAGAATAATATATCCATATAAATGATTGACAAAGTGCAGTGCTGTCATGATATTATATACAGTTACCTGCATTGCAACTGCCGGAAGCAGTGAAGCAAACAAAAACAGGTTTCGGATCAGTCCGTTTCCCGGAAATTTAAAACGGTTTAACACATAAGCAAGCTGTGTTCCGATTATAATGGAAACAACCAGGACAGATACCATAACGATCACGGAGTTTAAGAAAGCTCTTCCCATATCCGCTGTCTGAAATGCTTTAATAAAATTATCAAAATTCAGCCAGTTCTCCGGCAATGTCATAACATTGGTCGCCTGATATTCTTCCTGTGTCTTAAATGCTGTAATCACACAGGAGATAACCGGAACAACTGCACAAAGTCCAAAGAAGATCAACGATACATATTCAACGATCAGCCAGAGGATTGCACCAACGGTATAATGTTTTTTTCTTTTCTGCACATTTACATTATGTTTTTTCATCGCCCTATGCCACTCCCTTTCCGACTTTCTTTGCCTGTTTTTCTGCTTTTAATCTTGCACGTTTTGCTTTATAGGACTCATCCTCACTCTCAGCATCACGGAAGATGTATTTAAAGAATAATTTCTGTAAAATCGTACATGCAAAAATGATAAGGAGAAGTACGACTGCCATTGCTGATGCAAGACCGACTTTCTGGCTTACATGAGCGATCTCATTCATGATTACAAAGTATGTTCCGGTTCCATTTGCACCATCTGTGATAACGTAAGGCTGTTCAAATGCACTTAAGGAACCTGTAATGGAAAGAATTACGTTTAATGTGATAATTGTTTTGATACTCGGCAGAATAATATGTTTAAACTGCTGAAATTTATTTGCACCATCTAACTCTGCTGCTTCGTAAAGGTCTGCATCCACAGACATGATTGCACCGATAAACAATACCATGTTCTGTCCAAAATAACGCCATACCGAAGTAGCCACCAAAGACCAGTTGTTAATTGACTGATCTTTCAGCCAGTATGGAAGATTGTCAAGTTTAAATCCACACCATTGTAAGATCGTATCAAATACAAATCCTCTGGTATAGAAAAATTTAAAAATAAATCCGATCGCAATACCACTGATCAGATATGGGAAAAACATTAACCCTTTAAAGAAGTTTCCTCCCTTTACTTTAAAACTTAAAATAGTTGCCAGATAAAGTGCAAGCACAAGCTGAATGATTGCACCTACCATATAATAAAGACTGAGCTTTAATGCTCCAAAGCAGTCATCCCTGCGAAATACGTCAATATAATTTTTGAATCCGACAAATTTTCTCTGATCTACCGGAGTTAAATATTTCATCTTATAAAAACTGAATTTTACCATCTCGGCAAAAGGCAGATAAGTAAATACAAACAGCAACAGCAGCGGAATTGTCATAAATGCCACGCAGATAATCACCTGCTGTCCTTTTCTGCTTTTTGCCCATTTTGTAAAACTGAATGGTTTTTTCCCTTCCATATCCACAATTCCTCCATCCATTGTCTTTTATCCGGGAAGGGGAACCTCCCCTTCCCTTTTGTGGAACTATATTACTCAGTTACTTCAATTCCGTTTGATTCCTGTGCATCAGACCATGCTGTGTTCCATTCGTCCATGATCTCATCAAAAGTCTTATCGCCATTGGATGCATGCTCAATGATTGCCTGGATTTTACTGTCTCCACCTGCGTTAATATTTAACTCAGACTCTGCATTCATCTCATTTAAGAAATCTTCCTCGCCCTCTAATGCCGGTTCATCCTCTAAGAATGTTACACCATCAAAAGAAAGCTTTGTATCTGTACTGCTGGCTGCGACTGGAAGTCCGTCTTCGTTATATGAGAAACCGGATTTTTCTGTCATCCATTTTACAAATACCATAGCTGCTGCTTTTTCATCATCTGTTGCATTTGCATTGATACCATAAGAGTAATCAGCACCTGCTGATGCATACTGCTCACCATTTACAGTGATCGGGAATGGCATATAACCGATATCTGCGCCATTTTCGCCTGCTGCTTCCATCTGAGGATAAGCCCATGAGCCAAGTACCATACAACCGATCTCACCATTGTTGATCATACCTTTACAGCCCTCCCAGTCAGTTGTTGCAAAGTCATCTTCGATCAGTCCGTCTGCAACTGCATCATAGAGGATCTTGTAAACTGCATAAGCATGTGTATCATCGCCATAATTCTGGAATGGATCTTTTGTATGAACTAATTTCTGGTTCATATATGTATTGTCGCCTGTTGCATTATTTCCGATGTAAGCATCCCATGCTCCCATTGTCCAGCCTGCTGCATAGTTTGTATAAAGTGGGATTGCATCTGTGTTATCTTTGATTTTCTGTAATGCACCGATAAATTCTTCCGGAGTCTTTGGAAGTTCTGTAACTCCTGCTTCTTCAAATACTTTTTTATTGTATACGATACCCTGTGTAGTTGCTGTAGAAGGAACACCGTAAACCTGTCCGCCATACTCCCATGTAGTTGCATAATTGATCTGGGTCTTCATGGTATCAAGATCACCATATGAAATAAAGTAATTGCTTAAGTCTGCCTTATCAACCGCCGGGATCATCATGACTGTCTCATAGTCACCGGACTGTAAATGCATCAGAGCATCATCTGCATAGTTGGTATCGGTTGTAAGTTCAACTGTAATATTTGGATACATTTCATTGAATGCTGCTAAATACTCTTTCCATGTTGTTCCGTTATAATCGTCAGATTCAAGATCTGTTCTGTGGTTGAATAATGAAATTGTTGCTGTCAGATCTGTATAATCCTCACCAAGTTTGATATCTGCATAGGATAAAGATCCGTCTGCGGATGTAGAAGCATCACCACTCTCAGTTGCTGCTACATCATTTGATGCATCTGTGCTGTTATCTGCTGCTGCACTGTTGTTGTCTGTTGTTCCCCCATTGCCTGCTGTGTTGTTTGAGCCACCGCATGCTGCCATGCTCATGGTCATTGCTGCTACTAAAGTAACGGCTAAAACTTTTCTTAATTTCATATGATTTTCCTCCTTATGATGTTTGTTACCTTGTTTTGTAACTTAATTTAATTATATGCTATTTTATTTTTTAGTCAACACTTTTTTCTTGGTTTTAGTCCATTTTAAGCCTTCTATTGTGCATTTCGGCACTATAGACAATTCTTTTTTGCTATTTTTGTGCACTTTTTCACATTTATTTTTGTTTTAGTTTCATTTTTTAGCTTATTTTAGTCTATATTTTGCAAATTTATTAATTTACTTATTTACCTTGATTTTAGTTTAACTAATTACTTATTTCACCACAGCGTTATCTGCAGAACATCCATAACTTAACAATATGAAATGCTCACCAAATGATGGTTTGTGGGTGACATGAGTTTCCTTGTGTAGGGTGGTTCTGGGGGGTTACGATTGGCAAATTGCATCAAGCCGGGACTGTTTTGTTTCCGTTGTCCGAAAATAAGAAACTCTAAGCATGCCTGATTCAGGTTGGGGCGGAGTGACGTGTACGTCCTAAATGCGCCATCCGGGCACATTAGGACTTGTGCTGCCGTCCATGGCAGCACAACACTATGTTGCGAACAGGCATCCTAAGAGTTTCTAATTTCCTTCCAAAGTCACAAAACGAGTCTCGGCTTGATGCGATTTGCCAGCCGCAAGGTTGTGAACCACTCTTCGTCGGGGAACTCATTTTACAACCTTGGGGGTGCGTAAATTTTTGTGACATTCATTTCAAAAAGGTTGAAAAATCTCGACACAATCTGTTATATCTATGCTTTTAAACATACATACTTGGAATAATAATCTGCATTATCAGTCTGGTAATTTACGAAATGATTAATGTAATGCAACATAGCAGATGAAACTTCAGACAAGTCATCAGGCTGAATATTAATGATACAGCACATTACGATTTTAAGCATATTTCCATTCGTGCGAATATCAAAAATTCACACCCGCACCCCCAATTCTGAGATGAACCGCCCGCCCAAATGGTGTTCATAACCTGAAGGCTGGCATCTTGCGCAAAGCCAGAGCTAATTTTGTGACTTTGGAAGAAAATTAGAAAATCTTGGTGTGCCTGTCTACACATAGTGATGTTCTGCCACGGATGGCAGAACAAGGCAGCATCGAGTCATGGATGACTCGTTGTTGCCGGTCACGTCACTCCGAGAAAATCTAAACCAGGCATACCTAGACTTTTCTTATTTTCGTACAACGGAACCAAAATTAACTCCGGCTTTGCGCAAAATGCCATTCACAGACCTACGACACACCATTTGGACGGGCGAAGCATGTCAACCACAAGCCAAAATTTGGTGTGAAGTCCATGAAACGAAAAAAAGAGAAAGCGGCAAGCCTTTCACAACTTACCGCTTTCTCTTATTTTACAACCTGCTGCACGCTGGCTTTTTCCACCAGCCTTCCCTCAACAATGGTAATTCCCTGTTTATAACGTTCCCCGCTGACTTTCTTTAACAGCACATGTATTGCTTTATTTGCCATTTCACGGATATCCACCTCATAAGTTGTGATCTCGACATCACACAGTCCCGGAAAAAGATAGTTATCAAATCCAACCACTGAAAAATCTTCCGGAACGCGATACCCCTGCTCTTCTAACTGATTGATGACCATGCTTGCCGTGAGATCGGAGTTGCACACAAATGCCGTCGGCATATCTTTCATCTGATCCGGATGAATATCAACCTCTACCACACCACATTCCATATCACGATCCGATATGATCCACTCCTGTGGCACTTCAATACCATGTTCTAACATGGATTTCCGGTAACCGAAATAACGGTCTGTGATACTTGCTGTAAACAACAGAGTTCCGACATACGCAATTTTTTCATGACCATGCTCGATCAGATAATTCGTCAGCATGTAAGTACCATAGTAACTGTTAGAGATCACCGCATCACTCATCTGGTGTTCATCATAAAAATCAAGATACACGATCGGAATCTGTGTATTCTGTCTTAATGCACCTAAATATTCTGTTCTCAGCCGTCCGATCAGAATCAGACCATCCACCTTCCGCTCCAGCACGATCTTCGGCAGATTAGCCTCTGCTTCATCTTCTAACGATACCACTTCAAGCATCGTAAAGCACTCTTTCTGCACCGCTCTCGTTGCAACGCTCTGATACATTCTCCAGTAAAAGGATGCATACTCTCCCAGATATTTTTCTGATACTAAAACTCCGATATTATAACTTTTTACTGACTTTTCTTTTTTTACGGCAGATGGCTGCTTGTATCCAAGTTCATCTGCCAATTGTTTGATTTTTTCCCGCATAGCCTCGCTGACACCTTTTTGTCCGGAAAGTGCTTTTGAGACCGTGACCGTACTGACACCAAGCTGCTCTGCAATGTCTGCCAGCTTTACTGCTTTTGCCATAACCGTCCCCTTCTTACTACTTTTTACTTTTTCGATTTAATCTTATTTCTTTTCCACAAAATGTAACAGTTTTGACTGGAAATCACCCCATGGATTCTGGATCAGAATACCTGCATACATTAATGTATCTCCCGCATATACAGTATCTTCGCCTTCCAGACAGTAATTCTTCTGCGGATCGAGTCCTTTTAATGTGATTCTTCTGCTCTTATAATTCGGACGGTTGATCACCTGCACAAATGTAACCAGTGCTTCTGATTTATCTTTTGAAACCACCTCGTAACAGTCAAAATAATGATTTTCCTGATAGGAGGCGATCCTGTAATAATCGCCGCTTCTTACCAGATCATTGTATTTATGATACATGGCAACCTGTTTCGGGATCATCTGTCTGTCTTCTTCCGGAATCTTTGTGATATCCAGCTCATAACCGAAAGTTCCTGCAAGCGCTACATGACCTCTTGTCTCAAACGGTGTAACACGTCCCACCGTATGATTCGGACAGTCTGAAACGTGCGCTCCCATCGTCGATAACGGATAGATCATCGCCGTACTTTCCTGAATCTTTAACCGCTCCACCGCATCCGTATCATCCGAGCACCAGATCTGTGGACTGTAATAAAGCATACCCGGATCAAAACGTGCCCCACCGCCGGAACAGTTTTCCAGTAAAAGATGTGGGAACTCTGTTACCAGACGCTCCTGCATCTCATACACTGCCAGCACATAACGGTGATAAAGTTCACCCTGTCGGTCTGCAGGAAGTCCATAGCTTCCGATGTCAGAAAGCTGACGGTTCATATCCCATTTGACATACTCAATATTTGCACTGCGTAAGATCGACGCCACGCTCTCATATGCATAATCGCGCACTTCTTTTCTGGTAAGATCAAGTACATACTGATTTCTGCAGAGAGATCCCTCTCTTCCCGGAATCTGAATTGCCCAGTCCGGATGTGCCTCGTAAAGTTTTGAATCCGGTGAGATCATCTCCGGCTCAAACCAGATACCGAATTTTAATCCAAGCTTATTTACCTCATCTACCAGATGTTTTAAACCACCGTTTAATTTTTCTTCGTTGACATACCAGTCACCCAGACTTGATGAATCATCATTGCGGTGTCCAAACCAGCCATCATCCATAACCAGCATTTCAATGCCAAGTTCCGATGCTTTTTTTGCAATGGAAAGTAATTTTTCTGTATTGAAATCAAAATAAGTTGCTTCCCAGTTGTTGATCAGAATCGGACGTTTCTTATCCTTATATTCGCTGCGAATCAGGTGGTTCCGGTAAAGTTCATGGAACTGGTGTGTCATGCCGTCATATCCGGTGTCACTGTAAACCAGCACAACTTCCGGTGTCTGGAAACTCTCACCTTTTTCTAACTTCCAGCAGAAGTTCTCCGGATGGATTCCCATGCCGACACGGACGGTATCAAACTGTCCCAGTTCCACCTGTCCGATAAAGTTGCCGGAGTATACAAAATGCATACCATATACTTCGCCCTGTGACTGGTCGGCATTTCCTGCCGCAAGTGCCATGAATGGGTGTTCCTGATGGGAAGACTCACCTCTTACGGATTCCACACCCATAAATCCTTTTTTTACTTTGCGGTGTTCTAACATACGCTCTCTCGCCCAGGAACCGTGCATCGTAAGAAGTGTAAAATCACGGTTATCCATATCCATGGAGAAAGACAGTGCTTTCGTCAGATACAACATCTCGCCGTCATTTTCGATCCGCACGCTTCTTGTGATGACATCCACATCCGAAAATGCCGTATAGAGCAATGTTACTTTCAATCCAAGTACCGGATCCTCACAGAGAAGCTCTAATGTCTCGCAGGCATTCTCGTCCCCAAATGTTGCAGGGAGACCGGCAAGTCCCGGTTTTCCTGCATAGATTTTATGTGAAACATAAAACAGTGACACTGCGGTGTGTCCGCCTGCCGTTCTTACCGAGATACTGCTTCTTCTGTAATCTCCCAGTCCGTTTCCGGCATACTCCATCGGAAATGTATCGTAAAAAGAAACACGCTCCCTGTTATTTTCTGAAGGCACAAACGGTCCTTCTCCTGTACGGAGCAGGTACGCGATGTTTGCATCTCTTAATTTCTTACCATAATAAACATGACCGACAAAGTTTTCTTTATCCACGATACCGATCACATAACTGGAGTTTGGTGTATCCAGCTTGAAAATGCGTTCTTTTTCAAAGTATGTGATTGCCATGCTGTATTTCCTCCTGTTATTTCAGCAAGTCTTCTTTTAACACGGCAAGTTTCTTTTCTGCATCCTCTAATGAACTGCCTTTTACGCCAAAGTAATATTTGATCTTCGGCTCTGTTCCGGACGGACGCATACAGCACCATGCATTGTCAGAAAGTTCATAGTAAAGTACGTTAGATTCCGGCAGACCTGTCTTTGTCACTTCTCCGGTCATAGTATCTTTTCTGGTATCTTCTTTATAGTCGCGCACTGCAAGCACGTCAAATCCGCCAAGTTTTTTCGGAGGATTTTTTCTGGAATTGCTCATCAGTTCCTGGATCTGTGCTGCTCCGTCGATTCCCTTTAGGGTCTTCGTCTCAAGTCCCTCTCTGTAATAGCCGTATTTCTCATACATGGCAAGCATCTCATCCCATAAGGTCATGTTGTTCTTCTTGCACCAGGAAGCAACCTCACATAACATCATGACTGCAACACAGGCATCCTTATCCCTTGCGTAAGTACCTGCAAGGCATCCGTAGCTTTCCTCTAAACCAAACACATAATCGTAAGTATTCTGCTGCTCGAAAAATTTGATCTGCTCTCCGATATATTTAAATCCGGTTAAAACTTCGATCAGTTTTACACCGTAAGCTTTTGCGATCGCTTTTGCCATATCGGTTGTAACGATTGTCTCAACCAGTGCAGGATTCTTCGGCATAGTTCCCATTGCTGTTTTTTCTCTTAAAATGTATTCCGCGATCAGCATACCTGACATATTTCCGGTAAATGTCACATACTCGCCACTCTTCGTATCTTTGCAGTATACGCCAAGACGGTCTGCATCCGGGTCAGTTGCAAGAACGATGTCCGCATCCACTTCTTTTGCAAGTTTTAATGCAAGTTCAAATGCTTTTGGTGACTCCGGGTTCGGGTATGCAACGGTCGGGAAATTACCATCCGGTTTTTCCTGCTCCGGCACTACATATACATGCTCAAAACCAAGCTCTTTTAACACGCGGCGCACCGGAAGATTTCCAGTTCCGTGAAGCGGTGTGTATACGATCTTGATATCTTTTGCCATCTCTTTGATGATCTCCGGATGAATGGACTGTTTTTTCAGTTCTTCCATGTAACGGTCATCGATCTCTTTACCGATCACATTGTAAAGGCCTGCTGCAACTGCCTCTTCTTTTGCCATGGTCTTTACCTGATCGAAGGAAGTTACTTTTGCAACTTCCGCTAAAATATTTTTGTCGTGAGGCGGTGTGATCTGTGCACCATCTTCCCAGTATACTTTGTATCCGTTGTATTCTCTCGGGTTATGGCTTGCTGTAATTACAATACCGGAAATACATCCTAACTCGCGGACTGCAAAAGATAACTCCGGTGTCGGACGAAGGCTGTCAAATACATATGCCTTAATGCCGTTTGCATTTAAGCAGAGTGCTGCCTCCTCGGTAAATTCCGGGGACATAATTCTGGAGTCATGTGCGATCGCAACACCCTTTTCCTGTCCATTCTGGGAAATAATGTAATTTGCAAGTCCCTGTGTTGCCTGACGTACGGTATAAATATTCATACGGTTGGTTCCGGCTCCGATCACGCCTCTTAAACCACCGGTACCAAATTCTAACTGTCTGTAAAAACGATCCTCGATCTCTGCCTGATCCCCCTCAATCTTCTTTAACTCAGCCTTTGTATCTGCATCAAAATATGGATCTGTGCACCACTGTTTGTATGTTTCCATGTAATTGCTCATTCTTCTTCTCCTTTACTTTTCTGCGATTCATTTTTTATTATATTTTGGATTATAACCTTTTTTTAAGTTATTTTAAACTAATTTTTTCTTTTTTACTATTTTTATTTAAATATCATCTTTTTACCTCAACATCATTTATTAAAAATATCATAATATTTTTTTACGACTTTTTCTGCGGGCTTTGCATAAATTTCATAGTCCATACGGGTCTTTGCGCTCCGCTCCTGATAAAGCTTTGCATCCCAGGACCAGAGCGCCATACCTCCTACCCAGTCTCTTTTACTGCACGCCGTAAACATATCTTCGTACCATTCTGCCTGACCCTTTGGATCCGCATCACCTCTTACACACCAGTCATTTGGCACCTCTTTGGAACCTTTTACCGACATACATCCTGTTTCCGCAAAGAAAAACGGTTTTTGAAATCTGTTTACCACGGTTTCAATACGATCCAGCTGATTTTCCCAGTCCCCATATGGATAGTAACCACTCGAAGAAATCACATCCACAGCATCCCACCAGTTTACCCGGTGTTCCTGATACTTATCTGTATTATAGGAAAGCAGTCCATGATAGACCTGTCTGATATCCGAGAGCAGTTTGCGCCACTCCTGTTCCCTGTGCTCGCTCATCACCATCTCACAGCCGGCAATAAACATTTCACAGTCATGCTGTTCTGCAATTTTCGCATAGTGAAGCTGAAATGCCGTATAGGATGCAAACCAGTTTCCCCATTTCGGTTCACACGGAACATCCTCATCAAAAAAATTAATATGCGCCCGCCAGGTCCCGTTTTTACAGTTTACGGTCGGTTTTAATGCCACACGAAGCCCTATTTCCTTTGCATATTCAATCATAGCGATCAGCTCGTCATCTTCCATCGTCGCCTTTGATGTGAAGCAGATCTCCTCCGACTGCGGTGTCTCCTGTAACCCTCCAGGCACAAATATCACGAAATTTGCGCCGGTTCTCTCCTTCATCATAGCAAGGCTCTCCTTTGCCCCCGGTTTAAAAAAAGCCCCGGCACACGCAAACGGTGCAAAAGTCACCCCACAGATATATTCCATATTTTTTTCCTCCCTTTTCTCAATGCACTCTTAAAAATATAACATTTATTTTACTGATTCTGCCATTAATATAGCATTCGTCATATATATCTGCTATAATTTTTCAAGTTAAAAATTGCATAAATCTATTTTTATGGAGCCGCATATGAAATCTTTATTTGAATATACCGACAAACTGAACAAACCTTACGAATGTTTCTTTTTAGATATGAAGAAAGAATGGCTGCCCGTGCAGCCACACTGGCATTATTTTATGGAAATCCTGTATGTGACAAGGGGCACCGCCCTGATGTATCAGAATGAACAAAGTTATATTGTAAACGAAGGTGACCTGATCGTCTTTCTCCCCTCCGTCGTTCATTCTGTCCATGCAGTGTCCGATGCCCCTCTGCAGTATTATGTTTTAAAATTTGACCTAAGCCAGCTGGATTCTTCCGCTTCACTTACCGGTGGAAGCTGGAATTACAGTGCACTGTTTAACAATGCCATAAATAACGAGCAGGCTGATATTTATTTCCCGGAGGAGATACTCCACTCTCTTCCGGTACAGTCTTTATTTGACGACTGTGTCCGCGAAATGCAAAATATGCAGTATGGGTATCAGATGATCCTGCAGTCAAAGGTCAAAGAACTTCTGACCTGGCTGCTTCGCATCTGGCGCGATGACGGGTTCGATACTGACTGTTATTTTTCTTCACTCACAAAAGAAAACACGATCTATACCATCACGGAATATATTGACCGCCATGCCTGTGAAAATATCCGCGTAGAAGATATTGCCGCACTCTGTCATATGAGTTATTCACATTTCGCCAAAAATTTCCGTGAAATCTACGGGCAGTCCTGTAAAAAATATATTGAATTTATCCGGCTGTGCAAAGTAGAAGATATGCTTCTTTTTACAAATTTTGACTTAAATTATATCAGTCAGGAGACGGGATACGCCGACTGCAGTCACCTGATCCGGTCATTTAAAGAAAAATATGGTGTTTCCCCGCATCAGTACCGCAGGCAGCATTCCTCACCCAGACAGAATCACTGATTCATAATGGATTCAAGTGTACTGGTATCACTTAAAACCGGCATGAGAAACATGATTGCAGTAATCATCAGTGCAGCGATCACCAGTCCGATAATTGAAGTGATCAATGCAACGGTTGCTGTACCGTTCTGCTGTGGTTTTATCTTTTTCGAACAGATTGCACCAAGCAGACCGACCAGACCAAATCCTGCTCCATATCCCACAAACCCTGTCACAATGCCAAGGATTCCAAGAACTAATGATACCGTCGCAATATTTTCTCCCTCACGCTCTGACGGGATGATAATCTCACCTTCTCTCATTTCCACAATCTCGTCTAACTTGCTTCTCCGCAGTAATACGATACATGGAACCAAAAACAGCGGAACTGTCACTACAAGATTTAACACAGAAAGGCTGCCGATCATGTCCGTCATATCACCATTTCCAAAGATGCCACTCGCCATTAATCCGCCAAAATCAACAAGTGCATGAATAATGATACAAATCCATAAATTTCCGCTGCGCAGATAGATTGCTGCAAACAGCACACCGAGCAATGTTGCCTGCAGTGCCTGGATCAATGCGCTGGATAATGGCACACCGGAAAGTACATTCGGGATATGTGCCGCACCAAAGATCACGCTGGATAAAATAATGGCTGCAAGCACTCCCCGTCTTGTGTTTGAAAAACGGTCCGCAAAAAGGTTTAACACGATTCCACGCATGATCACTTCCTCGTTCATGCCGACCAAAAACATGGTCAGTATGTAAATCATGATCCCACCGGCAGAGCGCACTCCGTCCGAACCGGAAACACTCTGCAAAAATAACTGTGCAACTGCCACATACACGCAGTATCCTACCATAAATCCTCCAGTATAAAATCCCCGGAGAAAGCCCACGCCGGTTTTTCTAAGTGACTGCTGGTATCCTGTAAGAAACAGCATACCGATCGCATAAACTGCCACGCCGATCTCAGCAATAAACTGTAACGTATAACTGTCCATGATGGTTGTGAAATGTGTCGCCGCTGCTCCAACCAGATTCATCAACACCAGAAACAGTGCCGTGATCACAATGCCAATGACAATCACAGCTGCCTTTGGCAATCCCAAAATTTTGTTTTTCATACTATTCCTCCTATACTACTTTTCACTGATATTTCCCGCTGCATCTACCGAAGCATTGTCCGAGATACTCTCCATATAAGAAAACAGCCCCGGTGCCGCATTCGCATCCATCTGTTTTGTCTGCCCGTCCGATGCATAGACCGGAATCAGCGCATAAGAAACTGTTCCATCTTCTGTCACTGTAACTTTCACAGCGGCGGATCTGTCAATATTCTGTCCGAAAATAAAATTACCCAGACTGTAAAAAACAGGTTTTCCGTCAATATATTCGATTCCTTCCAGACAGTGGGTGTGCGCTCCGACAACCAGATCTGCACCTGCATCCATGCACTGTTTTGCCAGTTCACGCTGCACGGCATTCGGCTGTTCGCTGTACTCTGTCCCCCAGTGTGGAAATACCGTCACAAAATCACAGGTCTGTTTTGCTTCTTTGATCACTTCGATCAGTGCTGTGGCATCATAACAGGTAAACATTCCCGGCGCAGCACTCTCGATCTTCCAATCAGCAGACGGTACCACGCGCGATACAGCGATAAATCCATATTTTTTCCCATTTACTTCCATAATCTGCACTTCTTTTGCACGCTCCACCGAATCTCCGGCACCACCGTACAGGATTCCTGCTCCGTCTAATGCACTGAAAGTGTCTGATAGTGCCGCTCTTCCATAATCTAAGGTGTGATTGTTTGCAAGTGATACAATATCCACACCCATTTCATTTAACGCCCTTACATAGGAAGGACTGCACCGGAATGTGAACTGCTTGTCTGCCATCGGTTCCCCGCGGTCACTAAATGGAAACTCGTTGTTTACCATCAGGATATCGGCTGCCTTTAACTGTTCTAACAGTTCCGGTGAGACGACACGCTCGATCCCGCCGGCATCATAGGCTGCCTTGAAAGCATTTGCAAAAAGAACATCACCTGTCAGGATGATGGTTGTATCGCCGGAGTCTTTTTGATTATCCTTGTTTGCTGTTTCATCTGATGCACTCCCAGTTCCAGCTGCTGTGGCTGCATCATCTGATATGCTTCCATTTTCACCTGCTGTGACTGCATTCTCTGACATGCTTCCGTCTTCACCTGCCGTTTCTGCACCATCCGTCGATATTCCACTTCCATCCGCTGTGGCTGCTCCATCCAGAGTGGTTTGCGCATCAGACATATCCGCCTGCTCCTCTTCTGCCGTCGCCCCCGGCGCAGACGCCGGTTTTGCCTGGCCGCCGGTTAAAATTGCCGCTGCGATCACGCCCGCCACAGTCAGTATGGAAAGTACATAAAGTACGATTCTGATTGTTTTATTCATAGATCCCCCATTTTTGCATTGTTTTGTTTTTCTTTGGTCTGAGAAACACTACAAAAATGACGCCGATGTACAACGATTGTACGCCGACGTCATTTTTATCATAATGATTTGCACCTTAATTGTCAACTGACACAGGATCTTAGTCTACTCAAAATCCACTTCAATACTTCCCATGCCACAGTCAAGTTCCATATTTTTCTCTGCCCCTTCATTTTTGACTTCTTTATCTCCGCTGATGTTTGAGTAAGTTTCACCATCCACATCAATCGAACCAAGTCCGCAGGAAAGTTTGTAGTTATACTCTTTTTCCTCGCCGTTTAAATCGAGTGTCATGCTTCCCATGCCGCAGTCTGCTTTCAGGTTCCCCTCAACACTTCCCTCCATGGAAAAATTGCCAACCCCACAGTCTAACGCAACATCACCATAAACTACACCGTCTGTAATCTCCACATTTCCAACGCCTACGGATACATCCATCTTTCCGTATACCTGAAACTGCTCTGCTTCAAAATTACCGGCCCCGACTTTTAGAATCAGATTGTTGCAGCTGACATCAAAATCTTTCCAGCTCATGTCTGCAGCACCGATATCAAAATTCAGCTCATCAAAAGAACTTCCCTTGGGCAGATACAAGATGATCTGCGGTGATTTTTTATAATAATGTTTTTTTGCATCATATTTAATTTTTAGTGTGTCTCCATCCAATTTACAGGAATAATATTTCTCTTTGCCGCGCTTTAAGACGACACGTATCTTCGTGCTGTCATCCGGTTCTTTGACTGTAATTTCTGCTGCGTCAATATCCAGCTTGATATTTCGAATGGAAGAGACATCAAAGCTGCTGTCTGCTCCACCTGCAGGTACCTCAGTAGAAAACTCCATATCACCGATATCTGTTATCATATCATCGTCATCACTATCATCGTCATCACTATCATCGTCATCGCTATCATCGTCATCTTCATCAAAATCATCCATATCATCATCTTCTTCGTCATCTCCATCAGCACTGCTATAATAAAGTCCCACCGGACCAATATGCCAGTTTCCATACCGGAGTTCTCCATTCTTTGCCATACGCCATACAGAAGCCCCCATCGCAGTACTGACACCGCAGAAGATCAGTCCTGCACCAAGCAATGACACTGCAATGATTAACATAATTTTTGTAAATTTTTTCATGCTGCCACCCCACTTTCTTTCTTCTTTTCAAACGGTTTTTTACACAAACCGATGATTCCCCTGACTGCCCATGGAAGGAATACGCCAGACACCCACACGACCAGAAGTACTGCAAGGATTCCAAGTCCCAATACCAAAAGTCCTGCTCCGGTCAGTCCAAGTCCGACAGCCACTCCACCGGTAAATAAAGTGCTGAATCCAAAACCAATCAAAAGGAAACCTGCAAACACAAGTGATGCCATCACTGCAACCACTGCAACCGCAATGCCAAACAATATCGCAACAACCGCAAGAAGAAGTGATGCCACGACTAAAAGCAATGTCAGCCAGAGTGGTGATGTAAGAACCACCAATACGATTGCCGCTGCACTCCATCCACCTTTCTTTTCTTTTGGAGCCTCTTCGCTTTTCACAAACATATCATCATCGTTCTTATTCCACTCCGGATTTTGATCTGCCGGCATGCCATAAGATCCATTCTCTTTTTCCATGCCAAGATTTTTTTTGATGCTCTGGGCAACCTTCTCCGGTGATTCAAGCTCCGCTATGACGGATTCCTCATTTTCCTCGCCCGCATCTTCAAAATAACTGCGGTAAAACGCAAGCGCATCCGCTTTTTCTTCTTCTGATATTCCATGCAGAAGCTGTTCTAACTGTTTTAAAAATTCTTCTCTTTTCATAACCTCTAAAGCTCCTCTCCTGAAAATAATGCTGATATTTTCATGGAATAATCTTCCCATTCTCTCCGGTATTCAACTAACTTATCCTGCCCCGGTTCCGTGATCTTATAATAACGCCTGTTCCTGCCTCCGCACTCTCTGTCATATACCTCAAGGCATCCGTCTTTCTGCAGTCTCCTGAGCACCGGATACAAAGTGGACTCTGATACATCAATGGCTTTTCGTACATCCTGTGTGATTTTATAGCCATAGGTGCCTTCCTCCTCTTTCGACACAACAGCTAACACGATCGCGTCTAAGAGAGCGGCTCCTGTATTAAATACCATACACTCATC
>ENA-UEQE01000935-UEQE01000935.1-human-gut-metagenome-genome-assembly--contig:-NODE-935-length-25246-cov-4.182049_pt1 | contig 25246 bp, 16 predicted proteins | sample MGYA00242934_ERZ507935 | MGnify/ENA primary metagenome ERZ507935 (study PRJEB26167, sample SAMN06115423) | human gut metagenome | host: Homo sapiens | place: China:Anhui | collected 2015-03-30 | study... | reverse complement strand
AGCGGGGCCGACTCGCTCGCAAAGCTAATAGCACAGAGGAATAGGATGAGAAGTACGTTGGCATACCGCATGGGAGAGCCTCCATGAAGAGCTTCATCCATTCTTGCGCAAAAAGGGTTAGCCAAGATAGCTTTTTATCGCTGACTTTTGAGTTTTATGCCCTCTTTTCTGGTAAGCATGAGATCACGACAGACACTTTCGGATCTGCTCTCAACAGCATCCATCCGCAAAGAGTGGATCTTCTTTTTGTTTGTGTTATCCTTCTCCCTTTGCCTCTGATTCATTCAGAGAATACTGCTATATACACAACAAATAGGACATCCTTCATTCACGATTTCGCTTTATTCAATTTTCGCTTATAAAAATACTCACAATAATTTGTTTGCACAAACGTATATAAACCCAGTGACTCTGTTTTCATGACAAGTGCTCACGATGTCTTGTCATAAACCCGATATTGGCAGGTCAGATGCTTGGAAAGCATGCTTATATGTCCATTCCTTGCATCCGTGCCTCGACGGTTTGATCTCTGCGGGCTAAGCTTGAAGGACTTGTGCTTTCTTTCCGTGGAGTCCGCGCATGCGTTGCTTCAAGCCTTTGAATTCTTCTCCTTCGCTTCTCGTCTGCGCCCTCGCCGGCGCCTTTGCCTGCGCGGCGTCAGCCGCTCCGGCAGCCAATGACGTACAAAGCATTTGGCTTGCTCCAACAGGGACTTCACCCTTAAGCGCCAAAGCGCCGCTGCGCATTGAGATTTCCCCAGCGGAAAGTCAATGCCGTGCCGCCTACGGGGACGAATGGTATGAACGGTGTCAGCTGACGCTCGGGAAACCCGGAACTCGAGTTCAAGGCGTGCAGCTCACACCGGAAACGGCAGGGGAATGGCGATGGGCGTCACCAAGCACTATTGTCTTCACACCGAAAGAGGCCTGGCAGCCCGGTAAGCGCTTCCGCACCTCCCTGATTGGCCTGCCGATGCCGCTTCGTGCCTCACTGACGACCAATTTCCTCACGGTGGAAACACCCCCGCTCACTGCCGTGACCTCCCGTGCTCAAGTTTGGATCGACCCGCTTGAGCAGAAAAACCGTGCCCTGTCTTTTGAGTTTGATTTCACGACTTCCGTTTCCGCGGCAGTCAAGACCCGCATTGAGCAGAATTTCACGCTTGACTTTGATGCGAAATCTGGTTTGAAGCTCGGCAAGCCTAGCTTTGTCTGGGGAGAAAATTCAGAGAACCTTTACGTTAAGGTGCCGGTGATTGAACTCGCCGACAGTCCGGTCGTTGCTTCCGCCTTGGTTAAAGGCGCTGCTGGGCGGGCAAAGCTTCAAGACGGCCGCTTTACCGTTCCCAAAGGATTTGAAGCTGCCAAAGCTTCTGTAACGGTTCCCGGACTTTCCACGCTCTTCCAAATTACGGAAGCTTCCATTCTGCCGGTGAAGGATGACGGGTTCAATGCTGAGTATGAAATCACTATCGCCTCGTCTTTGGCGCTTGACCCAACAGAGCTCTCCAAGCGCATCCGTGTGCTGACGCTGCCGAAAAAACTCGATTCGACGGCTGCCTCCGACACGGTCTGGACCGCTGCGCCGCTGATCGATGATGAAGTTTTAAAGCGAGCTTCCGCGCTTGAAGTTCGCCCTGATCTGGAATGGAGCACCACCGGGCGCGTAAAGCTGCGCCTGAAAGCGACGCCGGGCGACTACATCTATCTTGAGCTTCCCAAGGGCTTTGGCCCTGCCGGCATGCCGGGGCTGGAAGACGGCTGGAAGAGCGTACTGCTCCTGCCGCAGCCCTCCGCAGAAATCACGTTCCTGCAGCCCGGAAACATGCTCACGCTGGCGGGTTCCTGGGAACTCTCCCTCTTTACAGCCGGCATCGACAAGCTCAATTGGCGCATTGCCCGTGTACGCAATGAATTCCTTTCACTCGCCGCCGACGGCTGGAATGTGATGAAGTCGATTGCGCCTGACAGCTGGGTCACGGCTTCATCGGGAAGCACTGACCTCGGCGAAGTCAATCCCAAGCGTCCGGGCGAAGCGCGCTTCACAGCGCTTGACCTCTCTGAAGCCGTCATTGGAAGAGGGCCCGGACTCTATCAAATTGAGCTCACCGGCACACGCATGAAGGACGGGAAGCCCGAAACCGTCGCCAATGCCTCTAAACGCATTCTCATTACCAATATTGCGATGATCGCCAAGACCTCGGCGAGCGGCGCACTGGACCTCTTTGCAGCGAATTTCGCTGACGGGAAGCCCGCAGCCGGTCTCAAAGCTATTCTTTTGGCAGAAAACGGCACCGTGCTCGAAACCACGGAAACCGATGGGGACGGACGTGCTCACTTCAAATCGACCCGCGGCTGGGAGCGTGAAAAGAAGCCTGCCGCCGCCGCACTCCGCTCCAAGGGCACCGACCTCGCATGGCTTTCGCTCAAGGACGGCTCCAACGTTGCAGAAACGCTTCGCTGGGATGTCGGCGGCCGTTATACGGGCGGCACGGGGCTTTCGGCTTTCAGCTTTGCCGACCGCGGCATCTTCCGCACGGGCGAAACCGTGCATTTCGGCTTCGGCGTACGCAAACTCGATTTTGACCGTCTTCCGGAAGGCGCTCCCATTGAACTCAAGCTCACCAATGATGCCGGCCGAGTACTGGAGAAGCGCACGGTAAAACTCAATGACGAAGGGCTGGGTTCCTTTGACTGGAAGATTCCTGACGGAACGCTTCCGGGCACGCTTCGTCTGGATCTTTTCGCGGGCGGCGAAGAACGCTCCGCGCTCTCCACTACGAGCGTCTTTGTGGGCGACTTCTCCCCCGAAACGCTTTCACTCTCAGCTGAGCTCCCGGCTGAAGAAGCCAAAGCCGGCTGGGTCAAGCCAAATGATCTGCCGATTTCAGCAACGCTGACGAGCCTCTTTGGCGCGGGCGCTCAAGGTCGGCGCGTAACCGGCACGGCAGAAGTAACGCCCGTCTCTGAAGTCAAATTGCCCGGATGGGACGGGTGGCTCTTCCCATCTCCCGGCGCCGCGCCTTGGAAGGCGCTGCCGACAAGCCGCACCTTGGACATTGAAGCGGCCGTTACGCCCGGCTCCGGTTCAATTGATGCGATGGTTCCGCTTTCGCTTTTAGAGCTAAACGGCTTTGCCGACGTGGATCTCACGCTTACCGGCACCGAAGCCGAAGGGGCCGGCGCTGTTGAACGGCATCTCTCCTTCATTGCTTCGCCTAACGACATCGCCGTGGGCTGGCGGATCGAAGAAACGCCGCAGCCCTCCTGGTTCCTTTTGACGGGTGAGCCGGCCTCCATGGCTTTGGCCGTGATTGACCGCAATTTCAAGCCCAAAGCTGGCACACGGCTCAAAGTCACAATTGAAAAAAGCCGCTGGATTACTACCCTGAGTGAAGACAGCTCGGGGCGCTTTACCTATTCGGACGATGAAGCCCCGGAAGTTCGGCAAACGATTGACGTCACCGCGGATGATCAGGGCATTGCTCGGATCAAACTGCTCACGGGCGAGCCCGGCAATTGGATTGTTCGTGCGGCCGATGAGTCCGGCAAAGAACTCCTCGTGATTCCTTACGGCACTGCCGGTGGCCGATTGGCTGATTTTGCCGACGGCATGCTGCCGACGGCAGAGCTTCGCGCCAAGCTCGAAAAAACGAATCTCAATGCCGGCGACACCGTGCGTGTCTCGCTGCTCTCCCCGGTATCGGGTTTTGCGCTGGCGAGCTTTGAGTCGGCAGAAGTGATTTCCAGCAAGTGGGTGAGCGTCAATGCAGGCGAAAACCTGCTCGAGCTTGAAGCCCCTGCCGATTTCACCGGGCGAGCATGGCTGCGGCTCTCTGTCGTGCGCGGCCAAACTGACGCCAAGAAGTTCCTAAAGGGTTTTGCGGAAACCGCCGTTCCCATTGAGCTCAACGCCTCCGCCAAGACTCTGCCCGTCACTATTAAGGCGCCCGAAAAAGTCGAAAACGCTCGCCGGATACCCATTCAAGTTTCCGCGGCTGCCAAGGCGAAAGTTTTCCTCTTTGCGGCCGATGACGGACTGCTTTCGCTCACCAACTGGCAGACACCCGACCCAATTAAGACGATGCTGCTCGATCGAGCGCTCGAAGTAGACACCCGTGAGACGCTTTCACTCCTCATGCCCGACGCCGGATCGCTTAAGGACCTCATCAAAGCCCCGATTGGCGGCGACTTCATGGCGAGCGCCAAAGCCGCTGCGGGCTTTGGGAGCCCCTTCAAGCGCTCTTTCGGACCGTCAACGGTTTGGTGGGGCGGACTGGTTGAAGTGGGGCCTGACGTCCAAACCTTTACTGTCGAACTGCCCGAAGGCTATGCCGGCCGAGTGCGCGTGAGCGCTGTGGGGGCGGCCGATGCCTCTGCTGGTTCTGCTCAGGCGACTATTGTCGCTGCGCCCCCGCTTGCTCTCACTCCTGCTCTTCCCGGGGTCTTGTCGCTTGGCGACGAGTTCCGCGCGGGAGCGGTCGTCACACCGAACATGCCCGCAGAAGCCGCGAGCTTAACAATCACGCCGCCAGCGGCATTTGCTGCTGAGCCCGAAGTACTTCCGCTTAACTTCCCGACTGTCGGCGGCATATCGGCCTCGGCTCAGTTCACTGTTCCCAATCAGCCCAGTGCGCTCGGCGAACACCCATTTATCCTCAAGGCTGATGCGCGTGCAAAAGAGAATGGAGCGACGCTTTCCGCTCAGCGCAGCGAATCCATTGTCGTGCGGCCCGCATCGTTGCTAGAGACAAGGCTTTACGCAGGCCGAGCTGAGCATTCAGCGGATAAGTCGGCATACGAAGTTCCGACGGTGCTCTACCCGATCAATGACCGCACCCGCTTCATTGCAGCTTCCACCCCTGCAGCGCTCGCTCCCGAACTTGGCCGCCCCTTCCAGACGGCTGACAACGATTTCGGAGCGGTACTTCCCCGGCTGGCTGCATCGCTGCCGGAAGTGCTGCTTACGCTCAACACGGACGCTGCACGCCTTTTGCCGCAGTCAGTTTTGACAACGGACGCCTCGGCCGCCAAGAAGGCCGCTCAAGATGCTGCCCAACGCCGCGAAAAGGTTTATGCCGCGGTTCGCAGCACCCTCACTCGCGAAGGCCTTAAAGCGATGCCTTGGAGCGAATTCGATCCCTTCCTCAGCGCCTTAGTGCTCGACTATCTGGTCGACGCTCTTCGGCTTGACTCGAGCGCGCTCGAACCGCTGCAGCTCCTGAGGAGCCGCCTGGTTCGTTCAGTCAATCTGGATCCTCAGACGATTGATGACGCCCGCACGAGCGCCTACACGCTCTGGGTACTCACTCGTGAGGGCACCATGACCACCGCGCAGCTCGAAGCCCTGCGCGCCTCCATGACGTCGCGCTTTGAAGGCTGGGAGCGTGATGCTGCCGCCTCGTTCCTGGCTGCCGCCTATTCACGGCTTCGCCTTCGTGACGAGGCTCGCTCACTGGTGAAGTCCACGCCGTCGACGGCTCGTGCCGCCGGTGCGTGGACGCCGGAAACGGCTGCCGCCTTGGCTGCCTCGGCGCTCTCCGAAGCCGGCTTGGGACAGGAACCCGCTGCACGGTTCTTGGTGAGCATGGCCGGTGAAGATCTGGCCCGCACCTTTGCTGCCGGCATTGTTTCGCCGCTCTATGCCGCTGCGGCCGCTCGTGCTGCGCTCACGCCCGAAGTGGGCGGTCTCACGGCCGGCGAATCGGCCGCATCCCCTGATTTGGTCTGCACTCGACGTGCGGACGGGTTCCCTGCCGACCAGGATCGTCTCGTGCTGGGCGCCTGGGGCGCGCTCCTCGATGCCCCCGGCTGTCTGGCTGCCGAAGCATCTGGTCTCCCAGCATCGCCCTATGTTTGGTGGCAAGTCGAGCAAACGGGCTACATCGTGCCCGATGACACGCAGCCGGCCGACCGATCCGCGCTTGAAGTCGAACGCACGTACCTTGGCGCCGACGGCAAAGCCAAGACCGAATTCACCGCCGGCGAACGCGTGACGGTCCGCGTCAGAGTGAAGAGTTTTGCGGGCGAAAGCGCCGTACGCGACGCCGTTGTCACCGACCTCCTGCCGGGCGGCTTTGTCTGGGCCATGCCTGCGGGGGCATGCCCCGAAGGCGCACTCGAATGCCGCCGTGCCGAAGACCGTGTGCAGTGGGCCGTGCCTGCGCTCACCAACTGGGAGCCGCTCACTTTCACCTACACCGTGCGGGCAGCCTATCCGGGCGTTTATAGAGCGGGCTCCGCAGCAGCCTTGTCCTTGAGCAACCCCGCGCTGGCAGCTCAGAGCCGCAGCGCCAAGATCCGCATCACGGCGCCTGAAGAGCCTTCTGGCACGAACGCTCCTCAGCCGGCCACTTCCCCAACGCCTGCGAGCGCAGTCCAATGACCGACGACCTTTCACACAAACCCGTCGATGCCAGCGGACAATTACCAGCGGCCGGCGCAGCGAATACTGCGCCGGCTGAGCAGCCTGCCGCAGCGTCGCCGCAGTCTTCTGCCCCCGCAGAATCCGCCAAAAGCGAAGAGGCGACGGCGTCCTCGCCTGCTCCCCAGCCCTTGGAAGTCGGCCGCAGCCCTGCCGTTGTTTTTCTGCGCCGCACGGCCTATATCCTGCTTTCTGTGGCGATCATGACCGTGGGTTTATACGGCGGGCATGCTGTTCTCAAAAATCGCGCGGCCTCGGAAGCTGCGCCGCCGCTCCTCGAAGGCATTCCCTTTTCGAGCGTGCTTTACTCGCGAGAAAACGTCCTCCTTCGCATCGTACCGGCCGCTGACGGCATTTTCCGCGTTAAAACGCCCCTCGAATCGATCGACCCCAAACTGGTTGAAGCCACCATCGCCTATGAGGACCGGAACTTTTATAAGCACCCGGGCTTTGATCTGCTGGCGCTGATTCGCTCGGCCGTCAGCACCTACATCGGCGGTTGGCGCACCGGCGCGTCGACGATCACCATGCAGCTTGCCCGCATGCGGCTCCATCTGCAGACAGATACGCCCGACGGAAAACTTCGGCAGATCTGGCATGCGATGCGCTACGAAGCGCATTACACGAAGCGGCAGATTCTTGAGGCCTACCTCAACCTCGCGCCCTACGGCAGCAATGTGGAGGGCGCAGAAGCTGCCGCAGCCGTATGGTTCCATAAAGAGGCTTCCCATCTCACGCCGGCAGAAGTCGCGGCGCTCGCCGTTATTCCGCAGAATCCCGTCAAACGGCGCCCTTACACCCAAGGCAGCACGCCGCTCGATACCGCGCGGCTGCGGCTTGCACGCATCCTCGTGGAGCAAGGCGTTTATCCGCCTTCGGCCGCTGCAGCGCTGCGAGCGCCGCTTGAGGTGTTCGGTCCGGAACACCTCCCTTTTCTCGCTCCCCACTACGCGCAAACGGTTCTGAACCGCATAGTGGGGACCCCGGAGCGGTCAGAACCCAACGCTGACAAAACGGCTTTCAAAGCGGGAAAACTCAAGGGCACGCTCTCGCTCGATGTTCAATCGGCAATGGAAGCGCTCGTTCGCGAAACCATTGCACGGCTCTCCCCTTGGGGCGTGAAGAATGCCGCCCTTTCAGTGATTGACGCCCGCGACCGTTCCGTGCTCGCCATGGTGGGCTCGGCAAACTTCTTTGACCCCTCAATTCAGGGCGAGGTCAATGCCTGGACGGCCAAGCGAAGCCCCGGTTCCATGTTGAAGCCCTTCACCTATGCGCTCGCGCTTGATCAAGGACTTATTCACGAAAAGACGGTCCTGATTGACAGCCCGATCGCCGTCGGCGGATGGGCCCCGGACAATGCAGACGGCAGCTTCCGAGGGCCGCTCTCCGCCGAAGATGCATTGGTGCTCTCGCGCAATATTCCGGCGGTCGATTTGGAAAAGCGCCTCAGCCCCGGGCTCTATGAATTCCTCAAACGCGCCGGTGTCGAGCTCCCCCATGACAAAAATTGGTACGGGCTTTCCCTTGTTTTGGGGGGCGCAGAAATCACCATGGCCGACGCCGCCAAGCTCTACGCCATGGTCGCGGGGGAAGGACTCCTCCGGCCGCTTAGGCTCCTCGAAGCTCAAGCCTCCCCGGCCGAGGCCGATCCGCTTTCGCGTGAAGCGCAGTTTGTCCTTCGCCGCATGCTGGCTTCGCGCGGTGAATCGGTGACGATTCGCGGTACGAGACGCGAGCTCCTCTATAAAACCGGAACCAGCAACGGCTGGCGCGATGCATGGACCGCCGGCATGGTAGGTCCCTATGTCATCGTCGTGTGGCTCGGAGACTTTGCCGGACGTCCCAACCCGCAGCTTCAGGGAGCGCATCTTGCCGCTCCGCTCTTCCGCGCGGCGGCTTTGCGTCTGGGGAGCATCCCCGCACTCGACTGGCCGGCCGCCGTCAGTGCACAGCAAGAAGCCGAAGACAAACATCTAAAAGTCGCTCTTGAACCGGTCTGCGCGGCAACGGGCGACCTGGATATTCGGCTCTGCAGCCGCCGAACCAACGCCTGGATCCTTCCCGGCCGCACATCCGTGCGGGATTCGGGTGTTTTTCGCGAAATTTGGATTGACAAAGAAACCGGGCTTCGGGCCTGCGGCCCCGGTCTCGGCATTGAAAGACGCGTTTGGGAATTTTGGCCGACGCACTTTCAAAAGGTCTTTCTGGCGGCGGGCATCGCCAAGGAGCCGCCACCGCCATACACGGCCCAATGTGCTGAACGCTTGGGCGTCCCAGGGGGCCGCGCTCCGGTGATCACCTCTCCCAAAGCGGGAGCCGCCATTTACTCGCCCGTCGGCTTTGACGCAGCCCGTGTGCTGCTTGCTGCGGGGGCCGATCCGGACGCTGCCATTCTCTATTGGTATGCCGACGGCGCATTTCTGGGTGCCCGCCGAGTCGGCAAGGCGCTCGAATGGTCTGCACCCGCCGGTACGCATGAACTCGCCGTTGCGGATGATCTTGGACGCACGAGCACGATGCGGCTGACGATCAGACGCCGGTGAACCCGGAGCGGCCGGCTATCTGCCGGCCACGGGTCTGCAGAATCGATTGCCGCAAGGTCTAACACTTTTTTATAAATTCCTATGTTTGACCTCAGCGTTCCCGCACTAACCTTGTCATATCTGAACAGTGATTCAGAAATCGCCGCAATGGCTATTGCAAAGAAAGGAGCTTTGTTATGAAGAAGAGGTTTGCTGCAGCCGCCGGCAGCGGCTCCGGATTTCGACGCTCGCTCGGCGCTTTGGCTTTGATGCTCACCTGCGGCGTCTTTGCCGCTTTCTCAGCCCTGCCTTCACCGGCATTGGCCGGCCCGCCGCCCGGCATGCACCATCCCGGGCCCGGCTTTGGCGGTCCTGGTCATCGCCCGGGCTTCCGCCCCGGCCCGCCTCCGCCCCCGCCGAGATACCATCGCGGCTGGCACCCTCGTCCTTGGTACCGCAGCTGGGGTTTCTGGGCGCCGACGATTACGGTCGGCACGATCCTCGGCGCAGAGCTCTATCGCTCCTCGACGCCGCGCTATGTTGAGGTCCCGGTGCAGACGGTTCCCGTCACGCCGAGCACGTCCTATGCGGCCGCGGCTCCCGCGGCATCGGGCGCTGCCGGATCCGGCAGCTATCCGTGGTATTGGTGCTCGAGCGAACAAGGATACTTCCCGACCGTTCGCTCCTGCCCGCTCGGCTGGGAGACCGTGATGGGTTCGAGCAGCACAACGCCTCCCGCGCCGCCCGCTCCCTAAACGGCAAATGCCCGCCCGAAATCATTGAATGATTCCCGGCGGGCATTTTCATGAACCCAAACGGCTATCGTTTAGCTCCGACAAGAGCATTCGGCGTTATTCGTTTGCGCCTTCGCCTTCTTCATCGTCCTGAGCCTTGGGCTGAGGAGCGGCCTGAGCTTGGCTCAGGCGATCGAGATATTCGCTCGTCACGTCGCCCGTGACATAAACGCCGTCAAAGCACGAGCAATCGAAGGCCGGAATCGACGGGTTCAAATCCGAAAGCGCATTCTTCAGGCCGTCAAGCGTCTGGAAGATCACCTTGTCGGCGCCGATCACTTCAGCCACAGCGTCCGCATCCTTGCCGTCGCCGCAGATCAGTTCCGACTTCGTCGGCATATCAATGCCGTAGACATTCGGGAACATCACGCGGGGCGCAGAAGAAGCAACATAGACCTTCTTTGCGCCGGACTCGCGCGCCATACGGACGATTTCCTTCATCGTCGTGCCGCGCACGATGGAGTCGTCAACGAGCAGCAGGTTCTTGCCTTCAAATTCCACGGGCATGGCGTTGAGTTTTTGACGCACGCTCTTCTTGCGGGTCGTCTGCCCGGGCATGATGAAGGTGCGGCCGATATAGCGATTTTTAATGAACCCTTCGCGGTAGGGGAGCTCAAGCTGCTTAGCGAGCTCCTGCGCGCACGGCCGAGAGCTGTCCGGAATCGGCATGACGACGTCAACATCCTTGAGGTCAATCGTCTTTTTCACCGTTTCAGCCAAATAAACGCCGAGATTGAGGCGGGCGCCATAGACGCTGATGCCGTCAATGAGGGAATCCGGACGTGCAAAATAGACGTATTCGAAAGCGCAGGGATTCTTCACCGGATTTTCGGCGCACTGACGCGTTTCAACGTTCCCCTTGAAATCGATCCAAAGCGCTTCGCCGGGTTCCAGATCGCGTTCGAGCTTAAAACCGAGCCCCATCATCGTCACCGATTCAGAGCTCACCATCCATTCGCGCTCGCCGTTGGCAGCAATCGCCGAACCGAAGCAGATCGGCCGAATAGCATGCGGATCACGGAAGGCAAGGAGCCCCTTGCCGGCAATCAGCGCCACCACGGCGTAAGAGCCCCGCACGCGCTTATGCACGGCCGCGACGGCCTTGAAGATGCCGTCAGCGTCAAGCCCCCGGCCTTCGCAGACGCAGGAGATTTCATTGGCTAAAACGTTGAGCAGCACCTCCGAATCGCTTGTCGTGTTGATATGACGATGGTCGTGCTCGTACAGATCTTGCTTAAGCGCTTCGGCATTCGTCAGGTTGCCGTTGTGAGCGAGCATGATGCCGTAAGGCGCATTGACGTAAAAGGGCTGCGACTCCTGATTCGAACTCGCACAGCCCTGCGTCGGGTAGCGCACGTGACCGATGCCGACATTGCCCGTCAGATCACGCATGTTGCGCGTACGGAAGACGTCGCGCACCAGGCCCATGGCCTTATGAATGTGGAACTGCAGACCGTCGAGCGTCGCGATGCCCGCCGCATCCTGACCGCGATGCTGCAAAAGGAGCAGCGCGTCGTAGAGGCGTTGATTAACAGGTTCATTGGAAAGGAGGGCAACAATGCCGCACATGGATGTAATCCTCGATTAGGCCGGGGTGAACGCCCGAAGAGAAAATAGGAAAAAAGGGAAAAACAGTAACTTTGCGCACATGGGCTATAACGGCAGAATGCGCAAAGCCGCCCGGACGAGTCTCGGAGCGGCTTTGAGTGAAAACTTGCACATGATATGAATGAGCCCTGCCTCTATCAGCTGCGGCGATAAGACCGGCGCATGTCAGCGAGCCATGCCGGCAGATAGGGCATCGACCAATTGATGATCGTTTCCGTCGGTCCGATCAGCACGGACTGCTGCCACATACGGCTTTCATGGATGGAAGCGGGCATACCGAAAAAGAAGACACAGGCGCAGACAACCACAATGCCGCGCAGAAAGCCGAAAACGGCGCCCAGAGCGCGGTCTTCAAAGCGCAGCGCCGCCGTTTCAAGCAGACGCCGAATAATGGCCGAAAGCAGTCCCACCACAAAGAGGCAGGCCACAACGATCAGGACAGCCGCAATGATGACGCGCGGCAGCCATCCGATGCTTTCAAGCGGAATGTGTTCGGCGACAACCGCGGAATAGTTCATCGCCAGAAAGATGCCTGCAACCCAGCCGGCAATGGCCAGCACTTCACGCAGCACGCCGCGCATGATTCCAACGATGGTGGAAAGTGCGAGAACGGCAATGATGATCCAGTCGATTTCCGTCATGAGTGCGCTGCAGGCGGGAGAGAAATGAGTTAGAGAAAATGGGGAGCTTTACGACGCCCGTTTCCGGCTGCCCCAAGAGCGACGCCGGCCTTCTCTTAAAAGGGCTACATTGTACCGAAAATTGTCTGCCGGACTTTCGATTCCCTCGGAGGTTTTGTGACCCCGAAGCCACCTGCTGTCCGGCCTCAAAGCATTAATCTTTTTTCGCCAGATAAGGCTTTTGAGCGATGCCGTTAAGCATGATCGTACCCCGTACGCCTTCGGCTTCAGATTTCTCAGCATAAAGCCCCACGCGAACCTTCCAAAGTGCGCCGCCCTCATTGGTACGGTAGGCGGGGAGTCCCAGGAGCGCGAGCTTTTTCACTGTGCGCTCCGCGGCGGCTTCGTTGCTCGTAGCGACAACCTGCACATACCAGCCCTTCCCCGTCGGCGGCGCGATGCCGGCAGACTTCGCGGCCGGCTGCGGCTTCTGAGCCGGTTTCTGAGCCTTTGGATCGGGCTTTGCCGCCGTCTTCTCGGCAGGTTTGGCAGGCGTTTTTTCGACCTTTTCAGATTTCGCCGCCTGCGCTGGCGCTGCCGTCTTGCCGGACTGCTTCGGAGCGGCCTCGGCGGCTCCTTTCGCTTCACGCTCAAGATTGGCTTTAGCAGTCGACTCCGCGCGGCCCATAGACGTATCCGACACATCCACGTCGCCCGCCTGAGCACGATCCCCGTGAGCCGCCGGCGGCACATTCAGCGTTGTGCTCGTCTCGCTTTCTTTAGGAATATTGATGTCGGTACTCTCGAGCTTAGACGTGTCGATCGGCGGTTCGTTATCGATCACGAAAGGCGCGGCAACCACCGCGGCCATCAGAAGAACAGCCGCTCCCACCATGCGGTGCTTAGTGCGTCGGCGGGCAAGCAGCTCCGCATCCGTGAGCGGACGACGAGCCGGACGTTCAGCGGCGCGTTCACGTTCGGCCTGAGCGCGCACTTGTTCGCGCGGCACGGGCTTCAAGGCCGGTTTAAGAACTTCAGCATCTTCGCTCTCACCTGCCGCCGCAGGGGACGGATCCGGTTCCTGGCGAGGTTCAGGCATGACAAAAGGCGCCTGCGCAGCCGGAGCGCCTGCGGCCTCGGGCGCCAGAATTTGAGCGGCCTCCGGTGCAGAGACGCTTTCGGCTGAAGCCCCCCATTGGGGCTCTTTTTTATCCGTCGTCGGCGCCTGAATACCATACGGATCCCAGGGGGCTGCTTTAGGCGCAGTCGGCGCTGCGGCTTGGCGTTCCGGCGGCTGAGGCGCTTGAGGAGCTTGAGGAGGAGCACTTTGCTCCCCAGCGGTCTGAGCCGCAGGTTCAGCAAAGTCAAAGGGCGGAGGTTCCGTCGGCTGAGCGGACGGTGCCGTCTGCCCGCCCGTCTGCGTTCCCTCATTGAATCGTCCTAATGACGGCTCCGTTCTCGGTCCAAAGGTGGGTTCGGCATGCGGCGCGGCAGTACCAGCCTCTTCCGGTGTTTGCATCGTCGCGAGCTTCACCCCTTCAGGGCGTTGATTTTTCCGGAAAGGATTAAAGAACGACATGGGAACGCCTCGAGCATTACAAGCAATAGAAACAGTATGAGCTTCACCGCTCGTCCTCTTCTATGACCGAAGACAATGGTGAAGCTCACAAAATTCTATCAGCGGTCCTGTCGGCCGCCCTGTCGTTCTAACTTTTCGATAAGAAGAAATTTCAGTGCCACGGCGCCTTTTCTTCGCAAGGCATCCCGTCGGTCATCGTAAAGCCCTCGAGACTGCCGCACTTCGTTTGAATACAGACAACGCGCATAGCCTCGGTCGGCAATGCCCGAATGGCGCGCTTAGCTGCCGGCGCCACACGGAGCCAGTCGCCGGCACGAAGCGCAATCACCTCGCCGTCAAGCCAGATTTCTCCCGCGCCGGAAAGGATCCCGTAGAGCTCTTCATTTTGCTGGTGCGCATGCACAAACGGTACGGCAGCACCAGCTGGCAAGTCATTGACAGAGACTTCACAGCCCGTTAGACCAAGCTCGTCATGGAGCTCCGTGCGGGCGTCGCCAGAAGCATGAATGAGCGTGAAGTTCTTCTTGGATGAATTCATGATTTTTATCCATTGATGGTAAGAGCAGGGAAGTTCATTAACGAAAGGGAAGATCCCAAAGTGGTTCGACATCGAATTATTTATTTCGTTAAAAGCCGCTCTGTGGTGGGAGCGGCTTCGATCGTTATGTTAGTTCGATATCGAACTTTTGTCAACAGATAAATATCTTCTCCGCGAACCTGCGCTTCCTCGGGCAGACTCGCGGAGAATCTTCAAGGACCCCGGACGCTGATGATCACCGGCGCAGTCCTTCCTTAGCAAAGACCTCAAGCGCTTCACCGACCGTCACGAAGGATCCGAAAATAATGATGCGCACAGGCGCGGCCGGCTCGTCCTCGGCGAAGAGGCGAGCCGCATAGAGCGCGTCGGCAATGGCCGGAAAGGACTCAATCGCACGCTCCCCTACGCCGCCCTCGAGCATCTTAGCTTTGAGCGCCTCGGCCGAGCCCCCTCGCGGACCAGGCAAGCCGGCAATGAACCAGCGATCGATTTCCGGCGCTGTCAGTCGGACCGCCTGAGCACGATCCTTATCTTCGAGCATGCCGAAAACGGCCAAGGTCTTTTCTCCTGGTTTTCGGGAGGCATGAAGGTTTTCTGCCAAGACACCCGCCGCCTGAGGGTTGTGCCCCACATCGAGGAGCGTCGTGCAGGGCTGGGTCGTAATCTCTTCAAAACGCGCCGTGATGCGTACCTCAGTGAGGCCGGCAGCGGCGGCGGCTTCCGTAACGGGAAGACGATTGAGGAGCGAAACAATCGCCGCAAGGGCGCCCGCCGCGTTGCGGTATTGATTTTCGCCCTTGAGCGCAGGCCGCGGCAGCTGCCAGCTGAGGTCGCCCATGCGGAATTGGAACGAACCGTCAGGATGTTCCGTCACACTGAAATCGCGGTTGATGAGCAGAAGCTTCGCGCCGATTTCGGCAGCGTAGCCAACCAGCGTTGACGGCGGATTGGGGTCCGAGCAGATAGCCGGCCGCCCTAAGCGGTAGATATGCGCCTTCTCGAGGGCGATTGCTTCTCGAGTGTTCCCCAGAAATGCCGTATGGTCAATGCCGATCGCCGCCACAATGGAAACGTCCGGATCGACGGCATTCATGGCATCGAGCCGGCCGCCCAAGCCGATTTCGAGGATCACCACATCTGGATGCGCATTCTGAAAAAGTTTGAGCACCGCGAGGCCGGTGTATTCGAAGTACGAGAGCGTCATCCCGCCTCGTGCGGACTCCACTTCGCCAAAGGCAGCGATCAGCGCCTCGTCCGAGACTTCCTGCCCATTGAGGAGCGCGCGTTCATTGAAGCGAATGAGGTGCGGCGACGTATGCATGGCCGTACGGAACCCTGCCTCGCGCCAAATGCGCTCCATGACGGCGCAGGTGGACCCTTTGCCGTTCGTGCCGGCAACCGTGACGACGGGACATTCAAACTTAATCCCCATGCGGGCGATCATCGTCTGCATGCGCTCCAACCCCATATCGATGGGCTTATCGTGGAGCTTCTCAATGAACTCGAGCCATTGATTAAGCGAAGCACCGGCAGCAGGCGCCTGATGCGGCGCAGAAACAGAGACTACAGGGATAGTCATAGCAGTGAAATCCAACTCATCGAAAAAACAATAAAGACACGGGCTGCGGATGCATGCCCGTGTCAAAGAAACTTACCGCATCGGCAGCCGTATCCCGCTTCAGCGAATGTCTGACGTATTCAGAAACCCGTCAAAAAGCTGCGTCCGCCCAACGAACGGGCGGGAGATGTGCCTGCCGCTTGAAATCGAGGAACAGCGCCGCTGCAGACGATCGGCGTCAAATCCCGTTGATCGGCTGCTTCTTCATCAGAAGCTGCGTAATAACAGAAATCTGCGCACGCATATCGCGGCGGTCGACGATTTTATCCACCTGACCGTGCTTCAACAGGAATTCGGAACGCTGGAAACCCTCTGGGAGCTTTTCACGCACGGTCTGTTCAATCACGCGGGGACCGGCAAAGCCGATGAGCGCCTTGGGTTCAGCAATGACCACGTCGCCAATAAAGGCAAAGGAAGCCGAGACGCCGCCCATCGTCGGATCCGTCAGCACAGTGATGAACGGAAGGCCGTAATCCGCAAGACGGCGCGCAGCGTTGGTCGTCTTGGCCATCTGCATGAGGGAGAAAAGCCCTTCCTGCATGCGGGCTCCGCCGGAAGCGCAGAACACCACGAAGGGTGCGCGGCGGCGAATCGCTTCTTCCACGCCGAGCGCAAACCGTTCACCGACGACGCTGCCCATGGAGCCGCCCATGAAACCGAATTCAAAGGCCGCAGCCACCATCGGCTCACGACGAAGAAGACCCGACATCACGACAAGCGCATCTGTTTCGTGCGTCGAAGCTTCCGAAGCCGCATGGCGCGCCGGGTAGGGTTTGCTGTCGACAAAGTGCAGCGGATCTTTGGTGCGGATCTCCGCGCCGATTTCTACCGCCGTAGCGGGATCCAGAAAGGCATGCAGACGCACGCGGGCGCCCATGCGGAAGTGATACCCGCACTTGGGGCAAACGCGCAGACTCCGGTCAAGCTCCTCGGTATAGAGCGCCTGCTCGCAGCCCGGACACTTCGTCCATACGCCTTCCGGAATGGGGCTAGGCTTCTTCGGGGCTTCTTCGCGCTTGATTTTGGGGAGAATGTGATTGATCCAGCTCATCGACGTTTGCTCGAAACAGAAAACCGAAGCAAAAATTATACGAGGTGCAGACCTTCAAACACGCGTCATTGAGTGCCGCTTGAGGCTAGCACGTTTGGTCGACCATCCCGCGTTCGGATGCGCCTCCAAACGCCTCCGTCAAAAGACTTTGCCAAAAGGTCCCGACGAAAGCTGAGGCAAATGCGGATGCTCGGGATAGCCCACTCCGGTGAGATAGAGCCCGGCCGGACTGAAGGTGGGCGCGGCTGCATCACGAGATTTGGCGGCGAGCACTTCGGCAATCCACTCTGGCTTTTCCCGCCCCGTGCCCACATAAATAAGCGCGCCAACGATGTTTCGCACCATGTGCTGCAAAAAAGCATTGGCCGTAATGCGTACGCCCACCAATGCGCCGCGCCGCACGATCTTGAGTTCGCTGATCGTGCGCACCGGCGTCTTGGCTTGGCACTCTGACGCACGGAAACTCGTAAAGTCATGCTCACCGATGAGCGCCGCCGCCCCCCGCTGCATGAGCGCCTCGTCGAGCGGCCGAAACACCCACCCGGCAGAGCCTTCAAAGAGCGGCGAACGGACGGGATCGTTCCAGATCCAATATTCGTAGGTGCGGGAACGCGCGGAAAACCGCGCATGAAACTTTTCGTCCGCCTCGCGCATCCAGCGCACGGCAACGCTCTCGGGCAGGATGGCATTGACGCCGCGGATCCATCCCGCCGAAGGTCGGCGAGCAGCGGAAGAAAAACTCACCACTTGGTGAGTGGCGTGAACGCCGGTATCCGTTCGTCCGGCACAGATTACAGAGATCGGATGATCTGCAAACTGCGAAAGCGCCGCCTCAAGCGCCGCCTGAACGCTCGGGTGATCTGGCTGCACCTGCCAGCCATTGAAGGCGGTACCCCGATACTCAATCCCGAGCGCCAGTGTTTTCGGGTCGCTCTTGACCAAGGCCATCAGCGGGCACCTGCAGATTTGCCGTTCACCTCATCGAGGAGGCGCTGTGCGGCGGCACGCTGAACTTCTGAGCCTTCCTTTTTCACCTCCGCGAGCAGCTCGAGCGCCTCCTTCTTGGCGTCCAGACCAATGAAAGATTTCGCCAGATTGAGCTTGGCATCAATGGCTTCGAGACGCGCGCGCTCCTTCTCATTAGGCACAGGCGCTGCCGGCTGGGCCGCAGGCTGCGGAGCCGGCGCCGCCTTGACGGGTGCGGCGGCAGCCTCCGTCGGAATGGGTTCCGGCGCCAAAGGCGGCACATAGGCGGGCGTCTGTGCATCAAGGTTGAGATCGACGCGCTTTAATTTTTCTGCGGTCATGCCTGCCGTCTGCTTGGCAGTTCGCTCTGAGCTTTCGCGCTCTTCGTCGGAAAGGGGCGGCAGCTCCTGATCGTTATCATCAGCCTTGAGCCACGGCTGCTCCTCAACCTGCTTTTTCGCGGTGGCAGCAGCGGCTGCGGCGGCTGCGGCCTGCGCATCGGCTTTCATCTGCGCCTCGGTGTAGGCCATCGCGCCCACCCCCATGGCTCCGGCCGTCGTGCCGTTCTTCACGGCTTCATCAACGGTGGCCTCCACCGCTTTCAACTGAGCTTCGCCCGCGGGCGCCACGTCACGCTGAAAAGCCACGACACCTTGTCCCTTTTTGGCCGCGGCAACCGCTTCCTCGGCCTCTTTAACGGCCTTCTCGCGGCGCTTGCGCCAGGCGATGGAAGCAATGATGGCGATGCCGACAATAATAAGGAGATATGAAATCAAGGGGCGCTTCTCTTCGGCTGCGGGCTGCTGCGCATCAGCGGCAGACTGAGCCGGCTTGGCGTCCTCAGCAGGCGCCGATTCGGTCGGCGACGGAGCCGCCGCCTCCGTCTTCGAGTCGTTTTCTGCTGTCGGCTGGGCTGCAGCACCCGTATTGGCCGCGGCTGTCTCGGCCTCCGAAACGGGCGCGGCCGACGGCGGATTAGCTTCGGCTGAGGGTTGGGCAGGCGCCGCTGACTCAGGGGCTTCAGGAAGAGCGGGAGCGGCTTCAGCCGGAGCATTCACTGCAGCCGTCGGAGCGCCTGCAGCAGCCGCCTTCTTTTGGTTACTTTCCCAAGCATCCAGCGCCTTGCGGCCGATCTCCGCCACCTGCTTCACACTTTCACCGCGGCTCAGTGCAGCAATTTGCGCCGCAGCCGTTTCGCCGGCAGCTTCGCGGGAGCGGTGCTGCGCATCAATCAAATTCTGTGTCGGTCCCGGCACCGCTGCCGAAGCGCCGTGCACAGCGCGAAACGCCTCCATGGGATCAATGGCAAAGACTTCGTCGGAAAGCGGCGCCGAAAGCGACTGCCCAATCACAATGCGCGACGGATCGCCGTCAACGAAAGCACTCGGATTCTTCTGCGTCAGCGCAACCGCAACCTGTTCGAGAAGGGCGCCCGGGCAGCTCGGCCAGTAAAGCTTCGCAATCGACCAAAGCGTCATGTCGCGCTGCACCGTGAACGCATCATTGGGATTAAATCCGTTCAAAGCCACATACTCGCGGACAACATTCGGTGCATAACGTCCTGTACGATGCCCGCCCTTCTTGCCGGCCTCAAGAGACTTAACAGATTTTTCTTTTTCTTCAATACGTTGCGTCGTCTTTTGGTGGGCTTCAGCAGCCGCAAAAGCCGTTTTTTCCACAGGCTTTTCGGCAGTCTCAGAGACCTTTTCAACAGACTTATCCACAGTCATCATCGACTGCGGAGCGGTCTCGGCGGATTCCGCAGCCGGCGCAGCAGACAACTCTCCCCCGGCGGCCGCCTTCGGCTCAGCCGCCGGCATTTCCTCTGCAGCTGAAACGCGGAAGGTGCCGTTGACCGGATCAAGCCGGTAGCTGCGCACGGTGACCTTTCCGCCGGCATTCATTTCAATAAGCAGCGGAAAACCTTCCGAGAGACTCTGGCCGCCCACGACTTTAACGCGGACCTTGCCGGCTTCGCCGCCCATGCGGGCCATCTTCAGATCCTGCGCTTCACGGGGCCACTCCACGCCTTCACGCAGATAAGTGGCTGGCGGCGCCACGCGCACCAAAAGGGGCGAAATCGTAATGTCGACGTCATTGACATCGAGCACCGCTTCAAGCGGCTGTCCAGGCTGACTCACCACTTTAAGGTCGCCGAGTTCGACGGCCTGGCTCAGTGAAGGGAAAACGGCAAGCGCTGCGGCTGCAGCCGCAGCAAGCATGGAGAGCTTCTGATGAAACATTGAACAGAACAGCCTAGAAAATTTTGAGCTTTGCAGAACTGCCGCAAAGCGCCTTCAGGAGATCCTGTGAATGATACCGCAGGGCCTTGCACCCTCGAGAGCGGCACATCACCCCAGAAAAGCCGTGCGTTCTCTCGCGGTCGGCGCCGCCAGAGCTCAAGTCAATCGGTTTACTAATTGCGAAACGGCTTTCTTGATGGAAAAATGAAGCCCGCGCTTTGAGACGCGGGCCCTGCGATTTGGGATTTTAGAAACGCTTATGCCACAACTTCTCGCCCTACGAGATCGTGCTCTTCGTTGGCAGTGATGCGCACCGGGACGATATCGCCCGGAACGAGCTTACGGTCAGTCGTGACGTAGCAGACGCCGTCAATGTCCGGCGCATCAGACTTAGTGCGGCCGACAGCCACACCGTCTTCATCAGGCTCTTCGTCAATGATTACGTCTTCAATCCGGCCGATGCGGCGAGCGAGTTTGCGAAGCGAAATTTCCGCCTGCACTTCCATGAAGCGGCGGCGGCGCTCTTCGCGCACTTCGTCGGGCAGCGCGCCGGGGAGATCATTGGCAGCCGCTCCGTCGACGGGCGAATAAGCAAAGCAGCCGACACGGTCAAGCTCCGCTTCACGCAGGAAGTCGAGCAGATACTCAAACTCCGCCTCTGTCTCTCCGGGGAAGCCCACAATAAAGGTTGAACGGATGGTAATGTCCGGGCAGGCTCTGCGCCAGGCCGCAATGCGCTCAAGATTCTTTTCGCCGCAGGCCGGACGCTTCATCAGCTTCAGAATCCGCGGATGGGCATGCTGGAAAGGCACATCGAGGTAGGGAAGAATTAGTCCTTCGGCCATCAGCGGTACGATGTCATCAACGTGCGGGTACGGGTAGACGTAGTGCAGACGCGTCCAAAGATCGAGTCTGCCCAGTTCGCGGCAAAGATCAATTAATTTCGTATGCACCGGCCGGCCGCAGGCGAAGTCGAGTTTGTAGCGCTTGTCGACGCCGTAGGCAGCCGTGTCCTGACTGATGACGAGGAGTTCCTTGACGCCCGCGGCCTTGAGGTTCATCGCCTCGCGGATGATGGAATCCATCGAACGCGAATTCAGTGAGCCCCGCAGGTGCGGAATTACGCAGAAAGTACAGTGATGGTTGCACCCTTCGCTGATCTTCAGATATGCATAGTGCTTAGGCGTCAGACGAACGCCTGCCGCCGGCACCAGATCATCCCAGGGATCGTGCGGCCGCGGCAGTACGCCCTCAACCATGGCGAGGACTTCATCCACACTGTCAGGTCCCGTCACGCCGATCACCTTCGGATGACGCACCATGATGAAGTTCGACCCGTCAGCTTCCGTTCGGCCGCCGAGGCAGCCGCAGACGATGACGCGGCCGTTTTCTTTCAGTGCCTCAGCAATGGCGCCCAGAGACTCTTCAACCGCTTCGTTCACGAACCCGCAGGTATTAACGATCACCACATCGGCATCTTTATAGGTCGAGCCGATGCGATAGCCGCGGGCGCGCAGTTCGGTAACGATCCGTTCGGTGTCGACCAAGGCTTTGGGGCATCCGAGTGAAACGAAGCCGACGACGGGAATATGGCGTGAGGTCATGTTTTTTGTGGGAGTCAGCGGGCCTTGGGGAAAAAGCCCGGAATGAAAAAATTTGCGCCGCGGATCATAGTTGAAGATCTGCGGCGCTGCAGTGAATTCAGACGCTCTTTATCAATGACCGCCCTTCATCACCAAAGGCAGACATTGCTTAAGGCTTCGGATCGATCCAAATCAGTGCGGCATGACGGCCTGAGCGTTCACCGTCACGGCGAAAGCTCCAGAACTGTTTCGGATCTCTATAAGTGGAAAGCCCGCAGTCAGCAATATCTGAAGCATCAATGCCGGCCGATTCAAGCGCGGCGTAAGCCAATGCGCCCAGGTCGGCATAAAACTTTCCTTCCGCCGCAGCGGGTTTGAAAGCGCGGGTGACCGATTCCTCGGGGAGGTGCTGACACATGGCTTCGCGAACATCTTCTCCCACCACAAAGGCATCTGCCCCAATTCGCGGTCCAAGCCAAACGGCAGGCTTCAGATCGGAACAGTGGCGGCGGACTTCTTCAACGGTTCTCTGCAGAATGCCGTCGGCAAGGCTGCGCCAGCCAGCGTGCACAGCAGCAACAATGCGGCCGCTGCGGTCAGCAATAAAGATGGGCAGACAGTCTGCCGTCATCACGCAGGCCACAACCCCGCTCGTCGAAGTCCATTGCGCGTCGGCTTCGGGCGCAGGCTGCGCCGAATCAATATCGTCGGCGCAGAGCACTGTCGTGCCGTGAACCTGAGTGAGCCACTTTGGTTCGCTCGGACAGCACTGCGTCACAATCGAACGATTCATCATCACGCAGGACTTAACGTCGCCCGTATGGAGCGCGAGATTGAGTCCCATGATGCCGTTCGGGCCGCCGTATGGGCCGCTTGAAACCCCGCCGGTACGGCAGGTGAAAAAAGCCTTCACGTGCTTCGGAGCACCCTTGGTCCAATTGGGAAGAATGCTTTCAAGCTCCGGCTTAAAGAGTTCCGCCATGACAACTGTCCTCGCAATCCGCTACTTCTTTTCAAAAACGGTAACTGGCCGATCCCAGGGACCAAAGCCGAGCTGCTCCATCAGATCAATCATGTCCTCGGGTGGCTCGACGAACCACTCCATTTCTTCACTGGTGGCCGGATGGATCAGCCCCAGGCGAGACGCATGAAGCGCCTGACGGTGAAATTCAAGGAAGTTCTCAACTTTCACGGCGATGCCGGGCGCACGGCCGCGATAGAGCTGATCCCCGATCAGCGGCAGATCCTCTCCGGTAAGGTGCACACGGATCTGATGCGTGCGGCCGGTATCCAGGCGGCACGCCACCCAGGAGGCCGGAATGCCGTCCACCGACGACCAACCCACTGCGCGTGCGCGGGTGCGCGCCGGTTTGGCACGCACGCCCGTGGAACCCGGGAATCCCTTGAAGCGGATGCGGCTCTTCGGATCGCGTCCGATCGGAACGTCGACCACGAAATCCTCCGCCGCGGTGCCCATCGTCAGCGCCCAGTATTCACGCTTGACCGTGCGTTCCTGAAGCTGACGAACCAAATTCGTCTGCGCGGCGAGCGTGCGCGCTACCACCATGAGGCCGGTGGTATCTCGATCCAGCCGATGCACGATGCCCGCACGCGGCACGTCTTTTAATTCCGGAAAATGGTAAAGGAGGCCATTGAGAAGCGTTCCGTCGGGGTTGCCTGCGCCGGGATGAACCACGAGGCCGGCAGGCTTATTCACGACAATGATCGAGGGGTCTTCATAGATCACCTCGAACTCAACGAACGACTGCGGCTCGAAAGCGAGCGCTTCGTCGAGCTTCGGCGGCTCGAGCAGCTCAATTTCGTCGCCTTCGGTAGCCTTGGCGCGGATTTTCGTCGTTACCGCGCCGTTGAGCTTCACGGAGCCGTTTTCGATAAGCTTTGCCAATCTCGCGCGTGAAACGTCGGGCAGATGCGCTGCCAGCACCTTGTCGAGACGCTCTCCCCAGAACCCTTCCACCCTGAATTTCGGCAAGTCTACTTGTGACAGAGTTTGAGGTTGCGTTTCCTCGAAACCATCCTCAAAATCTTCATCGTTATAATCGTCCAATCCTAAATTGACCTTTTCTGTCGTCATGAATTCTGCCAATCCCTTCAAAAGGCTCCTGATGCGCGGTTGCGCGCTCCTCTCCGTGACGCTCGCCACGGCATCCTGCTCATGGCTGCAGAGCCTTGACAAGGATCAGACGCTCGATTGGAGCGCCGAGAAGCTCTACAGCGAAGCGCGCGTAGCCCTCGATGATAGCAACTGGACGCAGGCAAAGGACTACTATCAGAAGTTGGAAGCCCGCTATCCCTTTGGTCAGTACGCCCAGCAGGCGCAGATTGAACTGATTTATGCCACATGGAAGGATGGCGACGCACCGGGCGCCGTGCAGGCTGCCGACCGGTTCCTGCAGACTTACCCGAACCACGCCAACGCCGACTACGTGATGTATTTGAAGGCGCTTGCGACCTTGAACGAAACCGACAGCTGGTTCAATAAGCTCGCGGGCGAAGATCTTGCCGAACGCGATGCCAACGCTTCGCGCGAAGCTTTTGACATCTTCAAAGAACTCGTCATGCGTTATCCCGACAGCCGCTTCACGCCGGAAGCGCGCCGCCGCATGCACGGACTCGTGCTCGCTCAGGCCGAGCATGAACTCAAGACCGCCCGCTACTACTTCGTGCGCAATGCCTATGTGGCGGCTATTGAACGCGCGCAGCGCGTCGTGCGCGAATTCCAAAACACACCGATGCGCGATGATGCGCTCGAGCTGATTGCACAAAGCTACGAAGCTTTGAAGCTTACCGAGCTGGCTGCGGACACCCGCCGCATCATCGAACTGAATAAAAACGGCACTATCGCTCAGCCCTCGCGTTAACCGCTCTGAACCCTATCCGCAGGCGCAGCAGATTGTTTTCTGACTGCGCCTTTTTATTGATCGCAGAAAGGCAAAAAACGCGCTTTCTTTGCATTCGGCTGACGGATCACGCCGTCCCCTGTCGTTTTCCGTTCGGGCGAGATCGGCCGCTGCCCGCAAAGGATCGAACGTCCTTCCTGCCTTTCGGCAGATATGGACGGCCGACCGTATTAATGGTCAGACGTCGTGCCGCGTGAAGCGGCATCTGTTTCCTCAGCAACTCGCCGGCCGCGCTCAAGGTTGACAGGAATAAGCGCCAAAACGGCCGCTGCAAAGAAGAGCCCCGTCACGCAAATCGCCAGACGATGATCATTGTTGGTGATCCAAGTCACAGAGCCATAGGCGAGCGGCCCCACGATAGCTGCGAGCCAAAGCGCCATATTCCAAAAGCTGAAAAATTCGGCCGAGCGGGTCTTCGGCGACAGAATCGCCACAATGGCACGCCCCGCTGACTGTGAAGATCCCATGGCCAGACCGGCCAGATTGGCAGCTGTCCAAAAGACCGGCCGATTCACAGCCATGGCGGCGAGCACAATCATCAGCACCCACACTATCAGCGTGATGCCCAGAGCGCGCTTATGTCCGATGCGGTCCTGCAGATAACCGAAACCGAAGGCTCCGACGGCAGCCGTGATGTTGACAAGAAACACCAGCATCAGCGTATCCACCGTCGTGAACCCCATCACTTCAGCGGCATACACCGCCGAGAGCGTGATCACGACGGCAATGCCCGACTGATAGAGAAAGCCGCAGAGCGAAAGCCAGGCAAAATCTCTG
>ENA-UEQE01000925-UEQE01000925.1-human-gut-metagenome-genome-assembly--contig:-NODE-925-length-25390-cov-5.115711_pt1 | contig 25390 bp, 13 predicted proteins | sample MGYA00242934_ERZ507935 | MGnify/ENA primary metagenome ERZ507935 (study PRJEB26167, sample SAMN06115423) | human gut metagenome | host: Homo sapiens | place: China:Anhui | collected 2015-03-30 | study... | reverse complement strand
TTTTAAGAGAGAACAGCGTGGCGAAAGTCACGCTGTTCTGCTTTTTGCTGCGTGGTTGACCATCTCGGAAAGAATGCTCTTGGGCAGAAAACCGATACAGGCAAGGCTGATATTCACATCCTGCATTCGATGTCCGCTGCTCTTGTCGGGAGTGCAGACATACATCCTTATCACGGAACAGGTCTTCACAATCGGAGATATGCCAAAGCAGGCTTTGCAGAAGCTTCCATACACCCTTTTCCAAAATACCCGCAAGGATGAAATGCGTTTCGCACATGTCTTTTCCCTTCTTGCGGGAGGTGGAGCAGGCAAAATGATCCTGCCATTCTTCAAAGTTCTGCATGGTGCAGTAGTACAGCTTTTCTCCGCAGTCAGCACAACAGGCGACGCCGGAAAAGAGATTGTTCTTGCTGGTTGGCACTGGGCAATATGCCGGGATTCATAGGCAGATTACGGGCAGTTCGCCGGATGGCACAGCCGTCCGTGCAGGGCTTCTGTTCATGCGGCATTCGGAAGACATCACTTCGTCAGCGGCTCCACAGCACAGCTACATTATTTACTTGATGGCAGCCTATCAGAAACATACGTTCGAGTCAATAACAAGCAAATCTGGTGCATACCCACACCGGAAAACAGAGCGTTTCGACTGTCTGCCGAAACGCTCTGTTTTCATTTTTGGGATAGTCCCAAACCCTTATCATCAAAGATTCAAACATACGAAAATCATTCTAATGGCGTTTCTACCGCACTGTATTTCTGTACTCATTTACTGTCTGTCCCGTCCAAACCGTGAACGCTCGCAGGAACGACCCACTCTCCTGATACCCCAGCAGGAACGCAATGTCCTCGGTGGTCATATCGGTGTTGGCAAGGTAAGTTCTTGCCAGCAGTTCCCGTGTATGGTTGAGCTGCTTCTGGAAGTTGGTATCTTCCTCCTGCAGCTTGCGCTGTAACGAGCGCTTGCTGTAGCCCAGCTTCTTTGCCACATCGTCGATGGTGCATTCTCCGCTGGGCAGCAACTCCATCAAAGCACTGCGGACACGGGCGGCGCAGCTATCATCCGTCTCCATCATCGACAGGCGGCGCTTCAACTCCGGCTCAAAGAACTCCCACATGGACTCGTTGCGGCTGATGAACGGCACAAGCGCATTGCGGCTGCAATATGCCGCAAAAATGGGCGGTGAAAATGCTTCGATACCTTCCGACGCCGCCAAACGAATCAGCGTCTGCTCGTCCGGTGAAAGAGCATCAATAGCCCCCCATAAAGCGGAAGTATTCCTCCGCCGTCAGACTGGACGTCTGCCGTGCAAACAGGTCCTCCGGCAGCATCGCTTTTTTCAGCACTTCATCCATCGAAAAGCCCATTCCCGAAAGATAAGTGCCATAGTTTTTGTCAATCAAAAAGTGCTTCAAAATACCACTCCGTCAGCTAAAGTTTTTGATAACCCAATCAAACACCCGGTCTCCAAAAATCTTGTGTGTCCAGACCATCGGCTTTGCGCCAAAACCGATCAGATAACGGGTACGGGGGCGGCGCTTGGTCACCACTTTACGGATAGTCTTTGCAATCAGTTCCGGCTTGGACAGCATATTGCCGCCGTAATTTTTAATCATACCGTCAGCAGCTTTGTTCGCCATTTCTGCATACGCGCCGCTTGCCGAAGTTTTTTTCAGATTCTCGGCAGCGATGATGCCCCAATCGGTCTTGATGCCGCCCGGCTCCACCACGATCACGTCAATGCCGAAGGATCACACCAAAACAAATATCATAGAACGCCATCATTCCAGCAATTCACGCCATCCTCATTATATCGGAAAATGCGGACAATTCAAGGAGTACGGCAACAAAAGCGGCATCTCGGCAAGAAGGTAAAGGATGGACATATATTTGCCAAATACGGTGAGTTCAATATCACGCAGGAAAGTACACGCCTGATCCGCTTTGTGCCGCCTCTAGACGGAACAATCCTTCATTTTCTGTCCTAAATCGTACACAAATCCATCCTATCCATCTGCAAAGCCAAACGCAAAAGGAAAAGGGTATGTACCATTAAGGCACATACCCTTTTTGTCAGCAACCCTTGTCCGGCAACTGCCATAGTATTTGTTTCTCAACACCTGTTTTATGGACAGCTGCCCGAGTCACTCTATTTTTTATGAACAGGTCACTTCATCTGCGCAATATCACAGACAATTTCGACACATTTGTCAACGCCGAGCGTGCCGCTGTCGAGGCAGACGTCGTAATTTTCGGCCTCGCCCCAGTTGCGGTTGGTGTAGTGCTTGTAATAGACCTTGCGCTTGCTGTCCTTCTCCTGCAGGCGTTTTTCCATGGGTTTGCTCGTCTCGCCGTAGCGCTCGCGCACGCGGGCAGCACGGTGGGCCATGTCGGAGTGGACGAAAATGTGCAGGCAGTCCGGCTGATCCTTCAGGATGAAGTCCGCGCAGCGGCCAACGATGACGCACGGGCCCTTGCTGGCAAGATCACGGATGACGTTCGTCTGGCAGACGTAGAGTTTATCCGACACGGACATGGTATCGACCAGACCCATCGGGTGCGAGGAGACGGCAATATTAAACAGGAAGCTGCTGGTAACAGAGGCGTATTCACCGATCTCCTCGATGAACTCATGCGAGAAGCCGCTTTCCTTGGCGACCTTATCGACCAGTTCCTTGTCATAATAGGGGATGCCGAGCCTCTCGGCCACCGCCTTACCGATGCTTCGTCCGCCGCTACCAAACTGGCGGCTGATGGTGATGACCTTATTTGTCATAAGAACTCCCCCTTTATTTTGATAACTCCATTATACACCAAAACGGGCGCGTTGACAAATATAAATTTTTATGTACATCAACAGTTTTCGCGGCATGCGGTGTTTTTACAGTCATTCACGGTGAATCCAGCGAAGCAGTTTGACTTACCTCCGGGATACAGCTTTTCAGGGTGCGACGTCTGACATATCGTAGAGCGAGGTCTTTCCGTCGCGGGCGCGCTGGACAGCTGCGAGTGCGTAGAATGCCTGCGTGGTGGCAAGCAGATTGCCGCCGTCGCCCTGCGTATGCACGAAGCTGCCGTCGTTCTGCGCAAAGCGCAGCAGTACCTCTTCCAGCGTCTGCCCGTTCTTCACAAACCGTGCATCATCCGGTGAAAGGCCCAGCGCTGTCAGCGCTACGAGCACCTGACTGACCGATTCGCTGCTCTCCGCTCCCCAAGAGAGGAACGCACCGTCTTCCTGCTGCATCTGCGCCAGGCATGAGAGTCCAGCATCTGCCGACGCAGACACGTCCGTGCGGCTGCGGTACCCGGCAAGTGCCTGCAAGGCCATTGCGGTCAGGTCAGGATCCGATGCTCCCCCGCCGAGGCTCCAGCCGCCGTCCGGGTTCTGCTGGGCAAGAATCACATCAACATAGCCGTCGCGTGTTGCCTGCACCGCCGCCTCCGGATCCAGCGGAATTTCATACCCGCCGCAGTCCAGCGCCAGCAGCGCGAATGCCGCGCCGTTGACGCCCTGCGCTGTCGTTTTTTTGAGATCTGCCAGCGGCAGGAGCAGATCATAGCCGCCGACATTTCGCGGGTCGCGCCCGATCGCCGTCAGCGCAAGAATCAGCCGGGAATACTCGGTATACCGGTTCTCGTCGAGTTTTCCGTCTGCCGCCTGTACTGCGGCTTCGACTGCGCTGTAATACCGTTCAAAATAGTCATCTGACAGATCTGCCCCGGCCCGCGCCAAACCGAATACAATCCAGTCGCCGTCCAGCGAGCCGAAGTCCGGCTCCGGCACTGCTGTTTTCAGATACTCTGCTGTCCGCTCAAGCGGCGTCTGTGTGCTGCCGCAGCCAGTCAGCAGCAGGCACAGCACCAGAAGCAGCGCAAAAATCCGTGTTTTTCGCATCCGCTCACCCCTTTACCGTCATGGCCTTGCAGACCGGCTGATTGGTTTTATCCAGCAGGAACAGGCGGATTCGCACGCCATTTTCGACCAGCGCAAGCGTCTGCACCTGCGTCAGCAGCTTTACCTGCGCCAGGTGCCCATTCTGATCATAATAGGCTACGGCCAGCTTCTGCCCGTCTTCAAATTCGCCGCTGATTGTGAGCGTTCCGCTTTCAATATCGTAGGCCCATGTCAGCGTGCCGATCCGGCCGCTTTCTGCCGTTCCGGGCTCAACTGTCAGCTGGACGGATGCGACCGGCGTCTGTGTCTTGACGTTTGTCAGGCGGCCGGACTCCTCGCTGTCCTGATCGTGATACAGGACATAGGGGAAACGGATATCGATCGCTGCATCGTCCTCCGTGAGTGGATCTTCCGACCATTGGACATACTTTGTCACATCCCGCCGCATGCCGTTCGCATAGACAAGATCGACCTGCATGCCGGTAGGATCAAACGCCTCTCCGGCTTTATACTGCGTCTTGTTTGGCTTCCGGGTGATTTCCAGCGTGGCCGACGGCCCAACGGCCATAAGCTTCGCGCTGTCGTTTTTGAAATACATCACGCCGTAGGAATCCACGATCGGGGAGCAGATCGCATACTGTGCGTCCTTCCCGCTCGGCGTAAAGAGAACGTAGGGTGTATCCACGCCGGATTCCTTCGTCACATACTCCACACGCGTCTGTCCCGGTTTGTCCCGCAGGACGCGGATCTTGCCAGGTGTGTAATTATCGACGAAATAGACATAGACATAGCCGCTCTGGGCCTCATAGGCCGTCGTGAGAATGCCGGATGTCTGCGGATAGCCCTGTGTCAGCGCACGGTAGGCGATCTTGTGCGAGGCGAGATCCACAACGGTGAGGCTGTGGCCGCTGTACTCGTCGAACTGTGCCGTACCTCTGACGCCAATATAGGCGCGGCCATTGTACACCACCGGTGTCGAGGTGCTCATGGCCTGCACGGTGCTCGATCCATTCTCCAGCTTCAGCGTCCATTTGCTGCTTGCCCGCAGCCGCCAGCCGTCGGACGTTTTCTCGGTCTGCACGCCGCAGAACCAGCCGCCCTTCGTGGTAAAATAGAATGCTTTGGTTGCCGTATCATAGCAGATTGTGCTGCGCACATCGCCGTAGAGGCTGTCCCATTTGTCAAGCAGTCTGCCGGTCTTTGCGTCGAGCAGCAGAAGGCTGCCGGTCATGGAGGTGCTTTCATCCGCTCCATCATCTGTACCGACCAGCACATAGTCCTCGCAGGCATACGCGCCTGCCCAGTAATAGCCGCCCGGATTCGTCCAATACCAGCAGGCGGTCTTTTCTTCGTCTGTCCTTGTCGGGTCCTCGTCTGTGATGGACAGGCAGACAAAGTTTGCAGGGAATTCCTCACTGCGCCAGAAGCCGGTGTAGAGATAGTCACCGCAGATGGTGATTGGGCTGTTCGGCTGGCCCTCAAGTGGGTCATGGTAGATCCAAAGCGATTGCAGCGTTTTGGCATCGAACGCCTGAATCGTACCGTCGGAAAGCCCGACAAACACCATACCCTTGGCATATGCCGGGGGTGTGATGGAAAAGCTTGATGCGTGATCCATCTTGGCCTGCGTCAGAATTTCGCCGGAAACCGGGTCGATCCGGTAGAGCGTATCCCCTGCGTAAACAATCAGAACACCGTCTACCAGCAGCGGGCAGCCGGTCGAACGGCTACCAGTGCCGTTGCCAAGCGCATTCGACCAGTACAGCGTGGACGCATCGGCATCTATCGGCGTCTGGATGGACACAACGGCATTGTTGCTGCCCGCGCTGCCGCCGCGTGTGCCGCTGGCATCATAACTTGTTCCGCGGAAATCAGCCCACTCGGCAGGCAGGGACTGGATCGTTTCGTTTTTCTGCGCCGCGCGGAGTGTCATCCCGGCGCGCGCCGCGCCGTCAGTAACGGCGACAGTGTCCTCATCGATTTTCAGAACCAGCGCGCCGGATGCGCTGTGTGCCGGATCAATGGTTCCGCTCCGACCCGCATAGCCGGGGCAGGTCAGCAAATATCGGTAGGTAAAGCCGTCAAACAGTTCATATGCACCGCTCGCATCCGGCCAGACGCGCGTTCCGGAAAGCATATCACAGACAAACAGCAGCGCGTCCGAAGGCGTCAGCTGCGGCGTAAAGAGAACCGGCTGGGCTTTGCGCACCTGAATCCGGTATTCTGAATCCGCCGCTTCGCCTGCAAATTCGTTTTTCAGCGTCAGCGTAACCGTTTCCGGATCTGCTGTCCCGTTCAGCGGCACATCGGCAGCCACGCTGGGCGTCAGTTCGCGCCCGTCCAGCCAGACATGATAGCCGGTGTTCCCGCCGTCGCGGTAACAGGCATCCGAGGCATAAATGTCCGCGCAAACAGACAGCGTCTGCGCTGCCGCAGGCACGGTGACGATATAGTCCCAGATTGAGGAGGTATAGCCTGTGCCGCCGCTGTATGTAAGCGTCTGCGCCTGCCCGGCACAGGTGAGCGAGAGGCTGCGCAGCGAAAGCGTGCGGCGGAGCATGACGATATAATCCTGATAGTATGTAACGCTTCCGACACTGCGCTGGCAGCGGATCGTAAGCGTATTGCCGCGTCCGTTCTGATTCAGAAGCAGATTCCGCAGGAATATAGGCTTTCCAAGCTGGTCAGAGGTGATTGTCTTCTCCAGCAGCTGATCGTCCTGCGCCGTGGAGGTGATGGTACGGTATTGCGCAAGGAATTTTGTGCTTGCCGTCTGCACATCGCCGTCGATGCAAAGATAGACTGCGGCGGGCGTATCGGGCACAGCCGCCGTATAGGCGTGGACTGTCGGGTCAAAGGTCTGGTCAAGCGCGATGCTGCCCTTGCTGGCTGCCAGACTGTCCTTGCCAAGCGCCAGTTCTGTCAGCCATGTGCCGGTCTGCACACTGACGCGGGGCAGCGTTTTTTCTGCGGCGACAAAGCTTTCTGTCACATGATAGTAAGTGTCCTTCGTCGCCGTATAGGTATAGCGCCTGCCGGGGATCAGCGTAAAACGGTACTGCTTTGCAGCCGCATAGAAGGTGCCGCTGACAGTCTTCCCGTTCTCGTCGCAGACTGTCATCTCCATATCCGCAGAATCAACCGGAATACGCACCACGCAGCTATCCGTGCGGCGCAGCAGAAGCGTATACTGCGTCGTTTTGCCGCCGGCCTTCAGTTCGACCGTTACGGTCTTCTCTGTCTCCTCTAGCAAAACCGTGCAGCTGCCTGTCTCCGTGACGTTTTCGCCATCGACATAGAGTTCATACCCTTCCGTTTCCGTGGGGATCAGCGTCAGCGTGACCTGCTGGCCGAGCACCAGCCATGTATAGCTTTTTGTGCTCTCGTCAAACTTCTCCAGCGCAGCGGCAGAGCCGTTTTCCTCCGTCACGCGCAGTTCCTTCAGCGTTGGCGCACGCCGGATGGTGAGCGTATAGTCCTGATACTGCGTCATACCCTGCGCGTCCTGCGTGCTGGCGCGGTACACGACGGTATTGCCCTGCATACCGACGGCAAGCACGCCGTCCACGCCGCTGGTTCTGGATTTCAGCGCCTGTTCGGCCTGCTGCGGCTCCGTGCCGCCCGCCGGGGTATAGATTGCGGTCAGCTTCAGCTTGCTTGCATCCGGAAACACACTCGTGTCATACGGCCAGAGCGCGTAGAGTGTCCCGGTAAAACTGTCGTCCAGAACGGCGGTCAATTCACGCGCCGTCTTCTTCTCTACGGGAAGCTTGCTGCCGTCAAACTCCGTTTTGGACGCGGATGAAAGCATGAAGCCGTCCGCTTTGAGCCAGTCGGTCCTGTCAAGCACGGCAGTCACGGAGGTCTGCTCCGGGACCGTGATACTGCCCGTCACGCCGCCGGACTGCGCCTGCATGGTAAAGGTATAGCTTCCGGCGGGCAGCGAGAGCATTCCGCTGCCGTTCTCGTCCTGATAGACGCGGCCATACTGGTTCTCGGCATACAGCGTATCGCCGGAACTCCATACGCTGTTCCGGTCCGAGAAGGTAACGTTATATTTTGGGCCGTCCAGCGTCTGCTTGTACTGTTCGACCGCGTTGTGAAGCGTCGTGTACAGGCTGAGCGCCGCATTATCGTCCGCCGTGACGTATCCGGCGCAGGCGGCCTCATAAGCCTCCTTTGCGGCCAGCTGCACGTCCGGCTCCTCCAGCCTGTAATCGGCCATGGCCGCGATCAGGCTCTTTCTGGCATCCGACGGCTGCGCCGTGCGCTTATCCGTGAAGCAGAGATATCGGATCCCGGCCTGTGCAGCGTTTCGCGTCAGGTCGTGGCTGCCGGTTTCATCACTGCGGATAAAATTTCCTGTTTTGCCGTCGATCTTCGTCACGCTGTTCTCGTCCGGCCCAAAGCTGTGGCCGCTGGCGTTCAGCGCTTCAAAAATCGTCTGATCCGCCGTATAGGAGACGCGCTCCGGCGCAATCAGCAGCGTTCCGTTCCAGTCGGCGGCGAGGTAAAACCAGCCGTCCTCCGCTGCCAGCGCCTGCACCGGCAGGCAGCCCAGCAGCATGACGGCCGCAAGCAGCAATCCGAGCAACCGAACCTTTTTTTGTTTCATATCTGTCCTCCCCTATCAGTACAGGCATCGAATCCATTTCAGCCACGCGCGGCGCGGCAGCGGTACATTCTTTTGCAGGCGGTCTACCGTCTGTTTCCAAACCTGGAGGGCGCGCTTCGCCTGTTCGCGCGTCATAGTGTGACTGCTGAAACGGGCCTCGCCGTTCAGCGCGGCAAGGTCACGGACCGCACCTGCGTATTCTGCATCCATTTCCCGGAGCGATTCGCCGAACGCAAAGACCGAGCCGCCGTCGTAGCCAAGCCCCATCGCGGGCCATAGCGCCGCAAGCGCCCCCGTCACCCAGGCAACAGACTGCGCGGGTGCAGTTCGCTCGAAGCGGTAACGCCATCTGCGGCGAATGAGCGCATAGCGCAGCGCGACGGCTGCCAGCAGTAAAAGCAGAAGTCCGACTATCAGTAAGATCCAGAGCCAGATCCGTGCTTTGACTGCGGGGGCGCTCTGCGCGCCGTCATCCGGCTGCTCCTGCGGCGTATCCTCTGTTTCGTCCGCTTCGTCCTCTATCGTTTCCGCCTGCGCGATGGAACCGTCGTCCGTGTGTGCGTCGCCGGTCTGACTGGCGGATTCGGACTGATGCGGGGAAAGAATATCCGTCAACTCTCCGTAGCCCGGCGTGAGGGCCAGCGGCATCCAGCCGGTGCCGTCCTGATAGACCTCGGCCCAGCCCTGTGCGTCTGCCGCGGTCAGGGTGATCGCAGAACCGGCCTGCGCACGCGCGGCAGTCTCCTGCGTGAGGACGAAGCCCTCGGCGTAACGCGCCGGGATGCCGTAATAGCGAAGCGCCAGAACGGTCAGGGTCGCGGTCTGGTAGGTTGTATCCTTTACAAGCTCGTCCAGCGGCAGCACCGTTCCGGCTTCGCGGAGCGCGTCCAGCTGTTCGAGAAAGCGCGCCGTGCAGAGCTGCGCCTGCTCCGGCGTCAGAGAACCGGCAGAGCCGTAGTCCCTGCAGAGCTCGTCCAGAATCGGAGCAAGCTGCGCGCGCGTCTGCTCAGGAAGTTTCACGTCCTGCTCCTGCACGAACGCACGGTAGCTTCCCTCTGCGCTGAGATAGGCGTCTGCCTTCTCCGGCTGCTCCCGCAGCGCGTCCAATAACTCCGCTGCGGTCTGCTCCGGGGCAAGGGGCATGGTGAAACGGTACTGCCGCGCTCCGCGCAGGCCGCTTGTCGGGATCTGGGTGCTTTCCAGACTGTCCGTGCGCAGTGCACCTTCCTGCGGGAGCGCGAAGAGCGCGTAGGGCGCGTATACATAGGCGCTGCAAGCGCTGGTATTTTCAATCAGGACTGTCTGCGCCTGCTCCTGCCGCTGCAGGCCGCGCGACGCGGCGGCAAACTGCGTCTGCGGGTAGAAGCCCTCCTTGTGCAGCCAGTACAGCAGATCGGTCTGTTCGGCAAGCGTCTGCGTATCAAGCGCCTGCCATGCCGTGCCGGTGAAGGTATCGCCGGTAAAGCCGCGCAGATAGAGCGCCGTCGGCTGCTCCATCGTGATGGTCAGGCACGGTGTCTGCTCCGGTGCAGCGGAAAAATCAGAAAACGCTCCTTCCGGCAGCACAGCCTGCCCGGATTCATACCGGAGCCGGTGCAGCGCCATGTTGGAAGCGGCACTCCATTCGGAGAACAATGTACCGCTGCGCAGTCCCGGCACAGCCAGAAGCGCAGCCGCAAGCACGCCTGCCGCTGCCAGCAGTGCGCCATAATTCAAAAGCATCGGAACGGATTCTTTGTGATCTGCCGCGCCGCCTGCCAGCAGCAGCGCCGCGCACAGCGGGCACACCGCCATCCAGACCTGCGCTGCATCCGGCCTGAGCAGCGCCAGAAGCGCCGCAGCCAGCACCGTCAGCAGCAGGCCGCAGCCGGTCGGCGACCAGCGGACGGCATACGCGCAGAGCGTGCCGAGCAGCGCCGCCAAAATACCCACAAAAAGCGCCACGTCCGCTCCCGCTCCGGCCAGCGGCAGGAGGATATGTCCTGTGGCCTTCGTCAGCGTCTCGCACGCGGCGCTGCTGACCGTGACGGCTCCCGCGAGGAAGCGCCCGGAAAAGACTGCCGCGCAGACGAGGCAGAGCAGCGGAAGTACCGCCCGGAGCCAGCGGCGCGGAAGTCCAAGCACCACGCTCTGCCAGACCAGCGCCGCAGCACCCGCGGCGGCCCAGAGCCAGCCGTAGTTTGTCCAGATCCCGGCGGCTCCCTGTGCCACAGCCAGAAGTCCGGCGAAAAAGAGCGCAGCACGGATTGCACGCACCGCCAGTGCGGGCATTTTTTTCTCCGTATCGCAGCGGATGAGGGAAAACGCGGCAGTATCCTGTTTTTTCATGCCCGTTCCCCCTTAAATTTCGAGTTCAGAAAGCTGCTCGGCATAGTGCTCTGCGTCGAACGTGATCGCCTCCGGCGCGTCTGCCCCGCAGCTCAATATGGTCAGGCGGCCGAAGCGCCCGAGCTCAGCCGCATCCTCCGGGACACGGCCCGTAATGTACAAAATGTGCGACAGGACGGCCTCGCCGCTGCTCCGGCTGAACAGCGCCGCGCCGCTTTCGCCCTGTGCCGTGCCTGCGGAGAGCAGGCGCGGCAGAAGGCCCGTCAATTCATCGACACTGCGCACGGGCTGGCTCACGCACTGCTGCTCCTGCGCATCGTTCCAGCAGACGGTGAACTGCACGCCGGATTCCAGCAGCGACCGGCAGGCTGTGACGACAACGTCGGCCTGCGCGTCGGACTGCTCCGGCGCAGCGGTCTGCGTCCGCTCCCAGAACACCAGCACAGAACGGCGCACAGGGAGCGACGGCTCCCGGACGACCAGCTTGTCAAGCTTGCTGGACAGCTTCCAGTGCATCTGCCGCAGGCTGTCGCCGGGCGCGTATTCGCGCAGGGCGTAGACCTCGGCCAGATCGTATCCCGTCCGGTCGGGCGAATAATTCTCGCTGTCGTCCGGGCAGTTCGCATCCGGCGAAACATAGACGCTCTGCACGAAGCCCTTCGGCTGCACGGTCATGGCCGCGACTGACGGCTCACCCAGCCGGATGCCGATGAGCCCGAACGGGTCATACAAGCGGCAGCGCTCTGCCGTCAGCTGAATTCTGCCGCAGTGTGCGCTGGAAATGCGGTATTCCGACACGCTTGTTCTTTTGGGCAGGGCTGTCAGCCGGTAGTGCCGGACGGCGGTTTGGCCGGTCAGCAGATTTGTCAGCCGCAGCCGCACGCCGAGCAGGCATACAGGCAGTGCACTTGCATTTTCCACGCGGATGCGCAGCGTACCCGCTTCGCCCTTTTCCAGATTGACCGGCGCGTCCAGCCGCACGCGCAGCTTTTTCGCCGCACGCAGATGCAGCAAAGCGCAGACCAGCGGCGTCAGCACGAGAAGGGCTGTCGCCGCTGCGCTCAGGATGCTGCCGCAGAACGCGTCCAGCCCCAGAACCGTCAGCAGGAGCAGCGCATATCCGATCCGAAGTACGGTCATACGCCCTCCCGGCTCCTGCGGATGACCGGCATTTCCACGTTTTTCAGAATTTCATCCACGATCTGTGCTGCGCTGCGCTCCATCATGCGGGCCTTTGTGCTCAGCATCAGGCGGTGGCAGCAGACGTCCGGGAAGATCGCCGCGACGTCCTCGGGCATCGCGTAATCCCGGCCCTGCACATAGGCGTATGCTTTTGCCATCCGGCAAACGGCCAGCGCGCCGCGCGGGCTGAGGCCCAGCTGCACCAGCGGGTGTACGCGCGTCGCCTCCGCCAGACGCGTGACGTATTCATAAACGCTTGTCTTCATTTCCACAGCTGCCGCACGCTGCTTGAGCGCGTTCAGTTCCTCCGCGCCGACGACGGGGTGGACGCGGTCAAGCGGGTTTTCCGTGTGCCGCTCTTCGAGAATGCTGACCTGGCTTTTGAAGTCCGGGTAGCCCATGGTCAGCTTGACCAGAAAACGGTCAAGCTGCGAGTTCGGCAGCATCTGCGTACCGGCGGAGCCGGCGGGGTTCTGCGTCGCAAGGACGATAAACGGGTCTGGCAACGGATGCGTTTTGCCGTCGATGCTGACATGGCCCTCTTCCATCGCCTCCAGAAGCGCGGACTGCGTTTTGCTGGAGGTACGGTTGATCTCGTCGGCCAGCAGCAGATTCGTCATAACCGCGCCGGGCTTATAGACCAGCTTTCCGGTGTCCTTATCGTAGACAGAAAAGCCGATGATGTCCGACGGCATGGTATCGGAGGTGAACTGCACGCGGCGCGTTTCCAGTCCCAGCACGCGCGCGAACGTCATAGCCGTCGTCGTTTTGCCGACGCCCGGCACGTCCTCCATCAGGACATGGCCGCCCGCCAGAATTGCCATCAGGATACGCTCCATGACCGCGTTCTTGCCGACGATCACGGTTTCGATCTGGTCTAAAATTTCCTTGATTTTTTCCTGCATCTGTGTTCCTCCTGTTTATTCCTCTGGGCCTTCCTCCGTACCCGGATCGGGTTCCGGGCCGGGTTCGGGATTTGGATCTGGATCCGGGTCTGGGCCGGGGGTAACGGGCTCCGGCGCGCCGCAGAAGCGGCAGAAGCCGTCTACATAGCTGTGTGGATAGTTCTCATAGGTACCCGGCTGCTCCGTTTTGTCGCCGCAGTACACGCACTGCTTTACCTCAAGGCTGCAGGTGCATTCATCCACGACGATCTCATAGCTGTGCGGGTAGTCAAACGCGCCGGGCGCGTCGCGCTCAAACGTCTTGCCGCAGCCGCTGCACCGTGTCGTCTCATGACTGCAGGTGCAAAGGTCCAAGATAGCTTCCAGCGTGCCCTTGCAGACCTCCTTGTGGGTATAACCGCAGGTGCAGGCCCAGTCCTGCAGACCGTCGTCCCATTCGTAGCGGTGTTCGGCGCGTGAGCCCTCGATCTCCTCGCCGCAGACCTCGCATTCTTCCCAGTGTTCCTGTTCGCTGACATGGATCGCAGGTCTATGGCTGAGTTTCTCGGACGGTTCACGCTTTTCATAGCCGCAGTCCATACAGCGGGAGACTGTCTCGCCCTCCTGTTTACAGGTGGCAGTGTCTTCTATGAATTCAAAACGGTGTTCCTCTTCGATTTGCTTTTCGCAGCGGCGGCAGGTCTTGCTGTGCTGCTCGTCGTTCTGTTCGATCGGTGTGATCTGCCAGTCGTGCAGTTCCGGATCTGTGATGGCTTTCTGGCACTTGAGGCAGAATTCATAGCACATCGTGCCGTCTTCTGTCTCGCGGTATTCCGTCTGCGGATGCTCACATGCGCGGATCTTGCCGCAGCTTGCGCAGACGGCCGGTTCTGTGCCGTCCTGCGACCACTGGTGTGAAACGTTCAGCGAGCCGTTGAGCATGGACACGCAGAACGCGTTTCCAATGTCGCCGCTGCCGACGTCGCGGCCATAGGCCAGCGTATAGCGCAGCACCAGCACGTCGCCGTCCTGCAATTCGTAATCAGCAAGACTCGTAGTCGGATAATAGGTTCCGCCGCCGATTGAATACAGCCAGCCGGAGCCGTATGCGAAGTCAAACTCTCCAACGGAGGTATCGTGGCAGCCGTTCAGGCTGATGCCTGCCAGATAGATGCTGCGCCAGAGCGCGGCATAGGGTGAATTTTCGCCGAAAATGCCGTCGATGGCGGCAAGGACGGATTCACGGTCCAAGCCGTAGTCGGACCAGCTGCCGTGTAGCGCGTTGGCGCTGGTGCCCATGCTGCTGCCGTTGCCGAGGCGTTTGAGATAGAATTGACTGTCGAGACTGCCGTTATATGCGGCCTCAGAACTCGGCCAGCCAAACGTGTTAGCTGACGTTCCAAACGGGTCGCCCGCGTCGTAGCCCCAGACGGCCTTTGCTACGCTGTAGGACGCGGGTTCGCCGGAAAGCACCTCGTAGCTGAGCGGAGATGTCACGCCGAGGCCCAGCACCGTCATGTCGATGTAGATCGTCGCATGACCAATGGGCTCGCCCTTGCGGGTGCGTTCACCCAGAAGGTTCAGCGTAATCGTGTCGCTGTTGCCGTAGGCATCTTCACAGCTGATGACCAGCGTATGCTCGTTTTCGTCGCCCGCCGCCGGATTCTCCGGCACAAGCTTGTATTGCAGCCGATCGCCTGACGCGCCGCCGCTGCGCTGCACCACGCCGTCCAGCGTCACAACGGTATCGGAGGCAGTCATCTGCGCGATGCGCGTGCCGTCCTCCTTTTCGCTCCACGCGCTCACGGTCAGCATGATTTCCGTCCCGTTCATCACCTTCTGCCCGTCGGTCAGATTCGTCTCGATGATAACCTTCCCGTCGCCGCGCAGCTTGTAGGGAACATTGATTCTGAAGGTGTACTGTTCTCCGGCTACGGATTTGGCCGTTACGGTGAAGGTATTTTCGCCCTCGCTGCCGTCTTCGTTGACCAGCAGTTCGATCTGGCCGGACGCATCAGCGCCGAGTGCTTTTGTTCTGCCGCTGCCGGACTGATAACAGGAAACGTCGCTGATCTCGACGCCGCTGGCCGCGTCGCCGCCGGTCAGCGCCAGCGTATAGGCAAGAACGCCGTCCGTTACCTCGTCACTGTAGACCGTCTGTGCCGTTTTGTTCTGCCCGTTCGCACAGCGGATCGCGGTCTGTGTCCCGTTCAGCAGCGTATAGCGCAGTTCCAGACTCACATCGCCGGAATAGCGGAGCACATAAGTAAATGTCAGGTTTTTCAGACTGCCGTCGCTTTTCTGATACCGCGCCTGCACAGTCAGAGTATATTTGATCGACGCGGCGCCGTCCGGGATGCGTAGGACGGTGCTGCCGTCCGGGACGGCAAGCGTCTGTGCCGCGCCGCCCTCTGCGGCAAGACTGGCGGAAATAATCCGCAGCTGCTCTGCATCCCGGCCATCCGGTTCAAGCCGGTAGCTGAATTCTCCGAGTTTCAACTCGGTGCGGAGGATCTCGGCGGAAACGCGGTCGCCGGGTTCGCAGACAATGCTCTGCGCCTCGGTGCTGTTTTTCATCCAGACGAGATTCAGCCGGATATCCTGTTCCTCCTGCCATTCCAGCAGGAACGTGAACGTCAGCTGCCGTGTCCGGCCGCCGCTGTTGATTTCGGTGAGAAGGGCGATCGTATAGGTATTTTTTCCGTCCGCATCGCTCTGGAGCGTCAGCGCGCCGCCGTCTGTCTGCAGCGTACCGCTCTGCCCATCTGCGCTGCGGTACTCGGCAGAGAGAATCTTCGCGTCCTCGGCGCTTTCGCCACCCAGACGGAAACTGTAGCGCAGGAGATTTTCGCTGATTTCATCGCTTTTGACTGTGCGCGCCGCCTGTCTGCCGGGCTGGCAGCGCAGACTGGCCGCGCCGCCGCTGGCCAGATTCCATTGCAGCTGCGCTTCCAAATCCAATTCGTCGGAATAGACCAGCACGAAGCAGAATTCGGTTTCCTGCTCCTGCCGCGTTCCATCCTCCAGCACATGCGTGCAGACAGCCTGCACGCGGAGCGTGTAATAGCTGTCCTCGCCCTGTGGGCCGACCTGCATTTCAATGCTGCCGCGGACATCCGCCGGTTCATAGGCGCCGTTGTTCTCCGAAAGCTGCACGCCGGTGATCTGCGTATCGACTGCGTCGAGTCCGCGCAGGTCCAGTTCATAGCGGAGATATCCGTCCGGAAGCTGCGCGGTGCGCACATCCTGCCGCACGGTCGTGTCCGCCGGGCAGATCGAGCGATACCGCTCCCCACCGTAGCGGTACCAGCTGAGCACCAGTCCGAGGTCGAGCGCATCGGGCTGCGCCTCGTCTCCGGCATCGTCCGTCTGGCCACCGGTTTCCTCGCCGGGCTGTTCACTGCTTGCCTGTCCGGGCTGCGGCTCAGGCGTGGGCTGCGGCTGCTCGGGGGATTTCTCGGGCGTCTCGTCGGTGTTCTCCTCCGGCGGCTGCTCCGGCTGCTGCTCCTGCTCCGACTTGCCGCCGCCCGAACTGTCTTCATGCGAAAGCGGCGCGGCGGCAAGCGTTCCGCCGTCTCCGTCGCCAAAACTCAGCCGTCTGACCGGCTGGATATTCTCCTTTCGTATCGGGTTTTCCGGCTCCTTCTGCTGCATCTGCAGCGCAGGAAGCACGACCGGCGCCAGCAGCGCGGCAGTCAAAACCACGCCGAACAAAACGCGGAACCAGCGCATATTCCAAAGCTTTCTCATAGAGGCCTCCAGTACAAAACAAAAACACCCGATCCGCACACGGATCCGGTGTTCACAGCTATAACCGAAGAGAGCAATTCTCCTGACTTGCGATCTAGGCGGATATCCGCCCGCGTGCTGCTCCTACCTTCTCACGGTTTCCCGCAATGGCTGCCTTTCGGCCCGGCGCTTTCGCGCTTCGGAGCGGCCCTCTCGCGCACAGTTCTTTCGAGTAGGTCCATTCTTTTTTCACCATATCCTGCCGAACACCGCGGCAAAATACAGCTACACATCTTCGTTATTCGATTGCTTTTATCATACCGCAGCCGGGCGGAAAAGTCCACTGTTTTTTGCTCCTCTTTTCGCGCAAAAGGCTCCCCTAAAAAGAGGAACCAGCGTAAAGCGCCTGAGTGGGTTGAGCGGCAGGCAGCAGCGAAAAGCGGAAGTCCAATGTGAATTCGTACTGCCTGCAGCCCCCTCCGACTCGGCGGAGCGCACACACTAAGCCCCCTCTGAGAGGGGAGCCTTAGTGACAAGAAAAAGCCTCTCCCGAGGTGGGAGAGGCTTTTGTGTGGGGTTTGATACTACGCGTTCAGCGCATTATCCAATCGATGCTGTTGTGATAACGATTCTCACGTTCGCGTTGGTGCCGAAGACCGGGAGCGTACCAGTGGAACGCTCACCATCAATGTACGTTGCATATTCCACCAGACTGCCATCAGCAGCAGCCGATATCACAATATCACTATACAGCGAACGATAGTCCGGCGTGCCGCCCTTGGCGCCCGTGAACTTCTGCTCGTTGACCGTTTCGCCGTTGACTTCAACGGTGACGTTGATGCAGCAGTTCAGCTTGCCGACCAGTTCATACTTCTTGGCCATGTAGAGCGAGCCAAAGCGCTTGTTTACATTGCCTGCATCCTTCAGCGTCTGATACCAGCCGTCGAGTTCATAACCGGGCATGTCAACAGTTGCGGGTCTGACCTCGTAGGAAGCAAAATCATCCTCGTTGTACCAGTCAATGACAGTCAGGGCTTCGACCACTTTGCCGTCCTCGTCATATACGCGGTATCTGACAGGATACTGATAATAGGCACAGAGCGTGATGTCGCCGGGCTCGGTAATTTCCGTGACAACATTGCCGTCCACATCGCGCCAGTTGAGGAACTTCTGCGGCCATTCGTTGTTCTTGAACGTCGGGGCTTTGAGGGTGAGGGGCAGGTCTTCGATCGTGAAGGTCGTGGGGTTGTTCAAGTTCTTGACATCGCTGGTCTTGACGACCTTGCGGAAATCATAGGTGATGGTGTAGGTTTCCAGTTCCCACGTTGCGACGTAGGTCGCATCACCGGTAACGGTTTCGGCAACTTCGGGTTCCCAGCCGAGGAAAACATAGCCTTCACGGGTGGGTTCACCCTCGAATGCAGGGGTCGGGTCGTTTTCCTTGACGGTGTAGGTCTGGTCAACGAATGCAGCGCCGTCAACGCCGTCTTTGTAGGTAACGGTGTATTCTGTCACTTCAGGGGTGGGGGCAGTGTGGGTGATGTCGATGTAAATGGGAGCTTCGGAGCTGCGGAACTGCCACTTGGAGAGGTCTGCATTCCAGTACCACGTTGCAGTCTCTGTTGCGGCCTGACCGTCCTTCAGATAGTGTGTACCCCACTCATCGTCAAATTCATAGTTATAGGCATCCAGATACTTGTTAGCATCGAGGGTCATGACGCAAACCCACGGATAGGTGTACTTAGACAGAACCGAGCCGTCATTGGCAACGACATCACCAAGAGTATATGCGTCATCAACCTCGGTGATATAATCGAACCATGCCTGATGGTCATAGGTATCACACCACATGTAGACAGCGCCCAAGGATGAGCTGGTCGTGTTGACATAGTTGCGGAAGCGCTTTACGTCATCGACGGTGGGCTTGCTGGGCTTGTTGATATCGCCATCGTTGACATTGATGGTAAAGGTTGCAGTCTCTTCATACCAGGTACGACCGCCCTGAATGTTAATCAGGCCATAATTGTAGTAATACTTAACAGTAACCGTCGTGGAACCAACTGCAAGTGCCGTGTAGTTGAATTGCAGACAAGGCGGATTGGTCGTGAATTCATTGCCTGCCCACGGTTCAAGCGAGAACGAGAAGTCGCCAATGACGCCTTCGTTTGAAACCGTGACGCTGCCTTCCTTGGGAACAGCATAGTTCACAGGCGTGACCGTGCCATATCCAACAACAGTGTTTCTCGGGAGTCTCTGCCAAAAGCCAGTCTCACCGACACCTTTTGCTGCACTGCCGTCCTTCATATCGCGGAGATGCGAAAAACTGGACGGAGTTCCCTTTTCCAAAATGGCATCGTCAAGTTTGGTCCTACCGAGATTAACTGTTGTTTCCGCAGCCATGGCCATCGGAATGATGCTGAGGAGCATGGTCAGGGCGAGGAGCAGGGAAATGAGTTTTTTGGCTTTCTTCATGTTCGTTCTCCTTCTTTTTAAACGGCATCTGAGCCAGTCGGCAAAAGCTTCGGCGGTTAAGCGGAAGGGCTGCTGCCGAATGGCTCAGAAGACCTTTTATTTCTCCCAGCCGCTGCCGCCGAAACGGCGGCAGCGGCTGAAATGCTGGGTTATACTGGGGATTCAGGGGTTGTGCGGATTACTCGTACAGCGACCAGTTGGGGTCGGCGTTCAGAGCCGTCCACTTTTCGGAATCCTTGACGGTGTAGGAATGGCTGTTGGTGGCCTCCTGCACGTCGAGGTAGTACCACTTATCGGCGGTGTTGTCGCTCCAGGTCTTCATGCCGGGCAGGAATGCGTCGGCGGACTTGGGTGCGCGGCCGGTGGCACGGTTGATCATGGCCATGAGTTCAGCACGGGTCACGTTTCTGTCCGGACGGAAGGAGCCGTCGGGATAGCCGGTGATCCAGCCAAGCTTGGCGCAGATGGCGATGGCGTTGGCTGCCCAGTAGCTGGCAGACACGTCGTTGAAGTAGTTCGCAGCGCCAGCCGTCTCGGTGAAGTTGGCGAGCATCGCTGCGAGTTCCGCACGGGTGATGGCTTCATTCGGGCGGAAATAGCCGTTGGAACTGTCGGTGATAACGCCGGCGTTGTTCAGAGTCGCAACATAGGTGTTGTACCAGCTGCCGGTGGCGACATCGCGGAAGCCACTCTTGGTGGAGTAATAGGTCTTGCGGGAGCCTTCGTCCATGAGACGGAAGAGGATCGCGGCCGTCTCAGCGCGGGTGATGTTGCCCGTGGGCTTCACGGTGCCGTCGGGATAACCCTGAACGTACGCGAAGTGATCAGACGTGTTCAGCTTCGGGGTGGTCTTCTTGATGGTGACGCCGGGCAGGGCGATCAGGAACCACTTGGCGTAGATCGTCGTATCCTGCGTCAGCACAGTCGCAAAGTTGTACGGGGTTCTGTAGGTCTTGTCAGTGTACCAGCCGTCGAAGATGTAGCCGCCGTTGACGGGATCCTTGGGCTTCGCAACTGCATTGCCGTGACGAACCGTGACCGGGTCAATGCGGGAGCCGCCCATGGTGTCGAAGGTCAGGGTGTGGAAGTCCAGATCGTAGTAAACCGACAGGATGGTGTAGACAGGCTTGCCGTCCGCGCCGGGATAAGGCTGGATGGCGGTGTCAGTCAGCTTGCTCAGGGTGCTGTTGACGTTGATGTGATGCGTTGCTCTGTAATCCTTGACAACCGCGGTGACGGTGGTGTCCTTCTTGGCGCTCAGGTGCTCGACCTCAGCGTTGGCAAGATCATAGGAGCCGTCGGGCAGCTGCTTGATGTGCAGGACGTCGTAGCGGACATAAATGTCGCCGATCGGGGTGGACGTCAGTTCAAACTTGGCGTAGATGGTCTTGTCTGCTTCCAGAACCGTTGCGAAGTCATACTCCTCGGTGAATTCGGGATCGACATACCAGCCGATGAACGTGTACTTGTCCTTGGTCGGGTCAGTGGGTCTTGCAACTGCATTGCCGTGGCGGACCGTGACCGGGTCGATGGCGGAGCCGCCGTTGGTTTCGAAGGTCAGGGTATGATTGTCGAGATCATACTTGACATCGATCGTCAGATTCTTTTCGATCTTGATGTTCTGCTTCGTGCCAGCGTCGTTCGTCGGGTAGTGAGAGCCGTAGTCCTTCGCAGTCACAGCTGCGAGCGCTTCAAACTTGCCGCTCAGCGTTTCGACCTCAGCGTTGGCCTCATCATAAGTGCCGTCGGGCAGCTGCTTGATGTGGCGGACGGTGTAGTCGTAGGTGTTGCGGGTGTAGAACAGCTTCAGAACCAGAGAGCCGTCGCCAGCGATGTTGCCGGAGGCAACCGTGCCGGGAACTGTGCTGTCATAGGTGAAGTTATCGTAGGACTTTGCGGCTGCGGTCACGGTCGTGTCGGTCGTGCCTTTCAGAGGCTCGGTCGTGTCCAGAGCATAGCTACCATCGAGATTTTCCAGATAATGCTCGACCGTATACGGGGTGTCGGTTCTGGCTTCCCACTGTGCGGTGAAGACCACGCCGCCCGCGGTGATGGTGTAGGTGTCGCCAGCCTTGAGGAGCGTTTCATCGGCTGCATCGTCTGCGCCGTCAGCGTCAAGGTGGTCGGCATCATTTTCAGCCGGAAGGACTTTAACGCTCCAGCCCTCGAAGATATAACCTTCGCGGGTCGGGTCAGCGGGCATGGTGAAGGTGTCGCCAGCGAAGTAGAAGTCGTAGAAGTCGATCGCGCCGTCGTCATAGGTGTAGTTGACAGCGGGCATATTCTCGACGTTCTCAGCACCGGCTCTGAACGTAACGGATGCGAGGTTCAGATTGCCGGAGAGCTGGTAGCCGGCTTCTGCCGGATAGCCGGGCTCCATGTCCTCTTCGTTTACGGTCTTGTACAGGGCCGTCCAGGCGATCTTCTCGGCAATCTTGTCAGAAACGCCGGTTTCGAGGGCGATGTCGGTCGCCAGCTTCTCAGCAACTGCGCTCAGTTCTGCATCATCGTCGAAGTACAGAGGCTCCGTCAGCGGCATTGCATCGAAGGTAAAGCTGCCGATAGAAATGTAGCCGAGGCTGTTGTAGCTGCCGAGGCCGAGACGGGACAGGGTCGCCTCGTTCAGCGTGACAGGCGTATCGAACTCGCTCGTGGTCAGCGGTGCAAAATAGCTGTTCAGTCTTGCATACGCGTAGATGTTGTGCGGGGTGACCTTCCAGTTGGCGACGAGGTTCGTCCAGCCGTTGACAGTCTGGCCGGTGACGTCGGTGCCGAGCTGGCCTTCGCGGCTCCAGAAGGTGAAGGTGTAGCCCTCGCGGGTCGCGGTGGGCGCGTTTGCGGTGGGCAGGGCTGAGCCAACGCGGGCCGTGGTCGCAAACAGGCGGTTGTCAGCAACGCGGTCTGCGTCGGACATGTAGTAAACAACGGGAACCAGCTCGGTGACGATGAGCTTGAGATTCTGCCAGTTGCCGGTGATCTGCAGCTCGGTCAGCGCGGCGGGTTTGTTCTCCTGTTCGCCGTTCACATACTTCTTATACAGGTTGAACAGGCCGTCGTCGTACCAGCCGCCGTCGATCTCGAAGTCGAAATCGAGATAGCTGCTCAGATCGATCTCCGCAAGGTCAATCGTATCGCCAGCAAGCTTATCGGTGGCGTACGGAACATTCACGATCGGCGTGCTCAGATCGCCGGACTTGAAGATCATGAGGTGGACGTTGGCCTTTTTGGCTTCCCACTTCGCCGTCAGGGTGATGTTCTGCTCAACAGCAGCGGAGAAGTCATACTTTTCATCGCCCAGATACCAGCCGTCGAAGGTATAGCCGGTCTTGGTCGGTTCAGTGGTGGGCTCCTCTACGAAGAGACCCCATTCAACAAACTGATCGTCCGGGATGGGCTCGCCGCCGTCGGTGTCAAAGGTGACTTTGAACTTGTTGATCTCCCACTTTGCCGTCAGGGTGATATCCTCGGTGATGGGCGTGGTGTCGAAGTCATAGGCTTCGTTCTCGTCATCCAGATACCAGTACGCGAAGGTGAAGCCCTTGAGCGTCGGCTCTTCCGGTTCCTGTGCATACAGACCGTATTCGACCACCTGCGGGTCAACCTTGCTGCCGCCGTAGGAATTAAAGGTGACGGTATACTTGTTGATGTTCCACTTCGCCGTCAGGGTGATGTTCTCTGTGACGGGGGTATCAAAGTCATACGCGGTGGCGTTCTGCTCGTCTTCGCCCAAATACCAGAACGCAAAGGTGTAGCCCTTGAGCGTCGGCTCGACAGGCAGGACAGCCTTCTCGCCGCTCTTGACGTGCTGCTCATCGGGCGTCGGGAAACCGCCGTAAGCGTTGAAGGTAACGGTATATTCCTCCGTCACATGTACGCGGCCCTGCTCCTTGATCTGCCAGCTGCCCCCGACCCAGATCAGCGTGACCGGAACGATCTTCTCATTGTTTTGGACATGCTTCGGGTTCGGGAACGTATTGTTGAACTCGGCCACATAGGGGTCGGGGTCATAGCTGATGTCGCAAAGCCAGTCGTCCCCGTCCTTCCTCGGCTCGCCGACGAAGTAGTCTTCATCGTAAACGCCGAGCAGATCGTAGGCTTCCGTATGCTGCTGCGAAGCATCTACGACGCACTTGACCTGAACAGCCATTTCAAGCTTTTTCAGATCGTCAGCCGTCGGGGCTTTGGGCTCGCAGATGACTTCAACGACCGGCAGTTCACCCTGCTGCCTCCATTTCATGGTCTCGGCACCAGTTGCTTTGGGGTCATAGCGGAAGGTGATGGTCAGCGTTGCGTCCTGCTCGTTAACGAGCCGGTGCTCGGCGCCGGTGAGGGTGTTATATGCCACCAGATTCGGCGCTACCGTGACCGTCGCGGTGACGTAGTAGCCCTGCTCGTCCGTCTGCACATCGCTGATCGTATACTGAGACGGGGTGGCAATATAATCCGCCTTGTGAGCATGTGTTGCTTCGTTGTTCTTGCAGACGATAGCAAAACTGCCGACCAGCGCCGTGGGCTTCTCGGGCTCCACAGGCGTCTCGGCGCAGTAAACCGGGATATCGGCAAGCGCTTCCTTGTCGCCTTCTCTGGCAACTTCCCAGTGGTCAGTCCGATAGACAAGCGTAACAGGAACGGTCGTGGAGTCTTCCGCTCTGCGTGCATGGGAAGACGATGTGTAATACCCGTTGTATGCCGCTACATATTTTGCTACAGAGAGATACACCGTGCAGAACCCGTTCTCGTCAACCGTATATGTGCGGCTCGTGTCAAGCGTACCCTTGAGGTAGGTGAAATCTTTGGGGCCGTGATTTGCAGGCATTGCGCAGTAGACCTTTGCAATGGTCAGGCCAAGCAGATTGTCCTCCGTGGGCGGGTTCGGTTTGTCTACGGGCGGGTTCTGCTCGCTGTGCTTAACCTCGATCACACGCAGGCCGTCGTCCAGCTTCCACTTGTTATTCTCGTAGCTGATTACAAGCCTCAGCGTTGTCTGGCTCGCATCGTTGAGCTCATGCGTCTTCGATTTTTCGCTGTTGTACTTTGCGACATACGGCGCGGTCTTGATGGTCACGTCGTATTTCCCCGGTTGATCCAATCTCGCCGTTTTCGTCCAGTTGAACGGGTCGCTCTGCGTGTTGTCGATCAGGTCGTAGTTTTCCGTCCCGCAGCTGGGGGTGCTGACGTCCTTTACCTGAATCTTCCCGATAGCGGATTTCAGATCGTCATAGGAGGGAACAGGAATAAGCGGGGGTTGAGGAGCGCTCTCTTCCCAGACGGCGTAGACGGTCTTGGGGCTGTCTGCATGTTTAACGGTGACCTTGCCGCCCGGCTGATACTGCGCATCAGTCGCAGTCGCACTGTCAGCCCAGCCCTTGAAGGTGCAGCCTTCCTTGGTCGGGATCTGATCGCGGACGGTAAAGGTAACCTGGTTCACCGTTGGATGCGATGCCGTACGCGTCTGACTATCCGGCGCACCGGTGCCGCCATTCGCATCATACTTCAGTTCAAAGAATGGCATCCAGACGGCGTAGATGGTCTTGGCCGGATCGTCCTTGGTCAGTGTGATCGGCTCTCCGCCCGTGTACTTCGCAGCCGCAGCATCCGCCTTGTCCGCCCAGCCAATGTGCTCATAGCCACGGCGGTCCTTCAGCTTCGCTGTATTAACATGAAACGTGAAGGTAGTCGCCGTTGTGGGCCGATCCGGTACTTCCGTGAGCCAAGTACTGTTCGTGCCGTCGTTATACTTATAATACAGATAGTACATGTAGGTCGGGTTCGGGTTGGGGTTCTTCGCAACCAGATAGATCGTCGTACCCTTGTTGCAGGCGGTCGGATCTTTCAGGTCGAAGCCCCAAGTCTTCGGGTTCGCATTTGCTTCCTTGCTCCAGCCGACGATCTGATAGCCGCTGTTCACAGTTGCTCGCTGATGGCGATCGTGTGGTTGTTGTAGGCCGTGTCGCTGTGCGGCGTCGAATACTGGCATACAAACTGTGTCTTCTCAGATGTGCCGTAATTGTAGCCGATGTTGAACTCATTGCCGACATAAAGAACGGTGAACGTTACATCGATCTTATGGCCGGTATTCAGCGCCTGCGGACTGACACCGTCGTCAGCCGCAAAGGCCGACACAGGCAGCATGCCGAGCACCATAATCAGAACTAACAAAAAAGCAACGAATCTCTTTTTCATTCTTTCGGATCTCCTCCTTTTTATTGTTTGTTTCGTGTTGTGGAAACGGATCTATGTTGAAAATGGCTGCGCCATTGGATTTTTTCGATGCTTCGCGCCGGGCG
>ENA-UEQE01000908-UEQE01000908.1-human-gut-metagenome-genome-assembly--contig:-NODE-908-length-25593-cov-6.993494_pt1 | contig 25593 bp, 18 predicted proteins | sample MGYA00242934_ERZ507935 | MGnify/ENA primary metagenome ERZ507935 (study PRJEB26167, sample SAMN06115423) | human gut metagenome | host: Homo sapiens | place: China:Anhui | collected 2015-03-30 | study... | reverse complement strand
AGAGTTGATTTGTTATCTTTGTAAGTACGAAAATAGGATGCGGTTCGGCATAGTCAAATCGGAAATAAAATTTCCGTTTGTCTCTGCACTCACCTTTCACTATCTTTGTCTGTTCATAATGGGTGACAATTAAATGTATGTATATAAGACGGATAATAGGATTTTTCCTTTTTTGTAGTATCGCTTTTTCGGCTTTTGCCGAGATGCCTTATCGTACTGTGCTGAGAAAAGCCGATGATCACTTTGCCAATAGGGAGTGGCAAGAGGCTGTTACTATGTATGACGTATTGTTGGAACGCCGTCCCGGTAGGGTGAAAACGTATGTGGATGCGGTTGTTGCATCGGCCATGATGAACGATTCTTCGTCTATTATGCAATATGTGGTTCGTTCGGAAATGCAAGGACTGTCTTTGGACTCGTTGTTTACCGGCATAGACGTGTTGTCTCGATCTATCGGACAGTCGGGCATTTATGAACAGGTACTTTTGTTGGTGAAAGAACAACAGCCGTGGTTTACTCGGGTGACGAATAATTATTTATTAGGGTATTATGTGTTTCGGCATGATGCTGAAAAGATACTTGCCGTTGCTGACGAATTGTTGTCGGTGATGCCCGGGCAAATTAATTATTTGAAAGCCAAAGCCGATGCTTTGTTGTTGCTTGGAAACGATACCGCAGCGGTCGAGGTTCAGAAAACTATTTTGGATATAGATTCTCTTAATTTTGATGCAAACTTGTTTTTGGGAAGCTATTATGCTATAAAGGGACAGGAAAAACTGAAATCGATAGATCAACAGTATCTTGAAGATTCGAACGGTCTTTCTATCTCTGCTTCCGTATATAAAGAGGAAAAAAGGCAAGTGATCGACGACGATATAGCTTGTGCTAAAAAATATTTTACGATTGCTGCACGGGTTCGTAGCAATAAATATCTTTCGGAACAACTTTCCATGCTGTCGGGACTTTCCGATGAGTTGCCTCAAAGCAGCGGGGTTATTCGTCCGTTCTTGAAACGTTTAAAGCAAGAATGAAACCTCTTTGAAAGCGAAGCGTTTTTTCTCTCCCGATTCCGTCGATAAAAGCAGATGACCGTCGAGTTCGACATCGGCAATAGAGGCGTGGAAAATATTGCCGTCGCTATAAAACGGATATACCCCGTCGTTTCGGTAGAGTGCCGCTATATATTCTTTGTGGATACGGTCGGAGGAGTTTGTAAATGTGTCTGTATATCGCTTTCCGAAGTCCTCTGTGAATTCGTCTAATATTTTTTCTATCTTGTAGGTGCGACCTGTTATTTGATATAATGAAACTGGGTTGGGGGCATCGCTGTAAAAATTTTTCTGATTGATGTTCAGTCCCATTCCGATAATAGCCCGTGAGAATGTACTCCCGCTCAGTACATTTTCGATGAGAATACCGGCAATTTTTTTGTCGTGCCAATAGATATCGTTCGGCCATTTGATAGAGAATCCAGTGGCGTATCGGTTCAGAACATCGACAGTTGCCAGCGATACGATTTCAGAAAGTAAGAATTGCCGGTTGGCAGGGATATGTTCTGGTCTGAGTAAAAGACTGAATGTTAAATTTTTGAAGGGCTCAGATTCCCACGAATTTCCACGCTGGCCGCGCCCGGATCGTTGTATGTCGCAGTAAACGATGGTTCCTTCCGGGAGAAGTCTGTCTTTGTCCGATTCTTGGAGATATGTATTGGTCGAGCCGATCTCCTTTAAGTGAGTTTTTTGGAATTTTATTTCTTTTGTTTCCATACTTCGAGTAGTTCCGATAAAGGTTCGCGTTTGATTCTGGGTAGTTTTTTTAGCACTTCGCTATAAGCATGGACGATACAATCGCAAATGACTTTATCGTCGATGGAAGGTCTCAGCCAAATAGAATTCCACAGTCGTTTATTCGTGTGGTATCCCGGTTCTATTTCGGGATATCGTTCCCGTAATTCTATGGCAAGTTCGGGATCGCATTTGAGCGAAATTCGTTTCTCTTCGGCCGACAAATCACAGAAGAGAAACATTTTACCTTCGATTTTGAAAACCAACACCCATTCATCGAATGGGAAACATTCGGTTACCTGCGGTAGTGACAGACAGAATTCACGCAAAGATTCTACGTTCATGTTTATCGACAGTTTAATGGAGGAAGAAAGGCATCTTCTATATGTTCTATTTGGAAGTCTTCATTTTCCCCGACTAAGGTAATGATGTCGAATCGTATGTCGAAAGGTATATCGAACATACGAATATAGGCATCCGTAGCTTGGATTATATTTTTTATCTTGCGGAGCGTAACGGCTTCTTCCGGGCGTAGAAATTCGTTGTTTTTTCGTGTTTTGACTTCTACGACAACCAACGTTTTGTCACGATAGGCTACGATGTCCAATTCCATTTTTCCACTCCGCCAATTTATGTCTCGGATAATGTATCCTTTGGAAAGCGAATATACGAAGATTCGATGAAAAAAGAAATCGGAGCAAGAAAAAGTCTGATGGATATGGCGAATAATTATCTTTGAAACAGTTACTGACAATAAATGCGAAAATAGTCTATGTCTTCGGTAAAATTGCAAATAAAATTTGCTTTTGAGTCTGGCATGCATTTTCTTTGTAAGAAATAAAATACGGAAGATTATGAAAAACAAATGGATTGTGCCGGCTATTATCATAGCAGTAGGCTTGTTTTTATTGGGGCAACGAATCGAACAAGGTATCGTTCGTTCGAAGGAGGCTGTGCGTACGGTCTCGGTAAAGGGTTTGTCGGAGCGTGAGGTTCCGGCCGATAAAGTTATCTGGCCTTTGGTATATAAGGAGTTGGGGAATGATTTGGGCACAATTTACCGTACGATCAATACCAAGAATACAATCGTGATAAATTTTCTGAAAGCTAACGGGATATCCGACGCCGAAATTTCTATTGCGGCTCCCGGAATCGTAGATATGCAGGCCGAACGGTATGGAAACCAAAGTGTCCCGTATCGCTATAATGTTACTTCGGTAATAACGGTATCTTCGAATCAAGTAGAGAAAGTACGAGAGTTGATCGTGAAACAAGCCTCTTTGTTGGAAAAGGGGGTGGCTATCGTTTCCGGGGATTATCAGTATAACACCCAGTTCTTGTTTACCAAGCTGAATGAACTAAAACCCGAAATGATTGCCGAAGCCACTCAAAATGCGAGAGTTGCCGCCGAAAAATTCGCCAAAGACTCCGATAGTAAATTGGGCAAAATATCATCGGCATATCAAGGACAATTCTCTATCGAGGATAGGGATGCCAATACTCCTTATTTGAAGCATGTGCGGGTCGTGACCTCGGTGGTATATTATTTGAAGAATTAAGAAAAAGGACAAGAGCTACTATGTGGGGAATATTGTCAGGATTGTATGAGAAATGATAGTGTTTCCCACAAGGCTTATGAGAAGATATGGTCGATAGAGCAAAGGACGAACGGTTTATGAGAATGGCCTTGCAGGAGGCAAAAGAGGCATTCGATGCCGATGAGATACCGGTGGGAGCTGTCATCGTTTGTAAAGATAGGGTTGTGGCTCGGGCACATAATTTGACCGAATGTCTGGGCGATGTGACGGCTCATGCCGAAATGCAAGCGATTACTTCGGCTGCGGCTTCGCTCGGCGGTAAGTATTTGACCGACTGTACCCTGTATGTGACATTGGAGCCGTGTGTGATGTGTGCCGGTGCGATAGGGTGGGCTCAGCTTGCTCGGGTTGTATTTGGAGCCGGCGATGAGAAACGAGGTTACCGGCGTTTCGCTCCTCAGGTATTGCATCCTAAAACAGCGGTCGAGTGTGGTGTTTTGGCCGGGGAGTGTATCGCTTTGATGAAAGATTTTTTTGCGAAAAAACGATAGAATCAGAGTCCGAAACAACGGCGGATAAGTTTGTTGGGAATCTTCTCTACGATTTTTGCTATGAAAACAGGCAGGTAAATCCCTAATAGAATACTAATGATATAGAGACTCCAATAGGACAATTCGTTTTGTGGAATCTTGGAGTAGAGTATTCTGATGGCTATTTGCGGAAAAATTCCTAATAGAAAAATTTGAAACGTATAGTCTCGGAAGGAGGAGAATAGTCCCGATACTATCGGGGTTAAGTTCAGACACAATGAGACGGAAAAGATTATTCCGGTGAGGTTTAACAGTAAAATCGGGCAGTCGGGAATCAGATTCAGTGCGATGAAAAGAAGGAGCGAAAGTAGGAGACTCCCGGAATGACTCAAAAAACGTTGTATATCGAATTTGCAGAAAAGTATGCCTAAGCAGAAAAAAAGGAACATATATGCCACATTAGAAAGGCAAAGCAAGAATATATCGGGAGGGAAAAATAAATTGAGTACGACACTTCCGATAATTAATACCGCGATTTTGAAATTCCCCGTTATCATATATTTCAGCAAAGGATAAGATAGCATGATGATAAAGAGTGTGGCGACGAACCACATTTCGCTCAACGGGTTGGAGCCGGGATATAGAAAACTGTCGGTAAATTGTCGTAAAGACAATTCTACCGGGCGTTTCATGAATGGTGAGAATATAAACTTGACGGCGAAGGTGAAAAAGGTGAAGAACAAATAGGGGATTCCCAACCGTTTGAGCTTATCGAACACAACTTCTTTATAGGCTAAGTCTCGGCTGATTTTTGTGAAATAAAAAAGGAAACCGGAGATAAACATGAAAAGAGGCATGTGAAAACTGTATATGACACGCTCTATCGTCGCGCTCACCGGAGTTTGAGGATTCTCGAAAATACCGGTTAAGGTAACATGTCCTATTACGACCAATAACATACTCCAACCTTGGAGTATTTGCAACCATGTTATCTTTTGTCTGTTCATGGGTGGGTATATATTCTCTTTAAATAAAACAAAATTATACTCTGTTTATTGTATGGCGGAATTTTTTGTAAAGATGAATATATGTTTATGTCAAAGGGTGTTAGGAGATTATATTTCTGAAATAATTTGCAGAGAGGAAAAGATTTTGTATCTTCGCACCGATTTTAACAAGACCATATAATGTCTAACTTATTAATCAAAAAATCAATTATTTAATTAACATGAGTGAAGAACTAAAAAACAGCCCGGTAGAAAATTTTGACTGGGATGCCTTTGAAAAAGGCGAAGTGTATGGTGATAAGAGCCATGATGAATTGGTAAATACTTATGACCAGTCTTTGAATACGGTAAAAGACAAAGAAGTAATCGAAGGTACGGTAATCGCATTGAACAAACGTGAAGTGGTCGTAAACATCGGTTACAAATCGGACGGTATCATTCCGATGAGCGAATTCCGCTACAATCCCGATTTGAAAATAGGAGATAAAGTAGAGGTTTATATCGAGAATCAGGAAGATAAAAAAGGACAATTGGTTTTGTCGCACAAGAAGGCTCGTGCTACTCGCTCTTGGGACCGTGTTAACTCGGCTCTTGAAAACGACGAAATCATCAAAGGATATATCAAATGTCGCACGAAGGGCGGTATGATTGTCGATGTATTCGGTATCGAAGCATTCTTGCCCGGTTCTCAAATCGACGTTAAGCCTATCCGTGACTACGATGTATTCGTAGGTAAAACTATGGAATTCAAAGTTGTTAAAATCAATCAAGAATTCAAGAATGTGGTTGTTTCGCACAAAGCTCTTATCGAAGCCGAGCTCGAACAACAGAAGAAAGAAATTATTGCCAAACTCGAAAAAGGACAAGTACTCGAAGGAACTGTCAAGAATATCACTTCCTATGGTGTATTCATCGATTTGGGCGGCGTAGATGGATTGATTCACATCACCGACCTTTCTTGGGGACGTGTATCTCACCCCGAAGAAGTAGTTTCTCTCGATCAAAAACTCAATGTAGTTATCCTCGATTTCGATGATGAGAAAAAACGCATTGCGTTGGGCCTGAAACAATTGCAACCCCATCCATGGGATGCTTTGGATCCCGATTTGAAAGTGGGTGACAAAGTGAAAGGTAAAGTTGTCGTAATGGCTGACTACGGTGCATTCATCGAAATAGCTCCGGGTGTCGAAGGTCTTATCCACGTTTCCGAAATGTCTTGGTCGCAACACTTGCGTAGTGCACAAGACTTCATGAAAGTAGGCGATGAGGTAGAAGCCGTTATCTTGACTCTTGACCGTGAAGAACGTAAAATGTCTCTCGGTATCAAACAACTCAAACCGGATCCGTGGGAAGATATCGAAACCAAATATGCTGTCGGTTCTCGTCATCATGCCAAAGTTCGTAACTTTACAAACTTCGGTGTATTCGTTGAAATCGAAGAGGGCGTAGATGGTTTGATTCATATCTCAGACCTTTCTTGGACGAAGAAAATCAAACACCCGTCTGAATTTACTCAAATCGGAGCCGACATCGAAGTTCAAGTATTGGAAATCGATAAGGAAAATCGTCGTTTGAGCTTGGGTCACAAACAACTCGAAGAGAATCCGTGGGACGTATTCGAGGGTATCTTTACCGTTGATTCTATCCATGAAGGTACTATCATCGAAATGCTCGATAAGGGTGCTGTAATTGCTTTGCCTTATGGTGTTGAAGGATTCGCTACTCCCAAACACTTGGTAAAACAAGACGGAACTCAGGCTCAATTGGAAGAGAAACTTCCGTTCAAGGTTATAGAGTTTAACAAAGATGCTAAACGTATCATCTTGTCTCACAGCCGTATTTTCGAAGATGAAGCTAAGGCCGAGGCTAAGAAAGAAAATGCTGCTAAGAAAGCCGCTAAAAAAGCAGCTAAGGCAGACGATGCTATCGTAACTCCTCAAATGGAAAAAACTACTTTGGGCGATATCGATGCACTGGCAGCTTTGAAAGAGAAACTCGACGCAGAGAAAAAATAAGGCGCGTTAAAAGCGTATTATAAAGAAAAGACCGGCAATCTTGCCGGTCTTTTTGTTTCATTATGAAAAGTGCAGGTTAAAGTGTGGAAATGCGTATCTTTGTAAATGTCAAAGGAACTTTGAAATGGGAAAGTTTGAGGTAAATATTTTGGGGTGTGGGTCGGCTTTGCCCACCGCACGTCACTATCCGAGTACGCAGATTCTGAATATTCGCGACAATTTGTTTATGATTGATTGCGGAGAAGGGGCTCAGATACAGTTCCGTCGCATGCGATTGAAGTTTACGAGATTGGGGCATATCTTTTTGAGTCATCTTCATGGAGACCATTGTTTCGGTTTGATCGGAATGATTTCGACTTTTGCGTTAGTAGGTAGGACCGGAGAACTGGTGATTCATGCCCATCCTCAGGCAGAGCAGGTGTTTCGGCCTCAACTCGATTTTTTCTGTCGGGACTTGCCTTTTACTGTTCGTTTCGAACCTGTATTGCCGAATAGAACGGAGGTGATTTATGAAGACAAATCTATTAGAGTTCGTTCCTTACCGATGATACACAGGGTTCCGTGTTCGGGTTTCCTTTTTGAAGAGAAAGTAGGAATGCGACATTTATTGGGAGATATGATGAATTTTTATAACGTTCCGGTTTACCGTAGAGCTGCGATAAAGGCGGGAGAAGATTTTGTTACTTCCGATGGTCGAATTATTCCCAATTCATATTTGACGACGCCGGCAGACCCTCCGTTACGTTATGCCTATTGTTCCGATACGGCTTATAACGAGGCTTTGTTACCGATCATAGAAGGTGTAGATTTGTTGTATCACGAGGCTACATTCGGGGACGATGCCGAAGCTCTTGCGAAGGAAACCTGCCATTCGACGGCTCGGCAAGCGGCTATTATAGCTCGTAAAGCAGGTGTAAAGCAATTGTTATTGGGGCATTTCTCGGCTCGATATGAGAATGAGCAACAGTTATTGGAGCAAGCGCGTGAAGAATTTGCTCCTTCTTTTTTGGCAAGAGAAGAACTGAAAATTATACTGGGGAGATAGATGATTGGGGCAAACAAAATCACCCGTAGAGTGTTTTTATAATGTCTATTTTTCTTTTGTAGGGGGGTAGATAATATGAAAAAACACATTGAAGCATTAAAATTAAAGAAAAATGTATTAACTTTGTGCCAGATTAAAACAATGTGTTTTCAAGTTGTTTAATTTAAACGTAAAAAAGAATGAATGCAGAAGTTATTGGAACATGGGCAGGACAGGTTTGGAATGCTTTAAATGAGTCCGGAAAATTAACTGTAAAAGGGTTGAAAAAAGCAACGAAACTGAAAGAAAAAGAATTGTATGCAGCCCTTGGCTGGTTGGCTCGCGAAGGTAAAGTGAGCATGTATGAAGTAGATGCAGACATAGAGGTAGTATTGCTTTAATAAAGTGATACGTAGGTTTATAGATCGAGGCGTAGAAATTATTTTCTACGCCTCGATCGTTTAACGGTACAATAAACAAAAGAACCGGATTTGCTGTTTAAGTGAATATAAAACTAAAAAAGAAACAGCTATGAAAGGAACTATTGTGCCGATAAAACCCGAGGTGGTCGTAAAGGTTATCGAATGCGGTCCATTGCGTATTGGTGGGCATGTAAGAATTATGTTCTCCGATGGGAGTATGGTTATTAAACAACGGGCGTTTATCTGCCGTTGTGGAAAATCGTCGAATCAGCCCTTTTGCGACGGTTCCCATGTTGAAGATTAAAGGTGATCCAAAGAATTGAAACGGACTTCGAAAACGAGAGCCCGTTTTTTGTTGGTAGGAAGTCTGTTTATTCATTTGTACTCCATTCATTTTTCCTGTATCTTTGCATAAGATGTAAAGAAAGGTTATGTCTCGGTATATAGTTGAGGACAGCCTGCATTTTTTCGGTTAGCATAAGACATTTGTATAAATGAATAACACATACAAAATCAAGTATATATGGTAGAAATTGGAACGGTACTAACTCCTGTCGGTAAGAAAGCTTTGCTTTGCGGAAGTGGAGAATTGGGTAAAGAAGTAGCAATAGAGCTGCAACGTTATGGTGTGGAGGTGGTTGCTTTGGATAAGTATGCCAATGCCCCGGCTATGCAGGTCGCTCATCGCAGTCATGTTTTGTCTATGCTCGATAGCAAAAAGTTGAGAGAAGTAATAGAAACGGAACGTCCAGATTACATCATTCCCGAAGTAGAAGCTATTGCGACAGATACGTTGGTGGCTCTCGAAAAAGAGGGATACTCGGTTACACCTACGGCAACAGCCGCCTACCTGACTATGAACCGGGAGGGCATACGTCGTTTGGCCGCAGAGCAACTGGGATTGCCTACGTCGCCTTATAAATTTGCCTCTACACGAGAAGAGTTCGAGGAGGCCGTGAAAGAAATAGGCATGCCATGTGTGGTGAAACCTATCATGAGTTCTTCGGGACACGGACAGAGTGTCGTGCGTACAGCCGATGATATCGATAAGTCGTGGCATTATGCTCAGGAAGGGGGACGAGCCGGAGCCGGTCGGGTTATTGTGGAAGGATTCGTGCAGTTCGATTATGAAATTACTCAACTTACTGTTCGTCATTCTGCCGGGACGACTTTTCTAAAACCGGTAGGTCACGTACAAGTAGATGGCGATTATCGGGAGTCTTGGCAACCACAGGTTATGTCGGAAAAAGCATTGCAAAAAGCTCAGGATATAGCCCGGAAAGTTACGGATGCTTTGGGTGGATATGGTATTTTTGGAGTAGAACTTTTTATTAAAGGGGACGATGTCCTTTTCAGCGAAGTTTCTCCGCGTCCGCACGATACAGGAATGGTGACTATGATTTCGCAAGACATGTCACAATTCGCCTTGCATGCCCGTGCTGTTTTAGGGTTACCTGTTCCCGGAGTTCGTTTCTATGGCCCATCGGCATCTCGTGCTATCGTTGTAGAAGGAGATACGGATAAAGTTGTATTTGGTAACCTCGATGAGGTTCTTTCGGAAGAAGGAGTACAAATGCGAATTTTTGGGAAGCCGGAAGTTGTCGGACACCGTCGATTAGGTGTGATTTTGGCTACAGCCGATACGGTGGAGGAGGCGCGAGCGAAGGCCGATCGTGCATACAAGAAACTGAAAGTAAAATTATTGCCCAGATAAATGCCAGTTTGAGAAACTGCTTTGGGCGGTTGAATAACGAACGAATTGAAATGAAGAGGCCCGGAAATTTAATTTCCGGGCCTCTTTGTTGTCTGGAAGTTTTAAAAGCTATTCAACGATGAATTTACCCGTATGAAATTTTTCATCTATTTTATACAAAGCAAGATAGGCTCCCTTTTTTAGATAAGAGGTATCGATTGTACATTTATCGATTTGTTTGAGTAACATTTGACCCGTAAGGTCGAAAATGTTTAATTCGGAAGCACAGCCTTGTGCAATTCTGATAATTTCACCTTGTTTAACCACCGAGGGAATTAAGTTACCTTTTTCGGTATCTTGGCGGGCTTCGTCAATAGCCGAAACAACATTGATTTGAGTTTGGTCTTTCAATTTTATATCGCGAGATGAAAATCCAAGTTCGATGTTGTATTCCCCGTTATCGACAACGAAATTTTTCCGATTGACATCGTAATAAGAAAACGCATCTTTAGAAAGGTACAAAGTCACGAATTTTTCTTCTTCGGGTTCAAGATATACTTTTTGGTAGCCTTTGAGTTCCCTTATCGGGCGTTCGACAGGGCTGCTGCCGTTCTTGCCTACATACAGTTGAATGACTTCTGCACCGGCAACCTTTCCGGTATTCTTTATTTTGCAAGAAACTTCGACTAAATATTTGTCGTCGGAAGATTCCGTGATTTGCATATCGGAAAGATTGAATGTCGTATAGGACAATCCGAAACCGAACGGATATTGGACCTCTGTACCGGCTTTGTCGTATCCACGATATCCCATCATAATACCTTCGGTAAAATTCACTTGTTTGGTCCCATTATCGTAATAGCTGTTGTAACAGGGATTATCCTCCCATCTTTTTTCAAATGTTACAGGGAGTTTTCCCGAAGGGTTGTACTCTCCGAATAACACTTCGGCCATCGCGGTTCCGGCTTCTTGTCCGCCGTACCAACCCCAAAGAAGACCTTTCATTTTAGGTTCCCAGTCTTGCATTTCTACGTTTCCGCCGGCATTGACGACTCCGATCATCGGTTTGGAGCTCTTTTGGGCGGCTAGGACGAGGTCCTTTACATCTTGGGGCAATCCGAAGGACCGTTCTCCGGCTTCGGCTTCGCTACTTGAATTGTGACCGATGAATGCGACGATTATGTCGGCTTTGTCCAATTCGTTTTGGAACCGGTTTTCATCTCCGTCTTTGAGCCATGCCAAATCGATACAGGCTCCGCCTCCTCCCTGAAAATAATCCAGTTGAATTTTGTAGGCTTTCCCTGCTTCCATTTTCACGGTATAACGTTTTTCACGAGTGGAACCCGATTTGAATTCATCGATGACCGTTTTTCCATCGAGAATTAAACGGAAACCGTCATCTCCTTTCACGATGAAAGTATAGTTCGATGTTTCTTGGGGACGAATTTCACCGGTCCATTTGACCGAGAAATAGTTTTTCTCGACATTGGCAGCATCGGGTCCCGAGGTCCATTCGAAGTTGATACGACTGTCTATGCGGGTAGTTACAGGAGTTCCTGATAGATTCTCGTTGTTGTAAAATTCGGCTTTGAGACCATGTTCGTTCGAGCCGGCAGCTGTATACAGGACATCTTCCATGTGATCATAGAGATCGACAAGTGTGACGTTGATGCCTTTTTCATTTGCCAACTTTTTCAATCCGTCGAAGTAAGACACATAATGGAAAGGTCTTACCAGTCCGCTTCCGCCGCCGGCCGCATAAATTGTAGCGTTATTACCGATTACGGCAATGTTTTTAATCGTATTGGCGTTCAATGGCAGAATGTTCGATTCGTTTTTCAACAACACGATTCCTTCTCTCGAAATTTCCAATGCGGCTTTTGCCGTTTCGGGGTTGTCGAGGGGAATGCTCGGATCTAATTGTTCTTTGTCGAAGAATCCGAATCCGATCATCGTTTGTAAGATATGTTTGACTTTCAAATCGATTTCGCTCATATTTATTTCTCCGGTTTCGAGATAATGGCGCAGAGCTTCCTCGTTTTCGATTTCATTTCCTGCCATTTCCAAATCGAGTCCGTTTTTAACCGCCGGAACACAGTTATGAGTGGAGCCCCAGTCGGACATCACGAGTCCGTTGAATCCCCATTGTTCCCGTAGTACTTCTTTGAGCAACCAGGGATTCTCGGTTGTCCATACGCCGTTGAGCAAGTTATAACTGCTCATGACAGCACCGACTTCTGCATTCTGGACGGCCGATTTAAATGCCGGGAAATAGATTTCATGTAAGGTTCGCTCGTCAATGTTGGAACTCACATAATTACGGTCATATTCTTGGAAGTTGGCCGTGAAGTGTTTGATTACTCCCATCACTCCGTTTTCTTGTAATCCCTTGATATATCCGGTAGAAGTCGTTGCCGTCAAGAAAGGGTCTTCTCCCATATATTCGAAGTTCCGACCACAGAAAGGAGCTCTTGCGATGTTTACGGCAGGACCTAATAGAATATTTACACCACGAGCCTTGCAGTCTTGTGCCAAAGCTGCGCCGAACGCATAGGCCATATCCGGATTCCATGTGGCTGCCAGTAAAAGATCGCAAGGATAAGCCGTGGAAGCTCCCCATGTACCTACGCCCTGCGGTCCGTCGGACATTTTTATAGCCGGAACATTTAATCGGGGAATAGCGCGAGTGTACATCCAATCTATACCACCGATATAGGTCAGGCGTTCTTTTACTGTCATATTTTTTAAAATATCCTCGGCTCTTTTTTCTACTTCGGGAGTAAACCACGATTGGGAGAAAGCCGGTAATGCTAATGATAGCGATAAGGCTATCAAGGGTAGTTTATATCTTCTGGATTTCATGGTTCAATGTTTATTTAACAATTAGTTTTTCTATTTTATTTTTACTTCCGTCATTAGCCGATACAATGTATGCTCCGGCATTCAGTACGATTTCTCGGTATGAAACATCAGTCGTACCTTGTTCGATCACTGTTCCCGACAGGTTATATACCGTGTAGTTTACCGGTTTGCCCTCTGTTTGAGAAATAATGATTTTCCCTTGATCCGCAATGATGGAAAGTGTTTTGTCCTGGGCGGCGTTGATGCCGGCTCCGTTAAATTCTTTACCGAAGATTTGGAATTTAAGGAGTTGAATGTCTTTTGCTCCATTATTAGCTTCTACGTCGAGCATGACTTTGGTGAATCCCGTGGACGAGTTTACGTTATATTTCAAAGTAGAATACCGGGTGGGGAAGTATGTGTCTGTCTGACGGTCGAGTTCTACCCAGCCCAATTCTTCGTTATAAGCATTTAAAATCCATTTGCGAGGATCCCGGTCGGGATAATCATGAGCGTTTGTAAGGGCATAAGATTCGATCGTATAGGGCTTTTCCAAATCTATTTCTACATAAAAACTCGTTGCCTCATGTGCATAATATTTGGTGCTCATGTTCCGGTCGAACAGATTGTAAAATTCTTCGGAGAAATTATCGCCAGATTCCCCGATAGGATATGCCGATACATTGGAGCGGACATCGATATTTTCAGTCAGGTCGGTCGGAAAATTTTTGTCTCCCGAAGCGACATAGGGCAGACCGAACAATTGCCATTCTGCAATTTCGAGATTTTCGTGGGTTGCCGCTAATTTGTAATATTGTGCGGCGTCTGCTGCTGCGGTTCCCGGATATCGGGTTATTTCATATAGGTGGGCTCCGTCGAGATCGGTTACTTTATCGTAAGAAATTTCTTTCCATGTAGAGCCATTGGCCGAAGCATATAATTTCCAAGTGTCAACGTCGATTTCACTGTCGATACCTGCTGAGAGTAAGAATCCCGTCAAGAGTACCGGTTGCTGGCATTTGGCTACGATTTCTACATTTGATGTCTCGGGAACATAATAAGTGTATTCATCATTATCGGTCAACAAGCTCAGCGTAGAATTTTCTTGTGTAGAAGAAATTTCGGCCTCGTCGGTAAAATCATACGAGTAAGCGATTTTCTCGACTTCTGGTTTATCTATTTCTTCGGTCGTTGTACATATCTCGAATTTATCGATATTGGGGCCATTGTCCTCGTGTAGTCCGAAAGTCAGGGTGTTTGTTCCCTTATCGAGATATATCAAGGTAGATACCATTGAGGTAGGGGCATTGTCCTAGTTGGGGGAGTCTTTCGTACGAATGATACTTTTTTGATAGTGGTTGACCTTGATGGTGAGAGCTCGGCTCGACCCCATCGAATAGACTTTCAATTCGTAAGTCCCGGCTTCGGGTATCTCGACGTTGTTGAACCGTAAATAGGAGTTAGCGGCTAAGTCGAAGTCTCCGATATATTTGCCTCCCGATAGACCGGCAACGGAAGAACCGTCGGTAGGTTTTACTTTCAGGTTTCCGAATAATTGAGCGGTTTCGGCTTCGAGAACGATAGGAAACTCTCCCGGTTTCGGAAGCTCTACGTCGGTTGTAATGATTTCGAATTTATCCATATTAGGGCCACCGCTTCCCATAGGAGTAATTTTTATCGTATTTTTCCCTTTATCCATGTAGATATAGGTACTCATTTCGTTTGTGGGAGGTACGTCCCAACCCGGTGTCGTATTGGAGACCGTCGATATGTATTCGGAATAGTTATTGACTTTAACGGCAATAGACCTATTCTGCATACTCATGTAATAAGTCTTGAATTCATAAGTCCCGGCTTCGGGCACTTCAACATCGTTAAAAACTATGGAGCTACCGGGGTCGTTATCACCTACATATTTACCGCCCGAGATTCCTTCTACGGTACTACCGTCGACAGGTTTTACTTTTGCAGGCAGTGTGATTATTCCCTTTTCTGCTTCGAGCGTTACAAGCACGTCTTGGGCTTGTAGCCACGGAGCCGTCATTAAAGCAGCTCCTAACGACATTAGTCGCCAGATGGAATATCTGTTTTTCATGATAAAAAAGTTTTAGTAAAGAGAGAGTGCATCGACCGATGCACTCTCTTCATTTTTTAAAGATTTATTGTTACACCTTTTTTCAACGAACCGGAACCTTTATATACTTTCCCGTTCATCATTAATTCTACATTCAGAGCTTTGATTTCTTTCTCTATTTTACGTTTACCCTCTTTGGAAGCGAGAGAGACTTTTACTTGATTGTTTTTCTTCTCGGCAGAGAATGTCATCAAGCTATAATCTCCACATTGGAAATTCCAGCCGTCTCCGGCATCCCAATAGAGTTGACCGTGAGCTTTTCCGTTCTCATCGAGGCATACAAAAAGAGTAAGAGGTTCGAACGAATTTTCGGTGGTGCTTTGTATAACCTTTCCGACCGGAACGATGCTTCCGCCTTTGATTTTCAATTTGGCTTGGTGCTTATCGCTGTATTCTCCATCGATCAGTGTCATATTTTCCCAAATTCCGTAAGGCAATACGGGATTCTCGGCGAAAGCGGGAATAACAAGGACATTGTCTCCCAATAGGAAAGCCTGTTGCTCGCTGCGCAATCTCAGGTCTTTGGGGTCGGCGAAAAATACAGGTTCCATAACTGGAACACCTGTCTTGTGAGCTTCGTAGAACAACGTGTAGAAATAGGGAAGCAATCGGTAACGACGTTCGAGGGCAATACGAGAGGTGTTTTCTATGGCCTCGCCGAAAGCCCACGGTTCTTTGTCGTTGGTTCCTGCACAAGCATGACCTCTGGCAAAAGGTAAAAATACTCCGAATCCCAACCAATGAGCCCATAAATCGGCATCCGTATTATTTAAGAATCCTCCGATATCGGGACCGTTGAATGCTTGACCTGAAAGGCCTAATGTAATGGACATAGGTACGGAAAGTTTCAAGTGATCCCAACCGGCCCAGTTGTCACCTGTCCAAGTTGCTGCATATCGTTGATAACCCAGTAAGCCGGCACGCGTAAGAAGGAAGGGACGTTTTTCGGGGTTGACTTTCATAATCCCTTCATACGAGGCTTCGACCATAAGACGACCGTAGGCGTTGTGGTAGAGCAGGTGAGGGCCGGCGGGTAAATTGCCGCCTCCTCGGTGAGGAGTATCGTAAGGCATGGTTCCAATGCGGTTTTCTTCGGGAATATCGTCGTCGGTAACGGCCGGCTCATTCATGTCGTTCCATACGCCGTCGATTCCCAATGCCAAGAAATCTTTATACAAATTGGACCACCATTCACGGGCTTTGGGCATGGTAAAGTCGGGAAATGCGCAATATCCCGGCCATACTTTACCTTTGTAAATTTCACCGTTGGGGCGTTTTACCCACACATCGTTTTCTGTTCCCGATTGGTAAACGTGGTAGTTTTTGTCCACTTTGGCTCCGGGATCGATCATATATACGGCTTTGAATCCTTTTTGATGAAGTTCCTCATTCAAGGCTTTGGGGTCGGGGAAATTAGTTTCGTTGAATGTGAAAATACGGTAGCCGTCCATGTAATCGATGTCCATCCAGATAGCATCGCAAGGGATATTTCTGCTACGGAAATTGTCTGCGATTTCCCGTACTTTCTGCTCGCTACCGTAGGAGAAACGACATTGATGGTAGCCCAGAGTCCAACGGGCAGGCATCGTGATGGTCCCGGTCAATTCGGCAAGGCCTTTGAGGACATCTTTGGGTGATTCCCTGTCGATGATGTAAATGCGGAATAGAGCTCCTTCTGTGTTAAATTCGATTTTGTCGGAATTGGTATGTAGTTCCGATTTCCAGCTACTATCGAACAAAATACCGAAAGCGCTACCGTCTCTTCTCACACCCAATACCCACGGATGTGATTGATACAGTCGTTTACCGCCATCGACGCCGTAGGCTCCTGTATCGGTGTTCCAGAGTTTTATGTATTGGCCGTTTCTCAATAGAGGCCCAGTAACTTCGCCACCGCCATAAAGACTTATTTCACCTGTCAGGCTCAATGAGGCATTGGCTTTTCCGTCCACGACGGTGAATTGTGGATATAATTCCCAATCGGAGGGTACAGACCCTTTTGCCGTGGGTTCTTCTTTAAGAATTAAAGAGGGGGTTTTCGTTTGGTCGAATCCTTGCGGAACGAATTCTACTATCCCGTCTCCCACGAGAGAAGATTTGGCGATAGCTACGTTTTCGGCATGTGCATTGAGGATTCCGACCGAGCATAAAGCGACTATAATTCCGTTTAATTTCATGGATAAAAATTTTAATTATTAGTTAACTGCTAATTTTGCGAATAATTCAACCATAGCACCTTGTGCAAGAATATCTCCCGGGTTGTCCGTTATGTCGTTCCCGCTGAATTGTTTGAAGAAAAGTCCGGTCTCGGCATCCCGGGTGTATTTCCATGCGTGGTCGACCGATTTGCGTATGGCGATCATATAAGTTCCATTGCTCTCGACTTTGTTCAGTTCAAGGAATCCGCGGACCATGATCGCATTGAACCAGCGGCTTCCGTCTTTGAGAATGCGGAATTGCTCTCCCGACGAGTTGGATATGAAGTTTTCGAAGAAATAATTATAGCAAGCCTCTGCGAGCAATTTGGCATCGGTGAGATATTGTTCCTCGCCTGTCGCATTGTAGAGCAACACGGCTGCTTGCAACATTTGTCCCGAGTTGTAAGAGAACTTGCTGGTTTCGATTTTACCGCTCGTTTTGATGCAATCCCAGTAGAGGTAGTCGGAGGGGTCTTGTAATTTCGATTTTGTCCATTTGTAAATATCTTTACCGTTCTCCAAGTACGCTGCATCGTTGGTGATTTGATAGAGTTTCAAAGCGAGAACCACGGCCGGAGCGTTGGAACAAGTGTTTTTGGAGTCTTTGGCATTTTCGTCCCAATAAACTCCGCCTCCGAGTTCATCGTCTTTCCCGGAGAGTACGAAATTCCATACGCTTTTTGCATAGTCGAGATACCAGCTATCTTTGGTTTTGCTGTAAAGATCCGCTAAATCTATACCCACCCAAATAGCGTCGTCGTATAGACGTTGATCGTGAGGGTTGACAAAACAGCCGAAACACATGGGTTCTTTTGTCGTATTGTAGTATTTGAGCAGTGTCTCTTTCAACCGGCTTTCGTAGGTCATTCGGAAATCTACGTTATCGGTATTTTGTACGATAGCGTTGAAGGCCGAAACGACGCTGCCCAATCCCCATAAGAAAGCGTGACTGTCGTAGTCGGGGCTGGAAGGTTCTTGAGGAGTTCCTAATGTATTGGGATATGAACCGAACATCATTCGCACTTTGTCGCTCCAATAATATTTGAAAATATTGGCAAAAGTCGTTTCGGCTCGCGACATGTATTCCTTATTGATACTTCCCGGATCAGTGGGTTTCACGGGTTTGATGGGAGCATCTTCGCTTTTACAGCAAGTCAGTAGTCCTACAAGGAAAGCGAGAACTAATAAATTTTTTTTCATGATGAGTTGTGTGATGTTTTAACGAATTTGACGAGATTCATTGGTCGACGCTACTATTCGGAATTTTCCGAATAGTAGCGCGATCATGATTACTGCTTTTCAAATTTGATTTCCATTTTTTCCGTATCGAGCGTGATCTTGTAAAGACCTGCTTGCTCGGCGGTTATTTTCCACTTGTAGTCGGGCTGTTCTCCCGGGGTCACTTGTACATCGGTACTTTCGATAGACCCGTTTTCGACAAGTGGCTTGAACGTGGTTCCGTCGAACTTCCTTTGGGCGAGGATTTTTAATTCTCCCTCTTGCAAAGCCCCCTGGTAAGTAAAGATGTTAGGATTCAAGTTATCGGGAGTCATGGCGATAATCTTTTCTATATCCCAACCGGCAGCAGTCGCATTACCTACAAGATATAAGTTTTCATATAGAAGTTTCTTGTATGAGATAGTCATATCTTTAAGCGATAGGTAGATGTAATACAATCCAGCCTCGTTTATCTGGAAGAGGTCGTCTGCTTCCGTTTCGCTCGTACGTTTTACGACAGAGCTGTTGTCCGCTCCTTTGTTGTAAGAAGGCAAGGCTTGCCCCAGCGTGGTGATGAATTTGAATCCGCCTTGTTTCAACTGGCCTCTCCAATTATACAGACGACCGTTAGATAGTTCGGTTATTTTCTCAGCGGCATTCAGATCCGTACCGCCGGTCGTAGCCGTACCCGTAATATAGAGCGGTTGCGATGTAGGCTTATAAGTGGTTATTTGCACTTTCGTGGTCGCTATTTCGGGATATTTGAATTTGGGACCTTCCACTTTGGCGGCTACCCGAGCCTCCACATAGACTGCTTCTCCGGCTGTCTTTCCCCATTTTTCTACAATAAGGTCGTACAGTTCGGCCGATGAGTAGCTGATCGATTCATTGGGTCCGAATGTGCGGACATCGGTTGCCGACTGAAAGTTGTTGTCTGCTATATCTATTTGAAACAGATAGGAGAAAGTGTAGTCTGCCCCTAAACTGGTCGCTTCGTTCCAAGAGAACGAAATAATCTTGTCGTCTGTCGCATCCGGAGTAAGAGTCGCCGACTGGGCGGAGGCTGTCAATTTCAATTGATTCCGCTCTATGACTTTATCGTCGTCATCGTCGCAGCCGACAAAAGCCAGTACGAACAGAAGTGAGAATAATATATGATATATCGTTTTCATACATTTATACTTTTAGATTTCAAAATTGAATTTACCATTTGGGTAATTGTCTGAGGTTGGGGTTCTTGTCCAATTGATTTTGATGAATGGGGAACCAATAGTTCTTTTCGCTGAAAGCGCGTGTGATTTCGACGCGACGTTTGAAGTAGGCATTCTCGTTGTTCTTGTCGCAGCTTTTTTCTGTCCCGAACTTGTTCATGCCGTAGAAGTCACCGCGCAGAATATCGATTTGTTTCCAACGGCGGATATCATCGAAACGGATCGCATATTCGCAGTTGAACTCAACCCGACGTTCGCGACGAATCGCTTCACGCATAGCGGTCTGATCGGCCGGTGCGGGGATTTTGTCTAATCCGTTGCTGTCTTTCCCTGTTCCATATTGGGGGATACCTGCGCGCTCTCTTACGAGGTTCACGTATTTCAGTATCTCGTCGGTTTGCTCGGGAGCCCATTCGTTGAGAGCTTCGGCATAGTTCAGATAGGCTTCTGCCAACCGGCAGATAATACCGGGACGATAGGGAATGGAGTAGTTGAGGATATTCGTTTCGGGGTGTACGCGTTTTCTCAACAGATAACCTGTTTGCGGAGCATCCCATAAAGAACCGGACGCGGGCCGGCCGTCTTCTCCTTCGTAATAGAAATCCACATAACGGCTCGATTGACGATACCAAGCACCGTTGTAAAGCACCGATACATAGAAACGAGGCTCGCGATTGACATACATGTTGAATGTTCCGGCCGGAGCGATTGTATTTTCGGTGTTGGATTCTTTGGCATCTTTGTCTCCTTCGATCCATTTGGTCTTTCTGACATCGGGCTGGGTAGAGAATCCGCTTTCATTGTATCCCGAGGCTTTGTTGATGATAGGCTCGCCGTTGGGCTCATACCCTGTGATAGCGGGCAGACCGTTGCTCATGAAGAACGCATCGACCAATTCCTGAGTAACTCCCAAACCGCCTTGTCCACGGGATCCGCGGGGAACCGAGTGTTGAGAGTAAAGGTCGTAACTTACATCGGGACGGGCGAACAGAATTTCCTTGTTACCTTGATTGAATTCTTTGTAACACATATTGGAATAGGACATGAAGGGGTCGATCGAACCATCTCCGTTATACTCTTTGTACAAGGCATAACCGTTGCCTTCGGCCTCGGTCAAAAGATCTTTGCAAGCGTTTACCGCACGTTCCCATTTCTTGGGGTCGTAGGTAGAGTTGAAGATTGCTTCACCTTTATTGTTCGTATAAGCGGCATAATCGGGGTCATCGTTCCCGTTTACCAACGGACTTGCAGCGAAAAGAAGCATACGGGCACGGATAGCCAACGCCATCACCGAGGTTGCTCGTCCGTATTTACGTTCTTCGGTATAAGAGGGTGGTAACAGTTCCGATACGGCTTTGAACTCTTTATCGAGCCAATCGATTATTTGGTCGTAAGGTGTTTGTCCTATCAATATCTTGTCGATGGGGTCGTTCATGTCGACCAGTGAGGTTTGGAACGGTATGGCTCCGTAGGTATTCACCAACAGATAATAGTAGTAGGCAATCAAGAAACGTGCCTCGGCCTTCATGTTGTCCACATCGGCTTGATAGACCTCTTGCTCGGGCAGAGCCTTGACGTTGTCTAAGAAAATGTAAGCCTCGCGTATTCTCACCGGAAAGTCGCTCCAAAAATTCCCCTTCCACTCGCTTTGGGGAGTCCAGTTACCTAAGATTTTGTCGATACAATCCCAGTCGGAGAATGCCCGCCAGTCTTGCGAAGGCGAGAAATCATCGGCATAGGCATCGTAATTACGCATCATGGGCGTGTAGGGGTCGGGGATTCCGTCATAGATACCGGCCAACCATTCCTCGGTACGGTTCTTACTGTTGAATACCATATCCAATGTTAAAATATCGTCGGGAGCATTGTCCAGATAATCGGTACAGGAAGTGACCGAAAACAGACCGATGATAGCTAATGTATATCTAACGATTGTATGTTTCATAATTTTTATATTAATAGGTTTAGAATCTTACTTGTAGTCCGATAGAATAAGTGGCCATGATGGGGTATTTCAAACCGTTGCTGGTATTCAGTTCGGGGTCCCACAGGTCGAACTTGGAGAACTGCAAAAGATTTGTTCCGCGAACGAATATACGGGCATACTCCATTGCAGCTTTTTTGATAAGATTTTTTGAGAATGAATATCCCAATTCTACATTTTTCAACCGCAACATACTCATATCTTTCAACCACCAATCCGATACTTGGGCGTTGTTGGCGTTGTAGCCCATGTGGAGTCTCGGATAGAATACGTCTTGACTGGGGTTGTCGACTGTCCATGCATCCGAGGCATTGGTAAATATGTTACCTTCGGCACCGATAGTAGAACCGGGTAAGAAGTTCTTTTGGTTTTCTCCGATGATACGATAGGTGCGGCCGTTTCCTTGAAAGAAAGCCCCGAAATCGATATTTTTATAGCTCAGGTTAATACCGAAACCATATACGAGTTCGGGATTGACCGTACCTCCGATGGCGGTTTTATCGGTTTCTGTGATTTCTCCGTCACCGTTGAAATCCACGTATTTTATATCTCCGGGATAAACTCTATCCGAGAATTTTGGAACCGGTAGTCCCGGTTTCAGCTTACCGGTCGTTACGTCTTCGAAATCGGCTTCGGTATATAAGCCGTCGTTAACCAAACCGAATATCTGGCCTACCGGTTTGCCGGTACTCGAACGGTAAGTGCCGAGTACACCTAAATCTTCGTCTTGTTCTATGATTTTGTTCTTGGCGTAGGTAACACTTGCCCGAGCCGAAATAAACCAGTCTTTGTTGATTTGTTTGTTCAAATCCAATGAAATATCGAAACCTTTGTTTGTCACGATACCGTAGTTCGCCCACGGAGCGGAGGGGAAGCCGGCCGATGACGGAATGTTCTTTCGTTGCATGAAGATGTCTTCTCTTCTTTCATGGAAGAAGTCTACTTGCAATTCGGCCATTTTGAACAAACCCAATTCGATTCCGACGTTGGCTTTTTTCACGGTTTCCCAAGTCAGGGACTCAACACCGGGATCACCTTCGCGCAAACCGCCTTTATCGTAGAATGCATTGGAATTACCCCACTTGTATCCGTCGGTCGTGCCGATAGTAGTGATATAGGCAAAACGTTTTTGAGAACCGTCGTCGTTATAAAAGCGGTCGTTCCCGGCCAAACCGTAAGAAGCTCTCAGTTTTAATTTATTGATGTAGTTTTGTACCGGACGCATGAATTCTTCCTCCGAAACAATCCAGCCCGCAGCGATAGACGGGAAGAAACCGAAACGGTTGCCTTTTGCAAAGTTCTCGGAACCGTTATAACCGAAGTTGAACTCTGCGATATAGCGGTCGGCGTATGTATATGCCGCACGGCCGGCGAAACCTTGTGTACGATAGGGCACTTGGTCACCGTCGTCGTAGTTGCGTTGGTTGTACAACAACAATGCGCTTACCGAGTGATTTCCGAATCGTTGGTCGTAGGTGATATTTCCTTCTAAGTAGGTGCTATAATTGCCATAGTCTTCCCATCTTTCGTAGCCCAAGAATTCGTCTCCTTCGCTCAGAACCGTCAGTATTAACTCTCCGGTCACCGGGTCGCGTTGCGTGGCCGGCGAATAGTAACGGGGAGCTTTGCCCCGGTTTACTCCGTTTCGTGAATAGTAGTCGTAAGAGAATATACCTTTTATTTTCAAACCGGGTAAGATACATTTTAAGTCTTGTTCCACGGCGAACAAGGTTTCCAGTTTACTTTCTGCCTCACGTTTGAAACCCGATTGTGTCAGTTTGGCCCACGGGTTTTCATTTTCACGAGGTTTGGGAAGGGCCCCGTTTTCATAAATCAGCGGAACCATGTACGGCGTAGCTTTGAATGCAGCGCCGAAAATATCGTCGATACCATCTTTCGGTGCGTTTCTCTGTTGAAGGTATCCGCCGATGTTGAATGTCAATAATGTAGAGGAGGTGACGTTCATGTCTACGTTGGTACGCAAGTTGAATCGATTCACCGAGATATTGGAGTTCCAGTTTTGAGTTTTGTCGCTCTCGGTAATACCTGCTTCGTTATAGTATGCGCCGACGAAAGAGTAACGCAATTTCTCGTTACCTCCCGAAAGGTCGAACGAGGCCCTCGTGTTGTGAGCGACGTCTTTTGTAATTGCATCTATCCAATCTATATCGGGATATAGTTCGGTATCGTATCCGCTGCGGTATTTATCTATTAGTTCCGGCGAATAAAGTTCTGTCCCCGTCTCTTGGATATTGATATTGTTCAAGAGCGTAAGGTAATCTGCCGCATTGAGGAACGAGGGTAATTTGGCCGGACGAGTGATAGAGTGTTCCACCGATACGTTGATGTTCGTCTTACCGGAATGTCCTCGTTTGGTTGTAATAAGGATTACACCATTCGCACCACGTACACCGTACACGGCACTTGCCGAAGCATCTTTCAGTACCGAGAACGATTCTATTTCCGAAATATCGAGGTTGTTCAAGGAGCGTTCTACACCATCGACAAGTACGAGCGGGGAGTTGCTGCCCTTGAAAGAGCTCATACCGCGAATCCAGAATTCGGAGTTGTCGTAACCCGGTTCACCGGAACGTTGAACGGCGATGATACCCCCGATGTTACCGGCGAGGTCGTTGCTCAACGAACGAGTCGTCCCTACTTGTAATTGTTGAGGTTTCACACTGGTGATAGCTGCGACTACCGATGCTTTCTTCTGTACACCGTATCCAACGACTACGACATCTTCGAGTTGGGTCGCTGCGTCTTGTAACACCACATTGATAATTTTCCGGCTATTCACAGCTTCTTCACGAGAAGCGAACCCGATGTATTTGAATTGTAGTATGGCACTTTTATCGGGCACTTTTATGTCATAGATACCATCTACATTGGTGATAGTCACGATAGAGGGATTGTCCTTTACCGAGACGGTTACACCGATAAGCGGCTCGCCGTTGACATCTGTAACGTTTCCTCGTATGGAAATCTTTTTTTCATCAGAGGATACGTTTTTGTTATATAAGATGATTTGAGACTGTTTAATTTCAAATTTAATACCCGAATTTCCAAGCATTTGGGATATTGCTTGTTGAATAGGTGTCTTTTGGGCGTTCAGCGATACTTTTTGATCGACATTCAATTTTAAGGCATCGTAAAAGAACGTGTATTTACTTACACTTTCTATTTTTTTGATAGCCTCGGATAATGGAATGTTTTGAAAAGAAATTGTTATGGTTTCTCCCGGTGCTTGAGCAAACAAGTTCAAGGAGAATAAAATGGCTAGAAATACAGCCAATTTTTTCTTTAGATTCATATCATGGGTATATTAAAGTTAACTTAATAAGTTCTCTTTCTTTTTTTTAATTTTTGAGTTTAAGAATAAAAATTTTTAATCATTCATTCTACATAGGTGCTTTGTCTTTAATGTATCGTCATAGGCAATCATGTGTTTAAAGGGTTATCATTAATGTGTTGTCTTCTGTAAAATGGTAGTTTATCGAAGATATGTTCGACATGATACGAATAATATCTTCGAGACTTTGGTCATGGAGGGTAAACGTGTAAGATTGATCGTCGGACAAAGCCGGGTCGATGATGATTTTCACGTTATACCATTTGGAAAGATATTTGCAAACTTCATGAAGGTTTTTGTTTTCCAGTTTGACTTTTTCGTTAGTCCACATTTTTGCAAATTCTACGTCTCCTTTTTCAACCCGAATCGTTTTGTCTTTCTTGTCGAGAGAGCCTTCTTCCCCCGGTTTCAGGTAACAATTCGAGCTATCGTCGCCCAATACATGCATCGATACCGAACCTTCGTATAGGCTCACTACCGATTTTTCGTCAGCATGGTAGGCGCTTACGTTGAATTGCGTACCATGCACTTTTACCGCTATGTCGCTGGTCTTGACAATGAACGGCCTTTCATCGTGCTTTTTTCATTCAGTTCATCTTGACTAAATTGCTCAAGTAACTCTTCAAATTCATGCTGGATCAT
>ENA-UEQE01000897-UEQE01000897.1-human-gut-metagenome-genome-assembly--contig:-NODE-897-length-25727-cov-13.325926_pt1 | contig 25727 bp, 20 predicted proteins | sample MGYA00242934_ERZ507935 | MGnify/ENA primary metagenome ERZ507935 (study PRJEB26167, sample SAMN06115423) | human gut metagenome | host: Homo sapiens | place: China:Anhui | collected 2015-03-30... | reverse complement strand
CGGTGCCAAAATCCGCATATCTGCGGTTTTGCCCCTTTGGTAAATCTTGTTGGGGAGTGCCTTCCCCAAACCCTGCTATGCGGCATACGCCGCTAAAAAAACACCTTGCAAAACTGCCCCGAAAAAGATGATAAGTGAAAGGAGTTGATACCCATAGGAAAGCGATACAATACGCCCCACCGAAGCCATGTAGTCAAGACACGCATGACCAAAGAAGAATATGCCGACTTCACGGAACGGCTAAAGAATTATGACATGAGCCAAGCCGAGTTTATCCGACAAGCCATTGCAAGGGCGACCATTCGCCCTATTGTTACCGTTTCCCCGGTCAATGATGAACTGCTATCCGCTGTTGGAAAGTTGATAGCCGAATACGGAAAAATCGGCGGCAACCTTAATCAGATCGCCCGTGCCCTCAACGAATACGGAACGCCCTACAATACGCTGTCCGTTGAAGTGCGAGCCGCCATTTCCGACCTTGCCGCCTTGAAGTTTGAAGTCTTGCGAAAGGTAGGTGACGCTGTTGGCAACATTCAAGCATATCAGCTCTAAAAATGCGGACTACGGTGCAGCCGAGCAGTATCTAACCTTTGAGCATGACGAGTTTACCATGAAGCCCACCCTTGACGAAACCGGGCGGCTCATACTCCGGGAGGATTATCGGATAGCCACGCTGAACTGCGGCGAGGAAGATTTTGCCGTTGCCTGTATGCGGGCAAATCTCCGATACGGTAAAAACAAAAAACGGGAAGATGTGAAAAGCCACCACTATATCATTTCCTTTGACCCACGGGACGCAGCGGACAACGGCTTGACCGTAGACCGGGCGCAAGCATTGGGCGAGGAATTTTGTGCCGAGCATTTCCCCGGACACCAAGCCATTGTCTGCACCCACCCGGACGGACACAACCACAGCGGCAATATCCATGTTCACATTGTTATCAATTCTCTGCGTATTGAGGAAGTACCCTTACTGCCCTACATGGACAGACCGGCAGATACCCGTGCCGGGTGCAAGCACCGCTGTACGGACACTGCTATGGAATACTTCAAAGCCGAGGTCATGGAGATGTGCCACCGGGAAAATCTCTATCAGATTGACCTATTGCATGGCAGCAAAAACCGCATTACCGAGCGTGAGTATTGGGCGCATAAAAAAGGACAAGCCAAACTTGACAAGGAAAATGCCGCCCTTGCAGCCGAGGGGAAGCCTGTAAAGCAGACCAAGTTTGAAACCGACAAGGCGAAGTTGCGGCAGACCATACGGAATGCCATGAGCGAAGCGACCACCTTTGACGAGTTTTCCGCTTTACTTCTGCAACAGGGCGTGACCGTCAAAGAGAGCCGAGGGCGATTGTCCTACCTTCCCCCGGACAGAACGAAACCCATTACCGCCCGAAAACTGGGAGATGATTTTGACCGTGCTGCTGTTCTTACTCTTTTGGAGCAGAACGCCCACAGAGCCGCCGAAAAGACCGTACCCATACCCGAATACCATACCGCTGAAACAAACCGCACAGAGCGAGGAAAAACGCAGAAAATCGCCCCGACAGGCAACATTCAGAGAATGGTTGACCGTGCGGCGAAGCGAGCCGAGGGAAAAGGTATCGGCTATGACCGTTGGGCGGCTGTCCACAATCTCAAACAGATGGCGGCTACCGTTGCCGCTATGGAGCAATACGGCTTTACCCCGGATGAACTGGACGCAGCCCTTGTGTCTGCCAATGCGGATTTACACAGCAGCACCGCCAAGCTGAAGCCCATTGAAACGGCTATCCGTGAGAAAAAGGACTTGCAGAAACAGGTGCTTGCCTATGCCAAGACAAGAGATGTGCGTGACGGATTAAAAAAGCAGAAAACCGATAAGGCACGCAAAGCCTACCGGGAAAAGCATGAAAGCGACTTTATCATAGCAGACGCAGCCGTAAGATATTTTCGGCAAAAAGGCATTACCAAGCTGCCCACCTATAAATCGTTGCAGGCTGAAATCGAGCAGCTTACCGCCGAGAAGAACGCCCTTTACAACGAGTACCGGGCAAATAAAGAGCGTGTCCGGGAGTTGCAGACCATGAAAAGCAATCTTTCCCAAATGCACCACGGCGAGCCGAGCCGACAGAAAAAGCATGAACAGGAGCGTTAAAAACCGCCCCGAAATGATACCGAAACCAAACAAAAACAGGGATATGCCCTTACCCCTATCCGCAATACTCCCCGACCTCAAAACAGGGCGTACAGGGCAAAAAATCCCCGAAAATGATACCGAGAAGATACAGTTTTCCCGCCCTATCCGTGATACCCACGAAAACGGCAGAAAGGAGCGTACCAATGCCACGCATGAGCAACAAACGGCGGCTTGAATGGAGCTTTTTCCTCAACCACCGAAACCGAATTACCTATAACGACCTTTGCCGGGGCTGCACCCACGATTGCAAGCAGAGTTTCCGAGCCGTGATTATCCTCTGCCACCGGTATTACTCCAAGCGTTGGAAACCAAAGGAGGACACCGCCTATGGCAGATAACCGCAAATATTACTACCTCAAACTGAAAGAAAGCTATTTTGATGATGACGCTATCGTGCTGTTGGAGAGTATGCCGGACGGTATTCTCTATTCCAACATTCTCTTGAAGCTGTACTTAAAATCGCTGAAAAACGGCGGCAAGTTGCAGCTTGACGAGAATATCCCTTACACAGCACAGATGATCGCCACTCTTACCCGTCAGCAGGTAGGCACGGTGGAACGGGCGTTAGGGATTTTTCAGCAGTTGGGGCTTGTGGAGCAGCTACACGGCGGCTTGCTCTACATGACCGATATTGAACTGATGATAGGGCAATCCTCTACCGAAGCGGAACGAAAACGGGCGGCAAGGCTTGCAAACAAGGCTTTGCCACCACCCCGGACAAACGGCGGACATTTGTCCGACATTCGTCCACCAGAGATAGAGATAAAGAAAGAGATAGATATAGAGATAGAAAAAGAGAGAGAGTTAGAAACGGGACAAGCCCCCGCCCGCAGCTATGGCAGATACAACAATGTTTTTCTTTCCGATACGGAACTGGACGAGCTGAAAGCGGAACTGCCCGACAAATGGGAGTATTATATTGACCGGCTTTCCACGCATATAGCGTCCAAAGGAACGAAATACCGCAGCCATGCAGCCACGATATACAAGTGGGCGCAGGAAGATGAAGCCAAGAAACCGCCGAAAAAAGGCATACCCGATTACACTTTTAAGGAGGGCGAGAGTTTATGAGTAAACTTTTTACCGATACCGTTTTGAATATGACCGCAGCCACCGCAGAGCCGCAGGACTACACAGGCGAGGACGGTCTGCTTTATTGTGGCAAGTGCCATACCGCAAAAGAAGCCTATTTCCCCAAAGAAACCGCCGCATGGTTGGGGCATGACAAGCACCCGACAGAATGTAACTGCCAACGAGAGCAGCGTTTGGAGCGTGAAGCAGCCGAGGAACGCAGACGACACCTTGATACCGTTATGGAAGTGAAACGCAGGGGCTTTACTGACCCGACCATGCAGGAATGGACTTTTGAACATGACAACGGCAAATGCCCGCAGATGAACAAGGCACATTCCTATGTGGAGCATTGGGAACAGATGAAAGAAAACAACTATGGTCTGCTGTTGTGGGGCAAGGTAGGCACAGGGAAAAGCTATTTTGCCGGGTGCATTGCCAATGCCCTTATGGAACAGGAAATTTCCGTTCGCATGACAAACTTTTCTGCGATACTGAATGATTTGACCGCCAGCTTTGAGGGGCGAAACGAATATATTGAGCGTCTTTGCCGTTTTCCTCTGCTGATACTTGATGATTTTGGAATGGAACGAGGAACGGAGTACGGTTTGGAACAGGTCTACAATGTGATTGACAGCCGATACCGTAGCCGCAAACCGCTGATCGTTACCACCAATCTAAGCCTTGCGGAACTGCAAAACCCGCAGGACACCGCCCATGCCCGTATCTATGACCGTGTTCTTGAAATGTGCCTGCCTATCCTCTTTACAGGCGAGAACTTCCGCAAGGAAACGGCTGGGGCTAAGATGAACGGATTGAAAGAACTGTTGAAGTGAAAGGAGTTGCCTATGACAGAAAAGAAACCGAATACCACAAACCACACCGACTGCCGCCCGGATTGCGTGACGGAAATCCGCATGGGTAACACCGTGCTTGTTGTGTCCGGCTTTTTCAAGAAAGACACCACAGTCACCGCAGCCGACAAGATGATGAAAGTGCTTGAAGCGGAAACCGCAGCTACCCACAAGCCAAGCTACACCGCATGAGTGAGGGCATGAAAAAGCGGTCATGCCGTGGGAGCATGACCGCCTTAAAAACTCTATTTTAGAATATCCAACCAACCTTGTTAAAAACTACGATTCCTAAAATAGCACCAATGGACATACAGAGTAAGTACCAAACTAATTTAGAAATTTTCGTAATTTCTTGTTTATCCATAAAAAGCCCCTCCCTTCTTGTTCATTTACGATTTTTATTTAGTTAAAGAATATCACAAAATTATGAACTTTTCTACCACCACAGCAAACATGACAAGCCTAATTTCAAAAAATCGTCATTATGACGGGCGATAAAGAAGCAAAATTCACATTTACCCGCTATACAGACAGCCGCCCCGTGTGATATAATTCCTTTACGGAATAGCGGGGCTGGCTGTCGGAAATGGAGGAAACCATGATTAGACAGACAACCCAAACAAACCCCGTTACCGCCCTTTATGCGAGATTAAGTAAAGATGATGAACTGCAAGGCGAGAGCAATTCTATCTCCAATCAGAAGCGTATCCTTGAAACCTACGCACGGGAAAACGGCTTTATGAACTACCGTTTTTTCGTTGATGATGGTTGGAGTGGTGCGAACTTCCAAAGACCGGGCTTTATGGAAATGATGGACTGCGTTGAAAACGGCGAGGTCAAATGCGTCATTACGAAAGACCTTTCGAGAATGGGACGAAATTACTTGCAGGTCGGAATGTTTACCGAAATCACTTTCCCGAAGAAAGGCGTTCGCTTCATCGCTATCAATGACGGAGTGGACAGCGCACAGGGCGACAATGACTTTGCCCCGCTGCGGAATATCTTTAACGAATGGCTGGTGAGAGATACGAGCAAGAAAATCAAAGCAGTAAAACGCTCAAAAGGCATGAGTGGCAAGCCTATCACAAGTCAGCCGGTCTATGGCTATCTCAAAGGCGAGGACGGACGCTTTATCGTGGACGAAGAAGCTGCCCCGGTCGTCAAGCAGATTTTCAGCTTGTGCCTTGCCGGGAACGGTCCGACCAAAATCGCCCGTGTATTGACCGAGCAGCAAATCCCAACACCGGGTACATTGGAATACCGCAGGACAGGCAGCACACGCCGTTACTACCCCGATTATCCCTACAAGTGGGCGACCAACACGATTGTCCATATCCTTGAACGCAAGGAATATCTGGGGCATACGGTAAACTTCAAGACCGAGAAAGTGTCCTACAAGGTCAAATCAAGCGTGGAAAATCCCGAAGAAAAACAGGTCATTTTCGAGAATACCCATGAGCCAATCATTGACTTTGCCACCTGGGAGCGTGTGCAGGAATTACGCAAGCAGCGCAAGCGTCCAAACCGCTATGATGAAGTCGGTCTGTTCTCCGGCTTGCTGTTCTGCGCCGATTGTGGGAGCGTCCTCTATCAGCAGAGATACGAGAACAAAACCCGAAAACAGGATTGCTACATCTGCGGCAACTACAAGAAGCGTACCCACGATTGCACCGCACATTTTATCCGCACCGACCTTTTGACTGCGGGTGTGACCGCCAATCTGCGGAAAGTGACAAGCTATGCAGCCAAGCATGAAAAGCAGTTTATGAAGCTGCTGATCGAGCAGAACGAGGACGGCGGCAAACGCCGCAACGCTGCCAAGCGAAAGGAACTGGACGCAGCCGAAAAGCGGATTGCGGAGCTGTCCGCTATCTTCAAGCGGCTTTATGAGGACAGTGTGACCGGGCGTATTTCTGATGAACGCTTTGCGGAACTTTCCGCAGACTATGAAGCCGAACAGAAACAGGTCAAGAGCCGTGCCGCCGAACTGCAAGCGGAACTGGCAAAGGCACAGGAAGCCACGGTTAATGCGGAAAAGTTTATGAAAGTTGTCCGCAAGTACACCAGCTTTGAGGAATTGACCCATACCCTGCTGCGGGAGTTTATTGAAAAAATCGTTGTCCATGAGTGCAGCTATGACGAGAACGGCACACGCAGACAGGACATTGATATTTATTACAGCTTTGTCGGCAAGGTAGAACTTCCCGACGAATAATGCCCGACCTATCCGACACAGCAGCTAAGTGCCGGATAGGAACGGCAAAAAATTTTACACTTCTATTGCTTCTTTATCAAACACAAGCAAAGTCCCAGGGCATGAAGCAGCTCATGAGCGGTGGCGGCGTCATTCTCATCGGTACGCAGCTGATCCCCCTGCTCTCTGGTCTGTTCGGCTAAGCACCCGCGATAGGAGGTACTCCCGCCATTGTTCGATAATATTTTTGCAGCCATCGAAAAATGGATGCGGGAACTTCTGACAGGAATGGTGGAGTCCAACATGAGTACGATGTTTACGGATGTCAATGAAAAGACAAGTGAGATCGCGGCTCAGGTTGGACGCACTCCACAAAACTGGAACAGCAGCGTTTTCAGTATGATTCAGAACTTATCAGAGTCGGTGGTGGTTCCGATTGCCGGAATCATCATCACTCTGGTACTCTGCTATGAGCTGATCTCGATGCTGACCGAGCGAAACAACCTGCATGATGTAGATACATGGATGTTCTTCAAGTATTTTGTCAAGGCATGGGTCGCAATCTATCTGGTCAGCAATACGTTCACAATTACAATGGCAGTCTTTGACGTTGGACAATCGGTAGTCAATTCGGCTTCCGGTATCATCAACGGCGAGACTGCCATTGATGTTAGTTCGCTGTCCATGCAGATGCAGGCGGCGATGGCAACCATGGAGATCGGTGAACTGGTGGTGCTGGCTCTTGAAACCTTCCTTGTCAGCTTCTGCATGAAAATTATGTCGGTGGTGATAACTGTCATTGTCTATGGGCGCATGATAGAGATTTATCTCTATACATCGCTTGCCCCGATCCCGTTCGCAACAATGAGTAACCGTGAATGGGGTCATGTAGGAACCAATTATTTCAGAGGACTGTTTGCCCTTGCATTTCAGGCATTCCTGATGATGGTCTGTGTGGCGATTTACGCAGCACTGATTTCTTCGGTGCGGATTTCCAGTAATATGCACTCCGCGCTGATCGGCGTTGCAGCGTATACCGTGATCCTGTGCTTCAGCCTGATGAAAACAGGAAGTCTGTCCAAACAGATCTTCGGCAGTCACTAAAACCGGGAAAATCCGAGGAAAGGAAAGACAGCAGACGAAAGCCGTGTCCCGGCGGCGTGTCTGGCTGTCATGGTGAAGAATGGCTTATGTGACGATCCCGAAAGACCTGTCCAAAGTAAAAAACAAGGTCTTTCTCAACCTGACAAAGCGGCAGCTCATCTGTATGGGCTTTGCAGCATCCATCGGTGTCCCGTTCTACTTTCTTACGCGGGGAACACTTGGCACAAGCAACGCGGCAGCGGGCATGGTGCTGCTGATGCTGCCGGAGTTTTTCTTTGCGCTGTTCGAGAAAAACGGAATGCACCTTGAAACCATCCTGACAAACTTCATCAACGTCCGTTTCAAGCGTCCGGCAGTTCGCCGCTACGAGATTGAAAATCTGTACGAATATGAGCCGGAGAAACCTGTAACGCCAAAAGCGAAGAAGGGAGGCATTATTGGGAAAAGAAAAGGATAAGAAGCCGCTGTTCGGCGGCATCTTCCAGAAATTCTTCAAGCCGTCTGCAAAGGCAGAAGCGAAAAAGAAGAAAGAGCATCATCTGACGGTGCAGCGGTCGATTCCGTATCTGGAAATGGGACGGGACGGCATCTGCCGGGTGGAGGAACATCTGTATTCCAAAACCGTCCGCTTCTATGACATCAACTATCAGCTCGCGCAAAACGAAGATAAGAACACCATTTTTGAAAGCTGGTGTGACTTCCTCAATTATTTTGATTCCAGCATCCGTTTTCAGCTTTCGTTCATCAACCACAAAAGTGATATGAGCGAATACAACAAGGTCATTCAGATCGAGCCGCAGCATGACCAGTTCGATGATGTGCGCATGGAATACGCGCAGATGCTGAAACAGCAGCTTGCCAAGGGCAACAACGGTCTGGTTCGGACAAAGTACATCACGTTCAGCATCGAAGCCAAAAGCGTGAAAGAAGCAAAGCCCCGGCTGGAACGCATCGAAACCGATATTCTCAACAATTTCAAGGTGCTGGGCGTGAAAGCATATCCGCTGAATGGTGTGGAACGCTTACAGATCATGTATGAGATGTTCCATCAGGAGGAAGAACGAAAGTTTGAGTTCAGCTATGACCGCATCCTGCAAAGCGGCATGACCACCAAGGATTTCATTGCTCCGACCAGTTTCCTGTTCAAGAGCGGCAAGGACTTCCAGATGGGAGATACTATCGGCGCAGTATCCTATCTGAACATCCTTGCCCCGGAACTGACGGACAAGGTTCTGGCAGAGTTTCTGGACATGGACAAGAATCTGGTAGTCAGCATCCATGTGCAGTCGGTAGACCAGCTCAAGGCAATCAAACTCATCAAGGGCAAGATCACTGACCTCGACCGCATGAAGATCGAGGAACAGAAAAAGGCGGTGCGTTCTGGTTATGATATGGAAATTATTCCGAGTGACCTTGCAACTTATGGCGGCGAAGCCAAGAAGATTCTGGATGATCTGCAGAGCCGCAATGAGCGTATGTTCCTTATTACGGTGTTGTTCCTCAATGCTGCGAAAACCAAACAGGATTTGGACAGTGCGGTATTTCAGACGGCTGGTATCGCTCAGAAGTTCAACTGTACCCTGAATCGACTGGACTATATGCAGGAGCAGGGACTTATGAGCAGCCTGCCGCTGGCCAATAACCTTGTCCCCATCAAGCGGGCATTGACTACAACTTCCACTGCCATTTTCGTGCCGTTCACCACGCAGGAACTTTTCATGGAGGGCGATTCCCTCTATTACGGTCTGAATGCAGTGTCTAACAACATGATTATGGCAGACCGCAAACAGCTCAAAAATCCGAACGGTCTGATTTTGGGTACGCCTGGTTCTGGTAAATCGTTCAGCGCAAAGCGTGAAATGACAAACGTGTTCTTCACGACAACGGACGATATTATCATCGCAGACCCGGAAGGCGAGTATTATCCGCTGGTCGAAGCACTGGGCGGGCAGGTCATTCATATCTCATCCACCAGCCGGGACTACATCAACCCGATGGACATTAACCTGAACTATGCGGACGATGATAACCCGCTGGGCATGAAGTCAGACTTCATCCTTTCCCTGTGTGAACTTATCATGGGTGCACGGGACGGCATGGAGCCGGAAGAAAAATCCGTCATTGACCGATGCCTGCCGCTGGTCTATCAGAAATATCTGAATGACCCGAAACCGGAAAATATGCCGATTCTCGGTGATCTGTACGACTGCCTGCGGGAGCAGAAAGAACGGCAGGCGCAGCGCATCGCCACGGCACTGGAAATCTATGTCAATGGTTCGCTGCGGGTGTTCAACCATCAGACGAATGTGGAACTGGATAACCGCCTTATCTGCTTTGACATTAAAGAGTTGGGAAAGCAGCTCAAAAAGCTGGGTATGCTCATCGTGCAGGATCAGGTGTGGAATCGCGTTACCATCAACCGTAATGCAAAGAAAAACACACGATACTACATTGATGAGTTCCACTTGCTCTTAAAGGAAGAGCAGACTGCCGCATACAGTGTTGAAATCTGGAAGCGTTTCCGAAAATGGGGCGGCATCCCCACGGGTATCACGCAGAACATCAAAGACCTGCTGGCAAGCCGGGAAATCGAGAATATCTTTGAGAATAGCGATTTCATTTATATGCTGAATCAGGCATCCGGCGATAGACAGATTCTTGCAAAGCAGCTCAACATTTCGCCGTTCCAGCTTTCCTATGTGACGAACAGCAACGAGGGCGAGGGGCTGCTGTTCTACGGCAACACCATTATCCCGTTCAAGGATAAGTTTGATACTTCGCTGAAACTCTATGGTCTTATGACCACGAAACCGAATGAAATTGCAAAATACAGGGAGAAGAAAGACGCATGATGAAAGAGAAAAAACTGAGCCAGATGATCCTGAAGCTGCATGACCGTGCTGAGGCGGCAAAATACGATGGCGATTCCAGCCCGCCTTATCAGGAAGTGGAAATGCTGAACTTTCACGATGAGGAATCGGTGGTGCATACGGTGCTGGAGGACTTTTACGCAGTCGGCGCACTGGCAGATGAACTGACCCACGGATTCCACATGGAAGAGCGGGGCTACATCGACCGCACGGAGGTCAATTCCCGGCTGATCGCTTTTGCCAGGGAGCTGGAGCGGATTCTCGATAAGTGGGAAACCCATGCAACGCTGATTGCATAAGTTTCCTGCCGGACGGGAGGTGAATCCGATGGCAGACAAGCGATTCCGGGGCAGAGATAAAATCGTCCAGAAAATGACCAAAGACGGTCTGGTGGAAGAGAATCTCCGCACCGGGGAAACCAAGTCCGCAGTTGCAGAAGAACCACCGAAGCAGGAAGATTCGGAAAAAGACGCTGCGGAAAGTGCAGAAGAAACCCCTGTTGTAGAAGAAGATGTGTGCATGGATGCCGAGGATGGAGAGGAGGAAAAGCCCCGGCGCAGCACCGCCAAGCAGAGTACAGAGTATTATAAAGCCCATCAGGAGGATGGCAAACCGAAAGAAAAAGATGCTCCGCCTGTGGACGAAGATGCAGAGCCTGCACCTAAGAAAAATGGCCGCTTATCCTTTGATGATGAGCAGCAGGGCGGCATCGTCCGGGGCGCGGGGCTGGGCATTAAGAAAGTGGCGAAGAAAGGAGTGGATACCGCCACTGGTTTTGCCCACAACAAGGTACATCAGGTCGAAAAGGAAAACTCCGGCGTGGAATCGGCGCACAAGAGCGAAGAAACGCTGGAAGAACTGTACCGCTTCTCCAAAGGTCGGAAAAAGACCAGAGAAAAATCTGCAAGAGCAGAGAAAAGAGGTGGGGAGGATCAGAAGGCCAGCCGCCTGAAATTCTCCGAGAGTGAGGGCGGCACGGCAGAAAATGCAGCAGAACCGTCGCTGAAAAAGAAACAGCCCCAGCCACCACCGACTGCCGCAGGAGGTGAAGCAACAAAGACAGTCGGCTCAAAGTTTTACCAGAAAAAGCAGTATAAGGATGCCTATGCAGCAGCCAAGCGGGGCCAGAAAGCCGGAAACGCTGCCAGCAAGCAGGCGGCAACGGCAGCAAACACGCTTGCAGAAAAAGCAAAGGCAGCGGTGCAGGAGGTCGTTGTGCAGAACAAGACCCTCTGGGCGGGACTTGGCATTGCAGCACTGATGCTCATGCTGATTATGGGCGCATTCTCAAGCTGTTCAGCAGCGATCCATGGAACGGGCAGTACCTTTATCGGAACGACGTATCCCAGTAAGGACGCTGATATGAAAGGTGCGGAAGAAGATTATATGGGTATCTGAAAGATGATGTTCTGCCGCTGACAAAGGAAGGCGCACGGGAGTGGCATCGGCTGGGCGAACGGATTTACCCGCTGTTTCAGGATGGCACGGCAGGAGATTTCGCCAGTCAGGAAGAGATCGAACAGCATGATGGCATTTTCGGAATCAAGGCGGACGCATGGAGTGCAATTTTGCTGGAAAAGAACGAAGAGTATCTGGAAGATGAGTATGCCCGCCCGGACGCTGCACTGACGGTGATAAGCCGGGAGCAGGCTCTGCGGCTGTTTGATGAGGGCAAGCAGATTTATCTTATCCGTATCAGCCCGTGGCCGGTTCTTGTCACAGGGCGTGAAGAAATTGAACGTGGAAGTGACTATTTCCAGATTGCCAAGGAAGATTTGGAAAAGGACAAGCAGAAAGCAATGGAAGGCAACGAGAAAGCACCCGTTGAAAAGCTGGCGGCAGACCTTGATGATTTCGCCTTTGACTTCGATTTCTACCACTATAAGGACAGTGTGGAGGATCGGGAACAGGCAGTTGAAGCACTGAAAGAACAGATTCAGGCTGGGGATATTCAGTCGATTAGGGAATGGCTGCAAGTTGCAGTGGAGGAATCAGAGGGAGAGTCCGCAGAAAAGGCGGCAGAGCTGATAACCCGGCTGGATGCGTTGCTCAAGGAGCAGAAGCTGCTTTCTGGCAGCGAAAAGCAGTTTGGCATCTACCAGATCACTGCCCGTGACCCGGAACACGACTACCGCTTTATGAATCTGGACTTTGTAAAGCGGCACGGGATGGAAGTAAGCCGTGCAGACTATGAACTGGTCTATACCGCGCCTCTTACGGAAAAAGATACGCTGGAAGCCATTTACGAACGCTTCAATATCCAGCGTCCAGCGGATTTTACAGGGCATTCGCTTTCCGTCAGTGATGTTGTGGTGCTGAACGATGGAAAGTCCATCAAAGCCTGCTATGTGGACAGCATTGGCTTTGCAGAGCTGCCGGATTTTTTCAAGGAAAGGAAGATGGATTTGCAGAAAGAAACGATTCTGGATGAACAGTTGCAGGAAATTGAAATCTTTGATAAGCCCGGTCTTTTCAGCAACGGCAGACTGCGGGATGAAGATGTACCGGAGGGATTGTACCGCTATGACCTGCGTGGGTCGGACTATGATCCGGGACAGCCGATTCTGGTGGAGAAAACGGTAATTGTAAACCATGCGGCATCCATCCTGATGGCAGAAGAACTTGACCTTGGTGCAGATGGTCGGCTGGAACTGGGCGAGGAAGGTCTGAATTTTACGGGTGGATTGCTGACCGTCCGGGAGTTTATGAAAGAGCAGGAAGAGAAAAACAATGGACTGCTTCATGGCGATTCCTATAACATTACGGTCGAGGGTCATATTGGCACATGGTATGCGATTGACGAAACGGAGGTCAACGGCGAGAAGTTCTTCCTGCTGGAGCACGAGGAATACGGGGATGAAGCTGCCTGCGTTGCGGTCAATGAACAGGGAAAACTTGTGGCAGAAGATTTGTGGAACGGCTTTGACGAGGACTTCCAAGATGCCGTAAAGGAGTATTTTGCAGAAAAGAATCCGGCATCCCAAAAAGAAGAACAGGCTGTTCCTGTGGTGGAGAAAAGCCGCACGGATGATTCGGACGTTCCGGTCTATTACGAATCTTTCGGCTATGCAGCAGAGAATGGCGAAGTGGATTTGTACCGCATTTCCAGACAGCTCAATGAAGAGTGCAGAAACGCCATTGAAGAAGCGATTGCAGACAACTTCGACGGAATGAACCTTGCAGATGATGCTACGAAGTCCGTCGTTGAACAGTTTGGCATGGAGCGCATGGGCTATATTCTGGCGTACACGCTGAATTATAACAACCATGACGGACGCTATTCACACAGTAATAAGGAATGGGCAGACACCACCTGCAAGGGAGAACGGGGCAACAATATCCGCACCGACTGGATCGTGCGCAGTCACCCGGCTGTGCTGAACGGGTTTGTGGATATGTACCGTAAAGAACTTGCGGCTGAACAGCAGCGGGAGCCAGAAAAACCGTTTGTCCAGCAGTTCTATGTTGTGACAGATTTGCAGACCAATCCGATGAAAATTGAGAAGTTCGGGAATCTCGATGATGCAATGTCCTGCTATCAGCAGGTTCCGAATTTTCATCTGAAAGCCCTTGGCGTAGAGAAAACGCCTGACCCACTTCCGGGCAGTCTGGATATTGTGCAGTGCAAGAACGGTATTGATACGATTGTGGAGGATTACAAGAAAGTTCCGGGCTGGGATAATCCGTACATCCAGAACCATGTGGTCGCACTGGTGGCAGAAGCGTTGAAAGTGCAGGATGTGGCGGTAGCCTATGAGATCAACAATGGCTATTTTCACATCCAAACCAGCGAAGATGGCTACGACTATACCTTATATAATAAGGACTTCACGGTAATGGACGGTGGTATCATCGAAGTGGATGGATGCAGACCCGTGCAGGAAGTGATGGAAGAAGTTCTGGCAGAACACGGACACAGCGTTTCTGAGTGTGGTGTGATTAGTACTGCGTATCTTCAGGAACAGTCCTACCGTGCAGAAACACAGCGGGCAGAAGCGATGAAAGAAAAGCTGGCGGCAGAAGCAAGCATCAGCTTTTATGTGGCAGAGTGTGCAGAGTTCCCAGTGATGGGTGAGTTCCATGACGATCTGACCTTGGAGCAGGCATTGGAAGTCTACGATAAGATTCCGGCAGAGCGGATGAAGGGAATCAAGAGCATTGGCTTTTCCCTTGAGGATGGAAGCATCTATTCGGGAATGTTTGACCTGATGGTAGGTGGAGAAGTGCAGGCAGAAATCGTCAACCATATCCAGCATTACCGGGAAAGTCCGCTGGTGCAGAAAGCAATTTCGGATATGAAAACGCTTTTGGAAAAGCGGCAGGCAAGCAGGGAGTTAGAGGAACGCCCCAGCACCCGGCAGTCTGTTCGTGAAGCGTTGAAGAACCGCAAAAAGGCGCAGGAACAGCAGTCCAATCAGGAACAGGAAAAACCGAAGAAGGCAAAGAAGAAAGGAGAAATGGAACTGTGAGCAAGGTGAAGTTTAATGCAGATGAGATGATGGTTATGGCAATGTTTGAGCAGCCGACACGGACGGAAACCATGAGATATATCGAGGAAGTTGTTCCGTTTGTCGAGGACGATGTTGAAGTTTTTTCGCTGGTAGCATCGACCATGAAAAAGATGCGCTCTATTTCGGACATGGAATTTTCCAGACTTGACCTTAAACCGTATCTTCAGGATGTGGTGGCAAAATGAATATCAATCAGTATGCGGTCTATCAGCTGAAAGAAAGTGCAGAACTTGCTGCGTATCGGTCACGTTCATATCAGTATTTGACGGAACATCATTTTCAGGTGATCGTACAAAATTATCAGCAGGCGTATTTTACCAAGTTGTTTACATCGGACACACCAGAGATGATTCGGAAACGGTTGGAAGAGCATCGACCGAAGAATTTCCGTGGTCGTCCATTTGGTGTCGGTGATGTGATTGTCATAAACCAACAGGGAGAAATCACGGCGTATTTTGTGGATAAGGACTCCCTTGTTGTGGTTGTTGGCTTTATCCGTAGTAGTAGCTCTGGCATTCTGGTTACACTTGACACGAAAAATCTTTTTATAGATGGATGTGCTGGAACGTGGATGGCAACCGAAGAATGCGTAGTAGAAAGCCAGCACTTTTTTCTGATGCAGCATGAAGTCTATAAGGAAAAAGCACCGAACGTGATTGTAGATGCTTCTGGAAAACTGGTTTCCACTGAAATCCGAAAAGGGTTGGATGAGGATGCCAGAAAAAAGATTCTGGATTATCTGCATCCACCGCTGATGGAAAAGCCGATGAACCAGAAGCCGTCACTACACCAGATGGAACATTATCAGAAGTTCTATGAGAACGGGGAATATGTTCGGGCCGTAGAATCAACTATGGAACAGAACTACAATATGATTGATGGCTGTGCCAACAATCTCCCTAAGCCCCGCATAATCAACGGACGGGAATCCGTTCTTGATAAATTGCGAATCAGGCAGATGGCACGGGAAAAGCAAAAGAGTAGCCAAGAGCAGTCGGCTGATATGGAACGGAACAGGAAGTGATCTGTTGTTGCCCGGATGCAGAGGGTTCCCTGCAAACAGGCGTTGGAAGAAATATTTCAGGATCGCTTTGTGGAATTACAAAATGGTTTCTTGAAATACAGGGACGCTTAAAGACTGAAAATAGTGCAAGAGCCACCATAGGCTTACCCAACAAAAGGGTAGCGTATGGTGGCTCTTTTTTGCTTAAAGGGTCTGTTCTGTTCGCTGAGTGTGATCTCGAATGTGGTGCTGCCCCAAGATGTTGTCAACATTGGCACAGGCTGTTCGCAATTCTTTTTGATAATCTTTATAATAGGTGTAGGTGTCGTATTGAGCCGCTTTCAAGGCAAGTAATCGTTCTTTTTCAAGCTTCAAATCTTTCATCTTCGGAAGTGAGCCGTCTGGATTTTGTGCTTTCAGAATCTGGGCGGCTTTTTCGTGCTTCTCAATTTCATCAGCGTGATCCTTGCGAAATTTTCCTTTGAAGCGAGCTTTCAAAAATTCATTGTAGGTGGATTTTGTGGAAAGATACTGACCCAGATAGTGGATTTGCTCATTCACAGATTTGATTTGTGTTTCGGTGTCCTTTGTCTTTTGCCGTGCATCGTGCATCTGTAATGTGATGCTATCGTAGGTTGTCTGTAAATTTTCTCTGGTATCGAATCCGTTTTCCTGAATGTAAGCTACGGTCTTTGCCATCTGCTGAAGATTGGAAATTTTGACTTTTTGAGCATAAGCTCTGCTCTGTTGAGCCTTAATACAGTTCTGCAAGTCCACAACAAGACGCAGATCAGAGCGAATGAAGAGAATGGCAATCGGGTCTGCATGGTAATCGGGCATGGTCTGTCGTTGCTTTTCTTCTTGCTCAGCAGCAAGTGCATTGGCTTCAAAAAGATTGAGCAAATAATCTTTATCAAAATTTGTGCCTAAAGAGCGACCAGAAATGTACTTCTCTCGCTTTGGATGCAGATAGCTATATCTTCCCCGATTTTCTTTCACATGAATCTTATACTTTTCAAATAACTGGCTTTGAAAATCTTCAAACGAAATTGCGGAGGAAGAAATCTCTGAAACGGCATTCCGAACAAACTGCTTACGAGTCTGAAATGTTGTTTCCATTGGATTCATGCCATCAGCAATGATCTGTTCGTTTATATCTTCCAGCTCTTTCTGCCCTCGCTTTTGCAACCAGTATTCAGCTTCAGTGATTTTACGTTGAGCCGGAGAGAGAAGATCGACCTGATACAGATTTTCACGCTGGCATAGATTCATAAGTTCTTGCTGTAAGTATTTTAGATAATCTTTTGTCAGGTGATGTTTGTATCCTGCTTTGCAGTCAATGCTGCGTGTGGTGTATGACTGTGGCTCTATGTCCAGTTTCCGTAAACTGTTGATTATGATATGAACATGGATGTTGCCACTGCCATTATGTCCATCCGTGTGAGTACAGACCAATGCTTGATGGCCGGGAAGATGATTCTTCACAAATTCAAGTCCCAGGATTTGTGCTTTCTCGCCAGTAAGATGGTGTTCGTCTTTATCGCGCGGATCAAAACTGATGATATAGTGATGGGACTTGACTTCATCGTATCGGTAGTTTTTTCGATACTGGTCATTGAGCATTTCGCACTCAAGATCAAAGGTGTCGGGATTGCAGTTTACTCCATTCATGTGAAATTCGCTGCGGAGCATCATGCTCCCGTTTTCATCAAGGAGCGGTTTTAAGTGTCGTTCATCATGCTGATATTTCAAATAGCAGACTGCCGCACTGTAATCAGCGTTTTTTATTGCGATGTGTTTTAACACGGCCATGATAGGTTCCCCCTAATTTGATTGCTTCCTGCCGAAGCTGCCATAATGCAGTGAGATGGCGGTTGATCTCGTCCTGCATTGACTTGGAATAGAAACCGCCAGAGTGGAAGTATTGGGCAATCTGATTTAGGTTGTTGCCGATGGCAGAATACTCAGCAATCAGTTTTTGAAGTTCGGGAAGTTCTGCAGTGATGTTGTAGTGGACTTCGATGCGTTCGTCCAGCGCACTCTTCCTGACATAAACGGCAACCGGATAGCCTGCCTGTTCAGCAGAAATGGAAATAGAAGCGTACTCGGCATCCGTAAAACGTACCATTACGTTATTTGTTCTTTTTATCTGCTCGCACTTTTTTCTTCTGCCCATAGATAGAAACTCCCTTCAAATTTATTTGCGAAGCAAATCCCGACAAGCCGTAGGCGGTCGGCTGCGACCACTTTAGTGGAAGCCAAATAGCCAAAATCAGAGATTTTGTGCGTACCGAGGGAATGGGGAAGCGGAATCCCCATCAAGATTGCCGGTAACGAAAAATCACGAAAGTGAATTTTGAGTTACTCCAGGCGAATCTTGCCCTACTTACGGTGAAGCCGTTGCCTTACGCATTTTTCGGGTTCTTCTATCTTTAGAATCGGGCAGAGCGTGTTTCGCAAGGTGTTTTTGAAAAAAGACAAAAAATTTTTTGAAATACCTTGCGAAATGGCCTTTCTCCAATTCTATAAGTGAAAGAGGCTGACACACCACCCCAAAAACAGAAAGGAATGAGTGAATGACCGAAACAACTGCACGAACCTATCACACCATGGAAAGCCTGCGCCAGATGGCACAGACCGATCTTCGTAATGTGAACCGCAAGGAACTGGTAGACATCAACGAAGTGGAAATTAGAAAAGACTTGTCGCAGCGGGAGCGGATGGTCGATTTCATTTCGCAGATCAAGAACCCTTATTGCTATCTCGACAAGGGCATGGTAGTGAAGATCAGCTTTGCGGGAGAGAACCGATTAGAGGACACACTGAAAAAATGCGCACGGACACATCGGAGATAAAAAAGAAGAAAGCAGAAGAAAATTTGCACTTTAGCACATTAAAGCGTTGACATAAACCGTGAAATATGAGATAATGGCTTTGGGTCAAAACAGAATATGCTGATAAAGCCGATAATTTCTTGGTTTATTGTCTGAACGACAAATAGATTAGGAGGTTATCGGCTTTTTATGTTTTTTCAGGGAAATGAAAAATACAACTGCGCCACATATCTTCGTTTGTCGCGTTCGGATGGCGACCAGCAGGAGAGCAACAGCATAAAAAATCAGAGAGCGTTGCTGAACGATTACATGGGAAAGCACCCGGAATTGCACAAGTTCGATGAGTATGTAGACGATGGTTACAGCGGCACAAATTTTGAACGCCCGGATTTTAAGCGGATGATGCAGGACATTGAGAAAAGGAACGTCAACTGCATCATCGTCAAGGATTTATCTCGCTTCGGCAGAAACTACATTGAAACGGGCCGTTATCTGGAAAGAATCTTTCCGTTCATGGGTGTGCGCTTTATCGCCATCAACGATCATTATGACAGTGCAGAGGAAAACGATGATAAGGGTCGTATTCTGATTCCGTTCAACAATCTTATCAATGACACCTACTGCCGGGATATTTCACTGCGCGTTCGCAGTCACTTGGATGTGAAACGAAAAGAAGGTCAGTTCATTGGCAGTTTCGCAGGGTATGGGTATCGCAAAGACCCCAAAGACAAAAATCATCTGATTATAGATGAATACGCTGCGGGCATTGTGCAGGAAATATTCAAACAGAAATTGAACGGAATGAGTTCACAGCGCATTGCCAGTCACTTGAACGAACTGGGTGTCCTGCCGCCGAACGAGTATAAGAGAGCCAATGGATTCAACTATACCTGCGGTTTTCAGGCTGGGCTGAATCAGAAGTGGACAGTGGTTTCCGTCAATCGTATTTTGAAAAATGAATCCTATACGGGAACATTGATTCAGGGTAAACGCAGGAAAATCAATTACAAAGTAAAAAAGAGCCATGATGTTGGAAGTGAAAACTGGATTCGGGTGGAAGATGCGCATGATGCTATTATCAGCAAAGGCGAGTTCCAGCAAGTACAACAGTTGTTGGAACTGGACACTCGTACCGCACCATCGCAGACAACAGTTTATCCATTATCAGGTTTTCTGCGCTGTGCAGACTGCGGGCAGAATATGATTCGCCGCACGGTGACGAAAAACGGAAAGAAGTATCAATACTATCACTGCTCTACCTATAAGAATGGCGGCGGCTGCACACCGCACATGATAAACAGTGAGAAACTAACGGAAAGTGTTCTGGCTGCGATTCGGCATCAAGTGACACTTCTTGTAGAAGCGGAAAAGGTACTCTCCAATGCAGAGTTGGCAAGCGGCGAACAGATTGGCATAAAGATTCTGGACAGCCAGATCACTGCACTGGAAGCTGAATTAGAACGGTACAGTAATTTAAAAATCCGTCTGTATCAGGACTTATGCGATGATGTTGTCAGTCGGGAAGAGTACGGAGAAATGAATACTCGCTTTGCGCAGAAGATAAAAGAGGCACAGGATAAGATTCAGGAAATCCGCGAAAAGAAGCAGGAGGCATTAAAGCACGACACACTGCTTCCTACTTGGTTGGAAGAATTTAAGCAGTACGAACATATCAAAACGCTCGAACGCAGGGTCGTGGTGGAACTGATCGACCACATAGATGTTCATAGCAAAACAGAGATTGAAATTCATTTCTGCTTCGAGGATGAACTGCACAGTATCACAGAAAAATTTATGGAATATCAAGCACATCATGGAAATGAGGTGGCAGAGGAATGAAATGGGTCAGTTATACAAGGTCGATTTCCAGCAGGATCGGAGAAGAAAATCCATCCAATACGATTGCGGAACAGAATGAGCGCATTGCACGGTATCTAAAAAAGTGTGGGTGCAGCGTATCCGAAAAATACAGTGACCGCAGGAGAACAGCAGAAGCCACGGAGGGCTTTGACAAATTGGTACAGGATGGGATGGCTCGGAAATTTGATGCAGTTGTTGTGGATTCTATCTTCCGCTGTGGAAGAACCCTTCCGTTTGCCATTGAAGCACTGCAGAGGACGTTCTATCCGCTTGGTATCCAATTTGCAGTTGTGGAAGATGACTTTTGCAGCATAGACAAAACTGCCGAAGAAGTTGCAGAGTATTTCAATGGAAAGACCATTGATAAGATTCGTTCGGAATTTATTACCAATCGCCAGAATCACTTTGAAGAAGGTACATTGACCCATCGACAGGCTAAATATGGTTATGCGCTGTCGGAAGATCGCAGAAGCCTTGTTCTTAATCCTGAAAGCGCACAGGTTGTAAAGCTGATTTTTCAGATGTATCTGGAAGATATAAAAATCCCGGAAATCGCAAGAGCATTGGATGTACAGGGCGTTCAAACACCGCAAGTCCAGATGGCAAAGAAAAAAAGATCAAGAACAAAAAATAAGTGGCAGGATTCAACAATTCGCTCGATTTTGAAAAATCCACTCTATATCGGAAAGTGTACGCTGACACTGGCAAAGGCAAAGCGAGAATTGGAGGTTCCGGCGATTGTTTCAAAGACGGAATTTCAGAAAGCTCAGAAAAAGTTGGAATCTACGAGGTTGCCTTCGAGAAAAAAGGCTCGAAAAAAACCAAATCTGCTCTTCAAAAAAATCTATGACAAGGAAAGTGGAAAAGGTCTGCTGTGCAGAACATCAGAAGATGAAAGCCAGCAAATCTATTCGTTTGACAAGGGGTATAGATGCTTCTCTGGAAAAGCCCCTTTCATCGAAAGCGAGAAAATCTTTCGAGAGATTCTTTCAGCTTTGGAAAAAGAAAAAATGCAAGCTGCGCATATTGATAGGGTGCTGGACTTGAATCCTGAGAAAGTCAAGCAGTGCATGGATGCTGGACTGTTGCAGTACAGAAAAAGAGCAAATGAGATCGTTGCTCGCTTGATGGCCAAGGACGATGAACGAACAGCGGTTTATCGGGAATACGAGCATGGATCAATTTCGCCAGAACAGGTAGATGAGTATGAACATCAGTATCAGGTAGCAGTCCAGAAGCAGGAAGCGGACTTTAAAAAAGTAATGCTGGCTGTTAATGATATAGAAAAAGCATTTAGCCATGGGAATCCCTGGTTGATGAAGTTCCGAGCGATTTCAATTCCTGAAAAATTGGAGCGCACACATCTTAAAGAATGGCTTGACCATGTATGGATCGTAGATTTTGAACAGGTAGAAGTGATCCTACAAGAAAGTAAGTGGAAGGGATTCTTCCCGGAAGAATGGCTGAACAACGGAGAGGAAGATTGTAATGGCAAGAAAGAGTAGAAAGAATCTGATGCCGCAGGCCGCTGCGCAGGAGGCCGTACAGCAAAACGAAAAAGAACTTCTGCGCACGGCAGCGTATGCGCGGCTGTCGGTTGAGAACGGTGGGCATGAAACAGAAGATTCCCTGCACACACAGATTTTGCAAATTCATAATTATATCAGGGAGAACCCGGAACTGACGCTGACCGATACCTATGCAGACAACGGTTTTACGGGAACACGTTTTGACCGACCAGAATTTGAGCGTATGATGCAGGATATACGGACAGGCAAAATTCAGTGCATCGTAGTGAAGGACTTATCTCGATTTGGTCGTGACTATATCGAAACGGGAAGCTATCTGGAAACTATTTTCCCGATGCTCCATGTTCGCTTTATCGCCATCAACGATGATTTTGACAACATCAGGCAGTCGGATGTGGATAGTCTTGCGGTTCCCATCAAGAACATGGTAAATAGCTTGTATGCTAAGGACATTTCAAAGAAAATCAGCCTTAGTTACCAGATGCGCCGCGAGAAGGGAATCCCTACATCGTGGTGTACACCGTATGGCTATCAGTTGAACCAACAGGGAAATAAGTTTGAAGCGACTGAGGATGCGAAGTGGGTCAAACTGATCTATCAATGGTATCTTGCAGGAGTAAGCACAAACGAAATTGCCCGCAGGTTGGAGTTTTTAGAAGTAGCAAGGCCGAACGAACGGCTGAATCGCAAATTACATGAGGGAGATGACCCTACCTATAATAAATGGCACCCCAGTACGGTTCTTCGTATTTTAAACAGCAGTGCCTATATTGGAGAACTGGTATCGGGAAAAACGCAAACAGCATCATACAAAGGGATTGGCCTCCATCCTGTGGAAAAGAAGGAATGGCATATTGTTGAAAACGCTCATGAAGCAATCATTCTGAAATCGGATTTTGAAAAAGTGCAGGCACGGCGGGAGCAGAATAAGGAAAAACGGGAAAGGGCGATGGCTCGTTCCAAGGCAACCAGAGAAAAGTGTTATAACCATCTATCGGGAATGGTTTACTGTGGCTGCTGCAGGCGCAACATGACGTTTGAACGGCGTGTGCATGGTACGGTGAAAGAAACGCACTATGGAGTGTTCATTTGCAAAAGAAAGAAGAATACGACTCCCTGCGCCTATCATGCGGTGCCGGAGAAAATGCTGATGATGGTGGCGATGGATCAGATTCATCATCTGGTGTCTACCATGTGCGAAGAAGAAAAGCTGGTAAAAGACATGATGCGCGGCAGCAATCTGGATTCTGCCCGTTCCATCAAGATGAAAGAAAATTCAATCCTGTTTCGGATTCAGGAAGCCGAAGAACGGCGGTTGCGCTTATATGAGGACTATAAGGCTGAAATTCTGGACGAAGATGAATACAGTCAGCTAAAAGAACACTACATAGCAGAAAAGCAGCGGTTGGAACATGAACTGCAAAAGCAGCGTCAGCGCGCATTGGAACTGGAAAAGAGAATCAAAATCTGCGATGTGCAGATGGAACGGATGCGAGGGATTCTGAATCAAAGTGAGTTTGATGAAGAACTGGTGCATGAACTTATCAAGAAAATCTATGTGGGAATGGACAATTCTGTGGAGGTCGAATTTAAGTGCAGCGACCCCTATCAGGAAGTGCTTGCAATCATGTCGGAGGTTCAGAATGAATGATAAAATTGCAATCTATCTCCGCTTATCATTGGCAGACGGAGATTTGAAAAAGGGCAGCAAGGATGAAAGTAACAGCATTGAGAACCAACGGATGCTGCTCCACGATTACATTGGGAAGCAGGAAGATTTATTTGGCGAGATTGTAGAATATGTGGATGATGGCTATACTGGAACAAATTTTAATCGTCCAGCTTTTCAGAAAATGATTGTGGATTTGAAGCAGGGCGATATAAAAGTCATCATGGTAAAGGATTTATCCCGCCTTGGTCGTGACTATATCGGTGTTGGCGATTACATTGAACAGATTTTTCCGTTGATGGGAGTTCGGTTTATTGCTGTGAATAATTCCTTTGACAGCATGAAACTGAACAACGGAACGCCGGGAATCGAAGTGGCGGTCAGCAATCTGGTGAATAATATGTATAGCCGGGATATTGCGAAAAAGATTCGGGCTGCTCTGGAAACGAACTGGAAGAACGGGAAAGCCACCTGCACAAATGTTCCTTTCGGATATGTGTGGAACAAGAAAGGTGGACGGCGGTGGGAGATTGACCCGGAGGCTGCACCCTGCGTGAAAAAAGTATTTGAATTAGCATTGTCCGGCCGCAATACAACGCAGATCGCCTACGGTATGAACGAATTACAATTTCCCACGCCGGGGCTGTATGCGAAGCGGAAAAATCTGCTGATGGGCAGTAATCCTATTATTGCCCCGGACAGTGAAATGCTCTGGAATGCGGCAATCGTGTGGAGAATCCTTAGACGGTATGAATACACTGGTGCGTTGGTTATGGGGAGAAGAAAGAAAATTGATGTGAATACTACCTCTGTTCGGACGCTCCCGAAGGATAAGTGGATCATCGCAGAAAACGCTCATGAGGCCATCGTGACAAAAGATGAATACTACCAGGCACAGAAAGCAATCCGTAACGTAACTCCAATTCAATATAAGGTGGGTGATGATTTTGCGTTAAAAGGAAAAATCTGCTGCGGAAACTGTAATCGGCAGCTTCGCCACGAAAGGCAATATGGGGAAATGGTTTTCTATTGCGGCTATAAACGGTCAGCCGGAAAGTTCTCTAAATGCTACGGCGGCTATTACAGAGAATATTCGGTGAATGCAAAAGTGGCTCGTGCGATAAAAACAGTATTCTATGCGCTGGATGTGGTAAATCAGGGAATGCAGGAAAAGCAGTCTATCACGGTGCGCTGCATGGACATTGAGAACTTGGAAAAGCAAGCGGAAGCCATTCGGGTAGAGCAAATCAAACTATATGAATCGTATGCGGACGGTGTGCTGCTGCGAGATGCGTACATAGAAAAGAAAAAGGCTCTTTCGGAAAAACTGGCTGCATTGCAGGATAGCATACGGACAGAAAAGGAAGAACAGGAGTGTGCCGATGAACTGGATGAAGAAATCCGCGCTCTGACAAAACAGGCCAGTGAGAAAACATACATCGGCGGGCTGACAAAAGAATGTGTGGATGCTTTTGTGAGCATGGTTTATCTGTATGACGACCAAACGATGAAAATAGAGTTCAACTGTGAGGATGTGATTCGGAGAGCGTTGGAAAAGTATGGCGCATAATTGGATGGAAGAAGTGGCATAAGAAAAAGAATACCCGTCTGGGTGAGAGGATTCAGAAAATCTTCTCGACCAGGCGGGTATTTCATTCCGCAGGAATGTGTCTATTAGAGGCTGAGGGTTTCTACCCATGCGGACAAGTCGGCTTTGCTGGAATAGGAATTGAACACCTTGCCATGCAGCAGTTTTGCACCGGGGCAGCTAGGAGCAAGCTTTTCATTGGTCTTGCCCATGTCGCTGCCGCCAGATGTGGCAAAGGGGATGATTGTTTTACCCTTCAAATCATAGCTTTCCAGAAATGTATTGATGATCGTAGGAGCAATATACCACCAGATAGGGAATCCGACAAAGATGGTGTCGTATTCGTCCATGTTATCACGCTTGGCAGCGATGGCAGGGCGAGAGGTAGGATCGCTCATTTCGATGGTGCTGCGGGATTTCTTGTCCATCCAGTTCAGATCGGCCTTGGTGTACGGAAC
>ENA-UEQE01000859-UEQE01000859.1-human-gut-metagenome-genome-assembly--contig:-NODE-859-length-26328-cov-6.982286_pt1 | contig 26328 bp, 20 predicted proteins | sample MGYA00242934_ERZ507935 | MGnify/ENA primary metagenome ERZ507935 (study PRJEB26167, sample SAMN06115423) | human gut metagenome | host: Homo sapiens | place: China:Anhui | collected 2015-03-30 | study... | reverse complement strand
TCTGTATTTTTCGTAATGTAATTGGCGACTGAAAGTAAATAGAGAGATGAATGCTGCCATGTAATGCATGCCTGTAAATATCACTTTTTTTAATTTCCAGTCCTTTTTTATTTATCACTTCGACTGCTTCACGGATAGTCAGTCAGTCAGGCGAACTATAGTTTGTATTTGATAGTGTTTGTTTCTTTGATATAGTGGTTTTCCTCTATTTCTATTTTTTAAAAAAATACCATGAATTTTCCAGTGAAATTAATTTCATGGTGCGGGATCTATTACGTTATAATATTTGGATTATATTGATACGGGGGCTTCTTAGCGTTTCAGTCCCCCATATCCGGCCTCATATTTCGCAGTGATTGAAAAGAAGAACAAATATCAGGTTAAACTAATTCAATTCTCAAACATTATTTAAGTTGAATGGAAGACATTACATAAATCTGTCTGCTCCGCCTGATGCTTCAATTGTCTGTCCAGTAACAAACTGATTCCTCCCAGAAAGTAGGAACGTAGCAATTGCAGCAATATCTTCAGGAAGTCCAAAGCGGCCCACAGGCGTTTTCTCTTTACCCAGTAATGCCATTACCTCTTCGTCTGTTCTGTCAGCCAGTTCAGGACGACGATTGCGAACATTCGGTAGCATGTTCTGCGCCCAGTTATCCGTCGCGACAGCACCCACTCCGATCGCATTGACCAGAATGCCATCCGGAGCCACGCTAAGTGCTAAACTACGGGTCAGGTTGTTGATAGCGGCGCTCAGTGCGTGTGAGACGGTAAGTTGCGGATTAGGGTAGATACCGCCAATGGATGAGATATTGACAATACGCCCCCAGTTTCGTCTCTGCATCCCGGGGATGATTACCTTACAAAAACGTCGCATGGCGGAGAATTTGGTCTCAGTCATTATCTGCCAGTCTTCTTCCGAAGTGGTTAACAGCGTGCCCGCATGGGCTCTTCCGGCATTGTTCACCAGTAAATCAATACGCTGAAAAACTTTTTCCGCTTGTTCAACCACTAAAGAAGGTAGTTTGGGATCAGTCACATCCCCGGCAATAGGCAGCACCGAAACACCGTATTTCTCTGAAATTTTTTTCGCAGCAAGAATCAGCTCAGGTTCTCGTCTGGCCACCATGACTAAATGCACACCATTCACGGCCAATTCTTCACAAATGCTGAAACCAATTCCGGTATGGGCTCCAGTTACCAGAGCCACTTTTCCAGTCAGTTTTAAATCCATTTGTTGCTCCTCAAGTTAAGCACAGTCAATAACATGAGCAGTATTAGTAACAAATCTCTTCTTCAGGAGCTTGTGCATCAGAATTCAGATGTCTGAAAAAAGCGGTCAAAGAGTTGGGTGTCGCCTTTGCTTATACTCCAGACAATATTGAGTTTAGTGCCAGGAGTGGTCAATGCGTTCGGACAATCACGAGCTTTCTTCTACCAGGATTCTTATGCTGGGAATTATTTGTTGTATTGTTGTGGCTAATATTTATTTTAATCAATCTGTCCTGAATTTAATTGCCGGATCATTTCCCAATGAATGGGGAGCTGTTTCTTTGATCCCCATGGTCACCCAGGTAGGCTATGCGGTGGGCTTATTCTTTCTGATCCCCCTGGGCGATTATATTGAACGTCAGCGGCTTATCCTGCGTCAAGCGCAGGTGCTTTTCCTGGCAATGATCGGCATGATGTTATCCCCAACGGCGACAGTGTTGGTGTTCTTCTCCTTCCTTACCGGGATGGCTGCAACAGTAGCTCAACAGATAGTGCCGCTTGCCGCCTCGCTCTCAAGAACTTCTGCACGAGGTAAAACCGTTGGTACGGTGATGAGCGGTGTCCTGGCAGGTATCCTTGCTGGCCGGGCTATCGGAGGCCTTATTGGTCAGTATTTCGGCTGGCGTGGCGTCTTTTTGTCCGGCGCGATCATGACATTGCTGGCTATATTTTTCATCTTACGCATTTTGCCTACTCAGTCGTTGTCAACGCCAAAGTTTAACTATCTGGCGGTATTACGTTCATTAGGACTGCTGTGGAAAAACGAGCCGCAGGTGCGTGGTGCAACTCTTACACAAGCAATGCTGTTTGCCTCCTTCAGCGTGCTGTGGACCGTGCTCCCTTTCTGGTTAGCTTATCGCTACGATTACGGTGCAGGGATAACCGGCGCCCTAGCTGCTTTGGGGTTAATCGGTATTCTGTGTGCGCCTCTGGCGGGAAGTTTCAGCGATCGTCAGGGACCATTCCGAATGGTTGTTTTTGGTGTGATACTCATGCTGCTAGCCTGGACTGTTTTTTGGAGATGGAACAGTATTGTGGGTATGGTGGTGGGCATTCTACTACTGGATGCGGGTGAGCAATGTGTACTGATAGCTAATCAGCACACGATTTATTCTTTGCGTCCGGATGCCAGAAACCGTCTTAATACATTATTTATGTGCGTTATGTTTATTGGCGGTGCATGTGGCTCACTGACTGCCACCTGGTTATGGGAGACAACTCATAGCTGGGCGCTGATTTCTTCAGCAGGGGGCGGACTCGTGATCATGGGGATGTTGATAGCCGTAAAACGTAAATATTCAGGCCCCTATTCGGGCACATAGCGCAATAGCACTTCTTACATCCGTCGCATTGTCTGAGTCATCAACATCATGTAAAGCGTCCTGTATCAATTGTTTAGCAGCCCATTTTTCCCCGGCTTCAGCCTGCAATGTCGCCAATGAATAAGCAATACGGAGGGCCCAGCCATGAGCCTGTTGCTGACGCGCTTTGTCCAGGGCCTTCTCCAACAGCAGGCGTTGCTTCTGAGGAGGTAATTGAGTGGCAGAAAGACGCATCAGCTCAGGCGTGCACCAGTTTTCATGATCCTGGTAGGTGGCTCTCAGCGATAACCCGGTATCAATTTCTGACAACAAGGGGGAATATTGCCAATCTAATCCCATCGCCCGCAACGAGCTAAACAGTGTGGTTTGACTAACATCGGTATGACTGAACTGTTTGGCCCAAACAAGAAACAGCTCGCCGTATGTCTTCCAGAAATATAAATCATGCCTTTTTGCCAGATGAATAAGCCAGTTTGCGGCCTTTATAACCCAACGCGGATTACGATCCAGTGCTGCTGTCATACAAGCGCCTTCAGCCAGTGCACAGCAAAGAGAACAGACATGCTGCAAACGAGCGGCTTTTTTAACACCGCGCCATGCCATCTGTTTCGCGGCCTTATACTCACCCTGTAACCAGAGTAAACGAGACAGAAAGGCCTGACCGGCGCTCTCTTGATCAAGACCAAAACGGAAAGAGTGGCTTAATTCACCATGTTCATACCAATCAAGAGATTGCTGGAGATAATCACGCCCGACATCATGACGGCCCAAAAAATGCAGGGATACACCGAGAATACGCAGCCCGGTTGCCATCGCCTCCTCGTCGGTAATGGACCGTGCTAGCTCGCACATAGATTGCGCATGCTCAAGCGCTTTATCCAACTCGCCAGTACGCAGATAATACAACCATAATCCGTAATGTGCCTGTAAACGTATTTCTTTGTCGTCGAGCTTTTCTGCAATTGTCAGCGCGGTTTTCCAGGCTGAATGTGTTTCAGGCGTAGGGCCTTTTGCCCAGGTTGACGCCTTACCTGCTACAGCGCTGAGATTCATTCTCTGGCGTAGCGTTAATACTACCTGCGAAGTATTTTCATAAAGCAGAGGATAAATATGGCGCTGACATTCATCGTATAGTGAATATTCAATCCAAAAAGGGGTCATCGCTTGTAATATCTTAAGCCCCTTAGAAGGATCGGCCCCCTCAGTCAACGTTTGCTGTAATACACTCCGCAAATCATTAAGCATATGGCTATAACGTTCACGCCACTGTCCCGTTGGCAGCATAAACCAATCACCTTGGGCCTCTTCTACCAGAACTTTATAATAACCGGCAAAACGGGCCTCAAGAACAGTATATTCACCCTGTTGCCTGAGTTTATCGCATGCGAACTGGCGCATGGTTTCCAGCAGGCGGAAACGGGTCTCTGGTACCTGAGTACTGACCTGAATCAGGGATAAAGCCAGTAATCTTTGCAGATCGTCAACAACCTGCCAGCGATGCTTGTCTTTAATCAGCAGAAGGTCGCTTACTGATTTCACACTGAACATATCGGTATAGATCCCCAGAGAGCAAAATAATCGTTGTTCACGTGTGTTGAGCAACTGATAAGTCCACTCCAGCGCGGTCAGTATTTTCTGATGTCTGGGCTCCAGAGATCTGTGCGTATTGCTCAATAGCTGGAAACGGTCTTCCAGTCGGCTATAGATCTCTTTGACACTCATGACTGGCAGACGGGAGGCCGCAAGTTCAATCGCCAACGGCAAACCGTCAAGATGACGGCATAACTCGCCAATCAAAGACAGTTCGCTGGCTGATGGATGGTAATCATGTCGATTTGCCTGCCCGCGTTCGATAAAGAGGCGGACACTGGAAAAATTCAGTAACTCTTGGGTATCAGCCTCTTCGCTCTCAGGAACTTGTAATGGTGGTAGTAGATATTGTTGCTCGCCGGCAACCTGCAACGCTACCTGGCTGGTCAACAACAGTTTGATATGGGGAGCCAGGTGCAGGAGCAACGTAATCACTGGTTCAAGTTCATTAATTACATGTTCACAGTTATCAATCAGCAGTAAACATCGACGCCGTGCAAGCTGTTGCCGTGAATCGGCATCATTATGAATGGCAGCTAATGGAAGATGGAGCGCTTGTGAAATAACGGATAGCAAGCTGGATGCTTCGGTGATGTGAGCCAGTTCAGCCACACATATTCCATCAGGAAAATGCGTGTGTGTAAGACTGACGACTTCCCATGCCAGACGAGTCTTACCCACGCCCCCTGAGCCTGTAATCGTCACCAGACGGTATTGATCCAATAAGGCGCATAATTCCTGCACAGCTTTATCACGCCCCAGAATCGACGCTAGAAAAGGGGTAATAGCGGGCTCAGGTATTTTTGATTTAGAGAGCGGTTCAGTTGGCGATTTGTTGATATTAAAGCGATAACCACAACCAAATTCAGTAACCAGTAGATGGCGGTCATGTCCCAGTATGCGGCGTATAGCTGAAATTTGTGCCTGAAGATTATTTTCTTCGACGATTTCATTTCCCCACACTTGCGTAAGTAAAGATTCTTTACTTACGGCTTTACCTCTGGCACTCACCAGAACAACCAGAACATCAAAAGCTCTGGCAGAAATTCTTACTGGCTTACCCCGATGTAACAGAATCCTTAGCTGTGGCCAGATTTGCCAGTCAGCAAAGTGAATCTCATCAATTGATATCATAGTGTTGAGATCTTCTGTTTTGAGCATCACGAACTCTCGCTATGGAGTAAGCCATTTCTAACGAAAGCGGTTATCAGAATCAGGCTACATGTTGAATGTGTTGCATCGGAGTATCACTATTCAATACCACTTTTACCGTTAATGATTATAAAGCCAATAGTGCTATGTGGCATAGCTTTGCGATCAAACTGGTGATGAAAACTGAACTTCGACGAACGATCCACGCTGACAATAAGACGACGATTGGCATCCAACGAAGCGATCAAAGGCTAATTATTGCGATGCCGGTCAGCACCACCACTGCACCGGCAATCCGGCGTGCCAGATGATTTTCACGAAAAAGCCAGTACGAAAGAAGGGAGCCGACAATAATGGATGTTTCCCTGAGAGGAGCGACGAGTGCCAGTGGCATGCTCTGCATGGCTGTCAGTACAAGGATGTAGGCAAGGGGAGAGCATACAGCAATGATAAGGATTGGGATGATATCCACACGTACAGCAGTTGGAATGCGATTTCGTCGCCGCATCGCACCAGGGGTAAGAATCAGACTCTGTAGCAGGAGTGTGCTGGCGTAGTAGCGCACTGGATCCAGGTGCAGAGAGATTACCGAATAACCGTCCCAGAGTGTATAGCCAGCGATGGCGGTGCCTGTCGCTGCCCCCCAAAGCATTCCCTGTAGTGGTCGGCTTCCGCTCCTGAACGGATTGCCGGTGACAACGAAAATACCAGCGATAACGATAAAAGCGCCGAGTAAAGCGCCTGGTGAAATCCGTTCTCCCATGAGAAGGGTTGCAAACAGTATCGTCAGAACTGGTCCACTTCCTCGGGCAATCGGATAAACAACACCCAGTTCGGCGCGCTCGTAGCCAGCCTGCAAGATTAGAGAATAAGCGATATGAAGTGCAGACGAGATAACTGCGCCGACAGCGAGTCTCCAGTCGAGTTCCTGTTGTCCCTCAACTATCAGAATGAGGCTGAACGGGACCCACAGCAATGCTGAGGCACAGCTGTACGCCCAGACGAACACAAGAGTGTCTTCCCTCTTGTATTTTGAGGCTATATTCCATACTGCATGAGCTACCGCAGCAGTAAGAATCATTGCTACCGTGCTGAACTGCATCAGGACATATCGGGCAAATCAATACCCGCCCGTTCAGCCCGGCGACTTTGTTCTTTATCCCGCAGAGTGAGAGCAGCGACCAGCGTATCAATAACGACGAGCTGGGCCAGTCGACTCCCGGCAGCGGCCATCTGTGCCGGGAGTGGCATTCCGCCAACAACGAGCGAAACGTTGGCGAGTGTCGCCAGTGGGGTATCGTACTGGTTAGTTATTGCAATAAGCGATGCTCCTGCCGAGGATGCTGCATCAGCGATGGAGAGTGTGGATGATGTGCGCCCTGTTGAACTGACGACGATGATGACATCGCCTGGACCGAGTAGACGAGCAGCAATCATCGCTGATAAATAATCCTGGATACTGACGGTTATCACACCCGCCGTCCGCAAACGAAAGACCGCATCAGCGGCAACCGTCGCAGAGGGACCAGCACCAAATGCAAATACCTGGCGTGCGCTCTGGATTAAATCGACCGCCTCATCAAGTGCGGAGATTTCGATAGCACCGCTGAGCGCAGTCAGTGCGTCTACACCAGCACGAATTGATGTTTCCAGCACTGATGCCAGCGTCGCATCCGCTGTAAGAACTTCAGGCGGGGCAAAGAATTGGGCAGTGCCACGAGCCCGGGCAATCTCTATCTTAAGTTCAGTGAACCCGGTGAACCCGATCGCTCGTGCAGCGCGTATTACTGTCGGCGGTGATACACCAGCACGGGTGGCAACCTGTGCTGCCGTGCTTGTACCGACAAATAAAGGATCGACAAGCAGGAGATCGACAACTTTAGCCTCACTTGCAGCGAGGTCGCCGCTTCGGGCGTGAATGCTGCCAAGCCATTGCTGTAACCGCTGCTCACCCTCTGAAATTCTATTACCATTTTCTTTATTCATATGTAATATATTACATGTCCTTTGGGAAGGGCACAACCACCACGTAATTAGATTCTGTTGCAAGGAGTCCGCATTCATGAACACTGAAATCAATACAGTTGTTGCTGTTTTAGGTCCAGGTGCCATCGGCACAACAGTCGCGGCGGCGTTACACGAAGTCGGCCGCACACCATTGCTGTGTGGACGTACTCCCCGCGATAGCCTGACCTTGCAAGATGGCAACCGCTTTATCACCGTACCCGGTCCGGTACAGACGAATCCGGCACAAATCACTCGCACGGTTGATCTTATCTTTCTGGCAGTCAAGTCCACACAAATCGACGCGGCAGCAGAATGGCTCAGGGCGTTGACTGGCCCGGAGACGGTTATATGCGTGCTCCAGAATGGGGTCGAACAGTTGGACAGGCTCGCTACGTACTCTCTGCCCGGACAGATCGTTCCCGCTGTCGTGTGGTTCCCTGCGCAAGCGCAGTCCGATGGCTCGGTACGCTTGCGTGGTGAGGCGCGCCTCAGCGTGCCAGACGCGCCAGCTTCCCGTGTAGTGGCCGCAGCGCTGCAAGGCACGTGGTGCTCCGTAGATCTGGCCGCGAATTTCAGCTCCCTGGCCTGGCGCAAGCTGATGCAGAATGCGGTGGCTGGACTCATGGCACTCACGCACCGCCGCTCAGGCATGTTTGGCCGTGCTGATATCGCCAGGCTTACGCTGGCTTATCTGCAGGAATGCCTGGCCGTGGCACGTGCAGAGGGCGCTGAACTCGGAGACGAAGTGCCGCAGGAGATCCTCGATAAGTTCCGGGCGGCTCCTGCAGACATGAGCACCTCCATCCTCACGGATCGAGAAGCTGGCCGACCGCTTGAATGGGATATCCGCAACGGCGTCATTGCGCGTCGCGGCCGGGTTCACAGCATTCCAACGCCGATCAGCGACATCCTGGTACCGCTTCTTGCGGCTGCGAGCGATGGCCCTGGTTGATCTTAAAGCCGATGATTGCACTCTTACTTCTCTTCTTCGTCGCTCTCGGTGCCGGAGTACTCAGCGGTGTCGTCGGCACTGGCTCGTCGTTAATCATGCTGCCCGTCCTCGTAGCCACGTACGGGCCACGGATTGCTGTGCCTGTTATGGCGATCGCCTCCCTTTTCGGCAACATCGGACGGGTGATTGTCTGGTGGCATGAGATTCGTTGGCGACCGGTGTTTGCCTATTCGTTGGCGGGAGTTCATGCGGCTGTTCTCGGGGCGCACACGTTACTTACGATTTCTCCTGGCACAGTGGAGGTATTCCTGGCAGCTTTCTTCCTTGCGATGATCCCGCTGCGCCGTCTCATCAGACGATCGAACCTCCACTTGAATCTCTGGCACATGAGTTTGGCCGGGGCGATTATCGGGTTTATGACCGGATTCGTGCTGTCCACCGGGCCGCTCAGCGTGCCGGTATTTACCGGGTACGGAATGAGTGGAGGCGTATTTTTGGGATCAGAGGCGGCAAGCGCAATCCTGCTCTACGCTGGCAAGCTAGCTACGTTCGGTATATCGGGCGCACTCGCGCAGCCTGTCCTCACACATGGACTTGCCATCGGCATCGCATTGTTCGTCGGTTCGATGATTGCGAAACGTCTCGTCCAGAAACTCCAGACGCATACGTTCGAGCTTCTCATTGATGCCGTTCTCGTCGCTGGGGCAGTAGGGATGATCCTTGCTCTCAAATGAAATGGCACGCCAGGGCTGACGGCGCAAGCGTGTTGTTGCTGTGTAACAGCTTTCTACAGGCAGCGACGGGTCGGGGTGGAGGGGTTGGCAAGCCATCAGAAATGAATAAAGCCGTACCAGGGTATGCTGATACAGCTTTTTGTTATTGGTCATGCAGCTTCGTTGTTTTTATCCCGCCCTGTGTTAAAAGGTGGTACGTATGCGACCCGGCATGTATCGATATAATCTGACCACCACTGCATCATCGCCTTGCGGGCTTCCAGATGCTCAGCCTTATGAATGTAAGCCAGACGCACGGTGTTGCGCTCCTGGTGACTCATCTGGCGTTCCACTGCATCTTGCGACCATAAGCCAGACTCCATCAGGGCACTGCATGCCATTGCCCGAAAGCCATGTCCGCAGATGTCCTGTTTCGTGTCGAATCCCATAAGGCGCAGTGCTTTATTAACCGCGTTTTCGCACATCGGCCTGTACGGGTTATGGTCGCCGGGGAAGACCAGTTCGTAAGCCCCGGATATTTCCTTAATCCGTTTCAGAATAGCTATAGCCTGCTGTGAGAGGGGCACGATATGAGCAGTGCGCATTTTTGCACCGCGCCCTGAATAACGCACACCCACAATGGCTTCGCGTGTGGCGGGTATCGTCCAAATTCTGTTTATGAAATCAATTTCTGACCAGCGTGCAAAGCGCAGCTCACTGGAGCGAATGAACAGATGCAGCGTCAGCAGGACAGCAAGCCGGGTCAGTTCACGGCCCTGATGATATGCTTCAATGTGTTCAATCAATTCTGGCAGCCGCTCCAGCGGCAGGGCGGGATAGTGGTGTCTCATGGGGGGAGCCGTCACGCCATCAAGATTTGCTGCCGGGTTGGTGTCGATAAATCCCTGATGGACCGCATGGCGCATGATGTTACTGAGGTGCTGCCGCGTGCGGGACGCGACTTCCAGCAGGCCCTTTTCCTCAATACCTTTCAGCAGGTCAATGAAATGATGGGGTTTAAGCTCCGTGACGGACAGATGACCAATTACAGGAAAGATATGGTTGTTCATGCTGGCAAGCAGACGGTCAGCGGTGTTCTGCGACCACTTTTTATTGTTTTTATGCCATGCCAGCGCCACTGTTTTAAACACCTTCTCTGGTGTGCAGGCTCTGCGTTCAGAAGCCCTCTGCTGTGCCGGGTTGATGTTCAGCGTCAGCATCTTACGGATACCTTCGCGCTGCTGGCGGGCATCAGACAGGGAGACGGCAGGATAGGCACCCAGTGCAATGCGGGATTCTTTGCCGTTTATACGATATTTAAGATACCAGTGACGTGAGCCGCCTGGTTTGATAAGAAGGTACAGACCGTTAGAATCAGAAACTTTGAAGGGTTTTGCGGATGGTTTTAAGTTGCGGATTTTTGAGTCGTTAAGGGACATTTGGGGGTCACTCCGTCATCGAACTAACCTGACCCCAGATTTGACCACCAATTTTTCCCGATGCGGAGGGTAAAATCAAAATGCACCGGGAAGAGTTTTCACGCTAACCTCTTGAATCAATATCAGATAAGGATTCGCAAAGATGCATGCAAACAGGAAATTGGCTCCTCTGACTGGACTCGAACCAGTGACATACGGATTAACAGTCCGCCGTTCTACCGACTGAACTACAGAGGAATCGTGTGGAGTCGTATCTTAGCGGCGAAAAAACTTTTGTCAAACATCAATTCGCCTGTTCAGGTGCAACTGCCGCTTCCATCGACAATTTGTTGTCATTTCCGACAATTATTACGGAAAATACTTTGCAGGATATCCATTTCTCAATCATCATTTGAAATGTTGTTTCAACATCTCTCACTAAGGTCTCTCTTGAACGTCACCTCCGCCGTACGCCAGGCTGTCGAACGGACATCCTGGTTTAAAAAACGTCAGCGTTATCGTGTGCTGTACTGGCGCGAAATCAGCCCTCTCGCTGTACCCATTCTGCTGGAAAATGCCTGTGTGCTGCTGATGGGGGTGTTGAGCACCTTCCTTGTCAGCTGGCTGGGAAAAGAGGCCATGGCCGGGGTGGGGCTGGCCGATAGCTTTAACATAGTCATCATGTCCTTCTTTGCCGCCATCGATCTGGGCACCACGGTGGTGGTGGCCTTTAGCCTCGGCAAGCGCGATCGGCGGCGGGCGAGGGCGGCCGCGCGCCAGTCGCTGGCCATTATGACGCTGTTTTCCATTTTGCTGGCGGGGGTGATCCATGCCTTTGGCCAGGAGATTATTGATTTCGTCGCCGGCGATGCCACCGCCCAGGTCAAGGACCTGGCGCTGACCTATCTGGAACTGACGGCGCTGAGCTACCCGGCGGCGGCGATTGCGCTGATCGGCAGCGGGGCGCTGCGCGGCGCCGGCACCACCAAAATCCCGCTGCTGATCAACGGCGGGATGAATATCCTCAATATCTTAATCAGCAGCGTGCTCATCTACGGCATCTTCTCCTGGCCGGGGCTGGGGTTTGTCGGCGCCGGGCTTGGGCTGACCATTGCCCGCTATATTGGCGCGATAGCCACGATCTGGGTGCTGATGGTGGGCCTCAATCCGGCGCTGCGGCTGTCGCTGAAGGGCTACTTCAAACCCTTTAACTTCGCCATTATCTGGGAGGTGATGGGGATCGGCATCCCGGCCAGTATCGAATCTGTCCTCTTCAATGGCGGCAAGCTGCTGACCCAGATGTTTGTCGCCGGGATGGGCACCAACGTTATCGCCGGCAACTTTATCGCCTTTTCGGTGGCCTCGCTAATTAACCTGCCGGGCAACGCCCTCGGCTCTGCCTCGACGATCATTACCGGCAAGCGGCTGGGAAAAGGGCAGATTGGTCAGGCTGAATTCCAGGCCTGGCACGTATTTTGGCTGTCGACGATTATTCTGACGCTGATCGCCTGGGGCAGCGCCCCCTTCGCCGGCTTTATCGCCTCGTTCTACACCCATGAAGAAGATGTAAAAGAAGTGGTTAAACAGCTACTGTGGCTCAACGCCCTGTTTATGCCGATCTGGTCGCTGTCGTGGACTTTACCCTGCGCTTTTAAAGGCGCCCGTGACGTACGCTACACCATGTGGGTGTCGATGCTCGGCATGTGGGGCTGCCGGGTGGTGGCGGGCTATACCCTGGGCATCGTGCTGGGGATGGGGGTGATTGGCGTCTGGTTAGGGATGGTGCTCGACTGGGCGGTGCGCGGCGTGCTGTTTTATTTCCGCATGGTGAGCGGCCGCTGGCTGTGGAAATATCCGCGCGTGAAGGCTTCATCGGAGGAAAGCTGAGCCGTTTGCGAGGCTAAACGCCATTTTTTGCGCAAAGTGAAGAATAATTCGGCAAACGATTCATTTTATTGAAAACAGGCTTTGACAGCGCCGGGCGTCATCGATAATATGCGCCCCGTTCACACGATTCCTCTGTAGTTCAGTCGGTAGAACGGCGGACTGTTAATCCGTATGTCACTGGTTCGAGTCCAGTCAGAGGAGCCAAATTTAAGAAGCCTGCTTTCGAGCAGGCTTTTTGCTTTTCTGTTTACCGCCTTTCTTCCGTGGACAAACACCGCCGGGTCGTTTGTTTCGCTTATCCGGACGCTGACGCTCCCTGGCGGGTAACGTCAGCGTTTATCTCACGATTCCCACGTCATCGACGATTAACGGAACGGCGGCTCGTTGAAGGTGCGCAGCTTACGCGAGTGCATGTGATCTCCCTCGGCGCGCAGCAGGTCAATCGCCCGGATGCCTATCTGCAGATGCTCGGAGATAGCGCCCTCGTAAAAGCGGTTAGCCTGGCCGGGGAGCTTGATCTCACCGTGCAGCGGTTTGTCCGAGACGCAGAGCAGCGTGCCGTAGGGGACGCGGAAGCGATAGCCCTGGGCGGCGATGGTCGCGCTCTCCATATCGATAGCTACCGCCCGGCTGAGATTAAAGCGCAGCGCCGAAGCGGAATAGCGCAGCTCCCAGTTACGGTCGTCGGTGGTGACCACCGTCCCGGTACGCAGCCGCTGCTTAACCTCTTCGCCGGGCATCCCGCTCACCTGCTTGGTGGCGTCGTAGAGGGCGCGCTGCACTTCGGCAATGCTGGGGATCGGAATATCTGGCGGCAGCACCGCATCCAGTACATGATCGTCACGCAGATAGGCGTGGGCCAGCACATAGTCGCCGATGGCCTGGCTTTCGCGCAGGCCGCCGCAGTGGCCGATCATTAACCAGACGTCCGGCCGCAGTACCGCGAGATGATCGCAGATGGTTTTGGCGTTGGCCGGGCCGACGCCAATGTTAATCAGGGTGATCCCTTTGCCGTCGTGGGTGATCAGATGCCAGGCCGGCATCTGGTGCTTCTTCCACGCCAGATCGGAAATGGCCTGTTCCGGCGCTTCGGTCTCGGCGGTGATCCAGATCCCGCCGGCGCAGGAGAGAGCGATATAGGGGCTGTCGGGATCGAGGATCTGGCTGCAGCCCCAGCTGACGAACTCATCCACGTAGCGGGTATAGTTGGTGAACAGCACGTAGGGCTGGAAGTGTTCCGCCGGCGTGCCTGTGTAGTGACGCAGACGCGCCAGCGAAAAATCGACGCGGCGGGCGTCAAAGTGCGACAGCGGATAGAACTCGGTGGGATGGAACAGGCCATCCGCGGTCTCATCGCCAATTTGTGACAGCTCGGTGGTAGGGAAATAGCGCGTCAGACCGGCGCTCATCGAGCGGTCGAGTGTCAGGGTGGAACCATCGATCACGTAAGGATAGGGGATCTCATGCTGTGACAGCTCGACGCTGATATGCGCGCCATAGTCCTGATACAGCAGGGTCAGCTGTTCCAGCAAATAGTTGCGGAACAGTTTCGGATTCGTAATGGTGGTGGTATAGCAACCGGCATGGGTGAAACGTCCCCAGGCGCGCGTTTTGAGGGCTTTATGATCGGCGCCGTCCCAGGAGACCGACAGCTGCGGATAGACAAAAAGACCTTCCGCGCGGGCTTCGGTATCGGGGAGCGTATTATGGTCGATATAGTCGCCGATGGCTTTGCGTAACGCCGTGACCGAGGCTTCATAGCGCGCTTCCAGCTCGGCAAGCGCTTGTTCCGGGGTCAGACTGGCGGCCTTGATATTCATGATTCGCTCCTTGTTTCAGGTCTGCTGACATTCCCGATAGTATGTCACAGCGGGAAAAGGGCGAAGGAGAATTTATCTGTCAAATGCGACGATACTCAGACCATAACCAGTAAAGGGAGCGGGCTCGTGTTATTTGCCGGCGTTTGTCCAACGCTCGCTGCTATAATGAGTGGCGTTGCGGATCTTCAAAGTTTGCGTCGGATTATTATTCAGACAATAGCGCGCATCGGCCAGCGGAGTGAGTTTATCCCCTTCCCGCAGGCGGAGGCGACAGGCTTCAATCTCTGCGATCATCTCCAGCGCACCGCTCTGAAGCACGACGCGGCAGAGGCTGGCCGAAGCGTTGTCCTGTACTTTTTTTACCCACCACTCCATCTGTTTTTTATCCTCTCATAGCGACATGTGCGTCGATAATTCATGTTTCTTAAAAATCTGACAATAAGATTATCCCCTTGGTTTATGCAGTGTTTAAAAATACGCAACCGATTGTTGATCTGTGCGCTAGGTTTTTTTATGCCGGGGGGCAATGATCTGCCGGGTTTAATTTGCAGGAAGCGATGACTATGCTGAAAAGCAGTCCGTGAGAATAGCCTGTCAGGAAGAGGGCTGATAAGTCCGGCTACGCAATAAATATAAGAGAGAGCGTCATGAAGCATCTATTTCGACACTGGCGAACGTCGGGCGCCGTTATCGGCTCACTGCTGAAAAAAGGGAGCATTGCGGTACTGGCGCTGCTGGTGGTCTTTCTCGCCGGGCGGATCTATGAGTCCCAGCGCGGCCCGGCCCTGCATCGCTGGCATACCTGGAGTGGCAACGAGATGTCGGCCGAAGAGATAGACCAGGCGACCTTTGCCCAGTATCTGGCGCGGGAGAAGACGATTTTCGCCGATCTCCAGCGTGAGGTGACAGAGGCTTTGCCGGAGGAAGATAAAACCCCGGTCAACCGCTTTTATCGTCACAGCCGGGTCTGGCCGGGGCAGTTTAAGCAGGACTGGAACCGTTCTTTTGTGCTGATGCCGCTGGGCAAGCCGCGCGGCGGCGTGGTGCTCCTCCATGGCCTGACCGATTCGCCCTACAGCGTTCGCTATCTGGCGCAACTCTGGCAGCAGCGGGGTTATGTGGCGGTGGTGCCGCGTTTGCCGGGACACGGCACCGCGCCGGGGGCGTTAACGGCGGTTGACTGGGAGACCTGGCTGGCGGCGACGCGTCTGGCGGTACGCGAAGCGACCGGCCTTGCCGGGGCGGACGTGCCGCTGCATCTGGTCGGCTACTCTAACGGCGGCGCGCTGGCGCTCAAGTATGCCCTCGATAGCCTGGAGGATAGCCACTTGCGTCAGCCGCAGCAGATTATTCTGCTGTCGCCGATGATCGGCGTGACCGCGTTTGCCCGTTTCGCCGGCCTCGCCGGGCTACCGTCCGTCTTCCCGGCGTTCGCCCGCGCGGCCTGGCTGAACGTGGCGCCTGAGTTTAATCCGTTCAAGTACAACTCCTTTCCGGTCAAGGCGGCGAGACAATCGTGGTTATTGAGCCAGGCGCTGCAGCAGCAGATTATCCGCGCGGCCCGGCAGGGCGAGCTGAAAGCGCTGCCGCCGATCCTCACCTTTCAGTCGGTGATGGATTCCACGGTCAGCACCCGCGCGGTGGTGGAGTCCCTGTATCGCTATCTGCCGGATAACGGCAGCGAGCTGGTGGTGTTCGATATTAACCAGGCGGCGGATCTCCGGGTCCTGTTTCGCCCTGCGCTCTATGCGGCGGTGAATACGCTGCTGCCCCCGGCGCCGCGGGCCTATACCACCACGGTGGTGACCAACGCGACGGCGCACACGCTGCAGACCGTCGCCCGGACCACGCTGGCCCAGGAACGGGAAGAGCATCGTTATCCTTTACACCTGGCCTGGCCGGCGGATATATACTCTTTGTCGCATGTGGCGGTGCCGTTTCCCCTGAGCGACTCGCTGTATGGTCGCGAGCCGGACGAGAAGAACCGCTACGGCATTAGCCTGGGCACCATTTCACTGCGCGGAGAGACCGGGACGCTGAGCGTGGGGCTGGAGACGTTAATGCGCGTCACCTCCAATCCATTCTTTCCATGGATGATGACGCGCGTCGATGAGCGCATCGCCTGCGGCGAACAGGCGGCGGTGGCGGCCTGCCTGAAAGCGCAGGCCAGAGCAGAGGCGTTAAAACAGGATCAGGTGCAGAACGGTACGCAGCAGGATACCGACGATCGCCGCGGGAGCCACGAAGCGGAACAGGCGGACAAACCGTGAGCTGATGCCAAGAAAAATGCCGATACCGGGAAGATCAAAGGTCTGGATCAGTAGACCTGCCGAGGCGTTGACCTGGTCCACGGTGACTTTGCCCTGCTGGATCAGCTCGGAAATGACGCCAAAGTAGGCGGTGCCCCCGGCAACGCACTTCACCAGCGCCGGCAGCACAAAGTTCTGGGGGATGTGCAGCCAGCTGAGAAGCGGCTTCAGCAGCTGCTGCAGCAGGTCGATAGCCCCGGCGCCCTGCAGCAGCCCGACGATGGTTAACGACAGGATCAGCATTGGCACCGCGCCGAGCGCCAGGCGGATGGCGTCGGAGCCGGCGCTGTTAATCACGGCCAGAATTCCCTGGCTGTTCTGCTCGGCGTTCGGCAGCGCTTCCGCGCGGGGGCTCTCGGCGACCGATAAGCGCCGTCCGGTGACGTGCCAGGCGACGGCGGCCGCGCACAGGCCGCCGACCACCGAGATAACGATCGAGGCCAGCCAGTGCAGACCAAAAGGGGTAAGAGGATAGAAGACGTTGCCTTGCCCCATGGCGAACACCATGGCCAGCGTGGCGGCCATTTGTCGGTCCGAGACGCCGCGTTTATCCATAATCGACAGCGTGGCGAGCGGGGCGGCAAAGCTGACAAAGTTAATCTGGATCAGGGCGAAGGCGCTCATCCCGGTTAAGCCGAAGGGCTTCAGCAGCGGGGCCACCCAGCGAACAATCACATCGAGGATACCGCGGACCTCAAGGTATTTCATGATGATCAGCATGATCACCATGATCGGCAACAGCGTATACAGCGCGACGTCAACGGACGACTTGCCCGCCGCCATAATGATGCTTATGACATCCATTTACTTTTTTTACCACTCGCAGAGCTATTCGTTCGCGTCATCATAATCCCGTGGGGAAGGAAATGATATGCCTTGATCCCTCTCGGGATCCGGCGCCGCACGGGCGCCGGGAGAAGAGGATTACTGGCCGATATTGACCAGCGTCCGACCATGAATATTATTGCTGAGGAAATCTGCGGCATACGCTGGCGCCTGCTCCAGCGTGATTTCTGTGGCCGCCTGCTGGTAGTAGCTCTCCGGCAGAAGCTGGGCCAGACGCTGCCAGACAGCGTCGCGTTCAGCGGTCGGCACCATCACCGAATCCACCCCCTGCAGACGCACATTGCGCAGAATAAACGGCATCACGGTGGTCGGCAGATCGAAGCCCCCGGCCAGACCGCAGGCGGCGACGCAGCCGCGATATTGCGTTTGCGCCAGCACTTTGGCCAACACCGGGCCGCCAACGGTATCCACCGCGCCCGCCCACAGCTGTTTCTCCAGCGGACGGGTCTCCGCGAAGTCGCTGCGCGGCAGGATCGTATCGGCGCCCAGCTGGCGAAGGTAATCGTGTGTCGATTCCCGGCCCGATACGGCCGTCACCCGGTAGCCAAGGGCTTTGAGCAACACCACTGCGGTGCTGCCGACCCCGCCGCTGGCGCCGGTGACCAGGATATCCCCGCTATCAGGGGTGACACCCGCACTGACGAGAGCATCAACGCATAGCATCGCGGTAAAGCCGGCGGTGCCGATGATCATTGCCTGGCGCGCGCTGAGCGTCTCCGGCAGAGCAACCAGCCAGTCGCCTTTAACGCAGGCTTCGGTGGCCAGGCCACCCCAGTGGTTTTCGCCCACGCCCCAGCCGGTGAGGATCACGGCCTGGCCGGGAACAAAGCGCGGATCGCGGCTTTCTTTCACCTGACCGGCAAAATCAATGCCCGGCACCATCGGAAACTGACGGATAATTTTGCCTTTGCCGGTGATCGCCAGGGCGTCTTTATAATTGAGACTCGACCAGTCGATGGCGACCCGGACGTCGCCTTCGGCAAGAGCGGGCAGGTCGATATCTTTGACGGTGGCGACGGTGCGGTTGTCGATCTGGTCCAGAACTAATGCTTTCATGACAGAGTATTCCTCGTCGGAAGGGGGTTATCGGCGCTAGCGCCGTCCTGTGCAGGTGTTTTTGTTGTCATACTGTGCGCAAAAAAATCCCAGTACTGGTTAAGCGGTGCGGCAGACTGGACCAGCCTGGCGCGCATCACCGCGCCTTCCCAGCCGATCCAGAACACCTGGGCCAGCGCCTGCGGTGAGGCGTCGCTGGCGATGGCCCCGGCTGCCTGCGCTTCGCGCAGGCAGCGCGCCACGCGCGACTCCCATGCCGACAGGATAGCCATCAACCGTTGGGGAAACGTCTCGGGTAACAACGGGGCTTCCTGCAGCAGGTTGCCCACCAGGCAGCCGCGGCGAAACTGGAATTTCTCCATTCCCTGACCGGCATGACGCACAAAGGCCGCCATCCGTTCCAGCGGCGGCACGGCGTCGTTCAGCAGGAATTTATCTAATTTATGCGCAAAGAAGTCGCCATAGGCGGCAAGCACGGCGAGGCCAAAGGCCTCTTTGCTTTTAAAGCAATGATAAAACGACCCCTTTGGCACGGCGATATTCTTGATCACCGCATCAATACCCGCCGCGAGATAGCCCGTTTCGGTCAGCACTTCAAGGCCTGAGCGAATCAGCGCCTGACGCGTATCGTCAAACTGGCGATCGACCTTGGGTGGACGGCCGCGGCGGGGCTTCAGGACGGTGGAGGTATTGGGATTCATGATTTAGACCGTGTGGTTTAATTGTTTGTCAGGGTACGCCCAATTCAGGGGGAGGGCAAGCATTGCGCGTAGCGTAAGGCTGGCTGTCCAATCATCCTGAAATGGGGGGGCGTTAAGAATTATTTATCGCAAATACGTGGTTCGCACTGCCGGCGGGGGCACGAAATATAACTCTGCCGGGTATATTAGACTGGTCATTAATATCCATATTCACAATGCATAATACGAATTAATAATATTGGAAATATATAAACAGCGGGGGGCTGGAGCGGTTGAGTGGTTTTGTCCATGTGAAGAGGCTAATTTGCGAAGTACCCGGTCGACAGTCCTGTGAGGACTTCTCCCCGGAATGCCGGCCGGCGATGATTTGCAGACGATAGCGGATTGACAAACGCGGCTTGATAAAAGACATTGTCACCCCTGATCCGGCACCGGTTGCCACCTCAGTTTAAATATTATCGCCGGCAGACAATGACGTCTGTCTTAAATTATCGGTGACTGGGTAAATAATCTGTTACCGAAACAACACCTGCGAAAAAGGATTAACAGTCTGATGTACAGAAAGAATATTGCCGTCAGAGGAGGGGATGAATGTCGCTAATTGCTATCGTGCTGGTCTTTATCATGGCCATCGTGGTGACCGTGTTCCTGTCCCATCTTCTGCCCGTTAAAGTGCCGCTACCGCTGATCCAAATCGCCGCGGGCGCCGCGCTGGCCGCCAGTGGCTTTCAGGTCGATTTTGACCCGCATATTTTTTTACTGCTGTTTATCCCGCCGCTGCTGTTCCTCGATGGCTGGCGCATCCCCAAAGACGCTTTTTTCCGCGATATGAAGCCGATTTTATCGCTGGCGATAGGCCTGGTGATGGTGACTATTCTCGGTATTGGCCTGTTTATTCACTGGCTGATCCCGGCTATCACCGTGGCGGCAGGGTTCGCCCTCGCGGCTATTCTGTCGCCTACCGATCCGGTGGCGGTATCGGCAATGACCGCCAGCTCGCCGCTTCCCTCAAGGATGGCGCATATTCTCGAAGGGGAGTCGCTGTTAAACGATGCTTCAGGGCTCGTCGCCTTTAATTTCGCCATCGCCGCGGTGCTGACCGGCAGCTTCTCCCCGGGAGACGCGGTGGTGAAATTTTTCCTGATGGCCTTCGGGGGCATCCTCAGTGGCCTCGTGGTGGTGTGGGTCACCGGCAAATGTAATAACTTTCTGGTTCGGCGCACCCGCGAGGAGCCAGCCATCCAGATCCTGATCAGCCTGCTTATCCCTTTCGCCGCCTACCTGCTGGCCGAGGCGTTCCATGTCTCGGGCATTCTTGCCGCCGTCGCCGCCGGCATTGCGATGCATTATGAGCAGCTGTCGGGGCCCCGGCTTCCGGCGACGCGCATGAAAAGCAGCGCGGTATGGTCCATGCTGCAGACCACCCTCAACGGGATGATCTTTCTGATGCTGGGCGAGCAGCTGCCGCGCATGCTCAGGACGCTGCCGGCGGTAGCCAGCCAGGCCGGCGTCTCTTCGCCCTGGTATCTGCTACTGTACGCCGTGGCCATCACCCTGGCGCTCGGTCTGATGCGCTTCGCCTGGGTATGGCTGTCGATGAAGCTGACAATTTTTCGCCGTAAACGTCGGGGCAAGGCCATCACCGTCCGTCCACGATTCAGTATCCTCGCCGTCATGGCGCTGGCGGGAGTGAAGGGCTCTGTGACCCTCGCCGGTATTCTGACGCTGCCGGTGGTGCTGGCAGATGGTTCGCCGTTCCCGGGCCGTGAACTACTGATCTTTCTTTCGATGGCGGTGATCCTGATGTCGCTGGTGGTGGCGGCTATCGGTTTGCCGTTTATGACTCGTTATCTTGCCGATGATCTACCGCATGACACCGGTAAGGACGACATTGGCGCCGTGATGACCGAGGTGGCCATTAACCGTCTTAACGCGCTACTGGACGAGCCGGTGGAGGATCCCAGTGAGCAGGCCCTGCGGGCCGATGCCGGCAATATGCTGCTCGAGACCTATCAGCGGCGGCTTCACTATAACGACAATGACGAGGGGCAGGATGTCGGGCTGGAGCTGGCTAAGCGCGCCAGGCTGGAGAAATATATGCAACGAGAGGTCATTATCGCCCAGCGTCAGGAGCTGTTCCGGCTGCGCCGCGCCCATAACATCAGCGATATCACTTTTTATGAGGTGCTGCGGGAGATAGATCTGAAGGAAGAGAGTTTACGCTAAAGCCGCAATCGCCGGAGGGTGGCCATTCGCCTTCCGGCATAAGTACCGGCGCTGAAAAGCAAAAAGCCTGCTCGAAAGCAGGCTTTTTAAATTTGGCTCCTCTGACTGGACTCGAACCAGTGACATACGGATTAACAGTCCGCCGTTCTACCGACTGAACTACAGAGGAATCGTGTGAACGGGGCGCATATTAACGATGCCATCCGGCCTTGTCAAAGCCTGATTCAAAGAATTGCGTTCGACTGCTGACAATTTCAGCAATCGCCATCCATGCGCTGTTTTTTTCACCATGTTGCACCGTTGTAGTGCGAATGTACCCCTAATGGGGCATACCACAATCTGCTTACCGGGCAAATAAAAACCGAATTGCTATCACTATCCCTTATAACACTGCCTGCGGCGGGCGACAGCCGAGGAAATGCAAAGCTGGCAAGCAAATTGCAAAAGCCAGTGCATCATACTCCCAGCGTTGACGCTGGCGTTCCTTACAGGAGGCAAAATGAACTTAAGACGACTGAAATATTTTGTGAAAATCGTCGATATCGGCAGTCTGACCCAGGCCGCTGAAGTCTTGCATATCGCCCAACCGGCCCTCAGCCAACAGGTCGCGACCCTGGAAGGTGAAATGGACCAGCAGTTGCTGATACGCACCAAGCGAGGGGTCACGCCAACGGAAGCCGGTAAAATTCTCTACACCCATGCGCGCACTATCCTGCGCCAGTGCGAGCAGGCGCAGCTGGCGGTCAATAACGTCGGCCAGACGCTGCGTGGTCAGGTGTCGATCGGCCTGGCGCCAGGCACCGCGGCCTCCGCCATTACCATGCCGTTGCTGCAAACGGTGCGCAATGAGTTGCCTGAGGTGATGGTCTATCTGCAGGAGAGCAGCGGCACAGCGCTGAATGACAAGCTGCTGGCGGGCCAGCTGGATATGGCGGTGCTCTATGAGCGTTCGCCGGTGGCAGGCATCGTCAGCCAGCCGCTGCTGAAAGAAGACCTTTACCTGGTCGGCACCCGCGACTGCCCGGGGCAGAGCGTGGATCTCACGGCGGTGGCGGAGATGAACCTGTTCCTGCCCCGCGATTACAGCGCAGTGCGGGCGCGGGTCACCGAGGCATTCACCCTGCGTCGTCTGTCGGCGAAAATTATCGGCGAGATCGAATCCATTACCACCCTGACCGCGGCCATCGCCAGCGGCATGGGGGCGACGGTGTTACCGGAATCCGCAGCCCGTTCCCTGTGCGGGGCGGCGAACGGCTGGATGGCGCGGATCAGCACGCCTTCAATGAGCCTGTCGCTGTCGCTGAACATGTCGGCTCGCGGCAGTCTGTCGCCGCAGGCGCAGGCGGTGAAAGAGATCCTGCTGTCTCTGGTGAGCCGCCCATTGCTGGAAAACCGTGAACTGCAGCTGGTCAGTTAGGGTATATTCTCTTAAGGAATAAGTTGCTGGTTTTTATTATTTGTTACCTGGGACAACAGACTTTAACAATAGCAGATACGTTAAGTCCATTGGCCCGGAGGAAAGGGTGAACTTCCAGCAGCTGAAAATTATCCGTGAGGCGGCCCGTCAGGATTACAACCTGACGGAAGTCGCGAATATGCTCTATACCTCGCAGTCAGGCGTCAGTCGCCATATCCGGGAACTGGAAGAGGAGCTGGGGATTGAGATCTTTATCCGCCGCGGCAAACGCCTGTTAGGCATGACCGAGCCGGGTAAAGCGCTGTTATCGATTGCCGAGCGGATCCTCAATGAAGCCAGTAACGTTCGGCGGCTGGCGGATCTCTTCACTAACGATGCGTCAGGCGTCTTAACTATCGCCACCACCCATACTCAGGCGCGCTACAGCCTGCCGCCGGTCATTAAAGCTTTCCGCGAGCTGTTCTCAGATGTTCGCGTCGAGCTGGTGCAGGGTACCCCGCAGGAAATCGAAGCGCTGCTGCATAACGGTGGAGCGGATATCGGCATCGCCAGCGAGCGCCTGAGCAACGATCCGACGCTGGCGGCTTTCCCCTGGTTCCGCTGGCATCACAGCCTGCTGGTGCCGAAGGATCATCCTTTGACGCAGGTTTCTCCCCTGACGCTGGAGGCGATCGCCCGCTGGCCGTTAATCACCTACCGCCAGGGGATCACTGGCCGTTCGCGCATAGATGAGGCGTTCAACCGCAAGGGGTTGATGCCGGATATCGTGCTGAGCGCGCAGGATTCCGATGTGATCAAGACCTACGTGGAGCTGGGGCTGGGCGTCGGGCTGGTCGCCGAGCAGTCCGGTGATGCCCGGGAAGCGGACACCTTTACGCGTCTTGATACCCGCCATCTGTTCGATGCCAATACCGTGTGGTTGGGACTGAAGCGGGGCCAGCTGCAGCGGAATTACGTTTGGCGCTTTATCGAATTGTGTAATGCCGGACTGTCGCTGGATGAGATTAAGCGTCAGGCGATGGAGCCGGAAGAGGCCGCAATCGACTATCAGATTTAAGGAAATGCTGGCCAGCGGGTCGGGGAGTGGAAATAACGCTATAATTCACACACGTGAGTCGCGACTGAGGAAGGGAAAATGACGATGCGGCGTGTGAAATTACTCTGTACGGCGCTGATGCTGCTTGCCAGCCACGGCGCGCTGGCCGTCAGCTATCCGCTGCCGCCGGAGGGGAGCCGTTTGGTGGGCAGCGCATTTACCATTGCCGTTCCGGACAATAACACCCAGCCGCTGGAAAGTTTTGCCGCCCAGTACGGCCAGGGGTTAAGCAATATGCTGGAAGCCAACCCCGGGGTCGATGTCTATTTGCCGCACTCCGGTTCGACGCTGACTATTCCGCAACAGCTGATCCTGCCCGACACCGTGCGCGAAGGGATCGTGATCAACGTTGCCGAAATGCGTCTCTATTATTACCCGCCGCTGGGCAATAGCGTCGAAGTCCTGCCAATCGGCATTGGTCAGGCGGGACGCGAAACGCCGCGTAACTGGGTGACGGCAGTAGAGCGTAAGCAGGAAGGCCCCACCTGGGTGCCAACCGCCAATACCCGCCGCGAGTATGCGAAAGAGGGCAAAACGCTGCCGGCGATGGTGCCCCCCGGGCCCGATAATCCGATGGGGCTGTATGCGATCTACATCGGCAGGCTCTACGCCATCCACGGTACCAATGCCAACTTTGGTATCGGGCTGCGCGTCAGCCAGGGATGCATCCGCCTGCGCAATGACGATATTAAATTCCTGTTTGATAACGTGCCGGTTGGGACGCGGGTTCAGCTGATCGATCAGCCGGTGAAGTACAGCGTGGAGCCGGACGGCAGTCACTGGCTGGAGGTGCACGAGCCGCTGTCGCGCAACCGCGCGGAGTTTGAATCCGACAGAAAAGTCCCCTTGCCGATGACCTCGGCGCTGCGCGACTTTACCCAGGGGCCGGGAGTGAGCCCTGCCCAGGTCGAGCAGACCCTGCAGCGCCGCTCCGGCATGCCGGTGAATATCAGCGCCACAGCGGCGCAGGGAAGTTTGTAGCGGGTCGTTTAGTCTGATTAACGGCTATTGTAAGAAGGCTCTTTTGCTGACGATGCATTCAACGTTGTTGGGAATAAGGATCGGGAAACCGATCCTTAACTTATCAACAGTGGCTGTGATGGCGTTTTAATGAGGGCGCCAGGAGATGCTCAGGAAGGGATGATAAAGTCTGCAAATATGCCTATGGACTTAATCTTGTTACTGAGGATTTTTTTTGGGCTGCCATTGTCCATGAAAGCGAAGATCCCCTTTATGATAGCCATTATCCAGAATATAAGACGGATGAGTTCTGCTGAATCCCTATTGTCAAAACACGCCTGACCACAGTCACTACCGCTGAACCCCATCGCCGCTGATAAGCGAATCACGGAGCTGGGATGTCGTTACTTATTGTTGGTAATGGGGACATGCTGCAGCATCAATTCAACGATCCAGTCAATAAAAACGCGCAGCTTGGCGTTGACATGGCGGTTCGGTGGAAACGCCAGGTACAGAGGCATTGGGCTAATCCGCCATTGTGTAAATAATGGAATCAAAGCGCCAACGGCCTGATGCGCTGCCGCCATATAGTTGGGCAGCGCAATCACGCCTAAGCCAACTAACCCAGCTTCGAGGTAAGCATTGCCATCATCCACGGCAAGTACCTAGTTGCCCGTGATTTCAATACGTTCATTCTCACTGCACAGTACCAAAGGATCAATCTTACTGGTGCGTGAGGACAAGAATCCCACTATGCAATGGTCAGTATTTTGCAGCTCGCGCGGGTGTGCGGGAGCGCCAAGGCGTTCCACATAGCTGGGGGCGACGTAGACGCCGATTTGCAAATCGCCGACATGGCGTGCGATTAGGTACTGGTCGGTGATTTGACCTCCGCGCAGAACGCAATCCACGTTGTCGCCGATCAGATCCACTACCCGGTCGCTCACACCCATGTCGATCTGGATATCAGGGTAGCGGGCGTGGAAAGCCGGAAGCGCCGGCACCAGAATAAGGCGGGCCAGCGGACTCGGTACATCCACCCGTAGCCGTCCCCTGGGCGTCATCGCCGCACTGGACAGGCTGTTTTCAGCATCCTCCATGTCTGCTACGCAGCGGCAGACCCAGCGGTTACCGCCGGATCGAAAGTCTGTAGCCATAAGGTTGGGAGCAGCATCGCTGCTTTTCACCTGCGGGGATCACATACGGAACCTTGGACGGTACCTACGGTACGATGCTGCTTATACCCGCTGGCGGAGAGATGTCAGAAGCGGCGGTGTTGCCGTTCTTTTTTGGAACCGCGCATTATTGCCTTACACCCAGGTATGGTCCGGCACGGTTAAACCGCCTTTATTTAAGCCTTTGCGGGAGCGTGGGGCTCACGGCCGTTCAGCTTGCCTGATAGCAAGAAAATAGCACCTACACCAGGATAAGATTGCATGCTTGGGGAGCGGAGAGGATCACGGAAAGCAAAAATCCCGCTCAGGTTTCCCTGAGCGGGATTTTTAAATTTGGCTCCTCTGACTGGACTCGAACCAGTGACATACGGATTAACAGTCCGCCGCTCTACCGACTGAACTACAGAGG
>ENA-UEQE01000857-UEQE01000857.1-human-gut-metagenome-genome-assembly--contig:-NODE-857-length-26373-cov-7.735891_pt1 | contig 26373 bp, 20 predicted proteins | sample MGYA00242934_ERZ507935 | MGnify/ENA primary metagenome ERZ507935 (study PRJEB26167, sample SAMN06115423) | human gut metagenome | host: Homo sapiens | place: China:Anhui | collected 2015-03-30 | study... | reverse complement strand
TTTCCCTTAACGTTTCAAAAGAATAACCAGCCAAATGCCTTAGCCATAGAGCCCGCCAATGGGAAAGCTGGATAAAAAGGCTGTATTTTCACTGCACTATGGCGATGAAACAACCACATGCCATGGCAGAGCCATTGAAAATGGATGGCTCTGCCATAGCGATGTGTCCGCTTCATCTCCTCCATATGGTGAAAATACGGCCTTTTCTCCAACTTTTCCGTTGGTGGACTCCATGACTGAGGCATATTGCTGATTATCCCTCTGGAACTTCAGGAAAGCATCAATCATTTCTATGGCACAGCCTTGAAAGCCCATTCTGCCGAAAATGCCATTTCATATGGCCCCACACGGGGTCGCCTCCCTCCCCGCGTGTCCCCGCGCTTTCGAGGCAAAGGTTGAAGGAGTCCGACATCAAATTGCCCCGTGCGTGCGCCGTACTGGGATCAGCCATACGATGCCCAATATCTGTAAAGGGTCTCCCCGTGCTCAGGGTTGCCGAACAGCTTGCTAGCCACAATCCGAGCGAACCGCGCATGTGCGCCCGTGCTGGGGTTGCCTCTCTGCCCCCCCTTACAGCCAAGGGCACCCCCCGGCATGGATGTAGTCCCCAAATGAAACGCCTATACGAAATCACCATCACCATCCGTGCGGGAATGCTATTGCGCCGCTGCGCCGGAACTCCCCGCTTCCGCCTCATGCGCCCATAAAGGCGAAGGTGCCTGATGGCAGGCCTTGCAGTCCGTGGGCCCCGCCGGTTTGCCCGCCGCAAGCGATTCGGTATGGCAGGCGATACAGCTCGGATACGGGCCATGAAACGCGTTATAGAAATAAAAAGGGTTCAATGCAGGCTTGGCGTCCTTGCCGGTGCGCAGCATGGCGGTCAGGCCGTCATGGCAGCCGGAACGTGTGCACAGCAGGGGCTTGCCGTCCTCATACCCCGTGTGGTGGCAGGTCGTGCAGTTGATCAGCGGCGTGTGCGCCTGATGGGAGAACCGCACCGCGGGCATGGTCTGCCGTGCTCCGGAAGGTGCATGGATTTCCCTCTCGCTCCACCGCACCAAAGGATGGTGTGCCGAAAAGCCCATAGGCTGACCGTGGCACAACGCGCAGTTGCCGTAGCTCCCAAGCGTGGCCGCCTGCTGCTGGTATTGGAGGGGCGGGAGGTTGTCGAGGTTTTCGGCAAGCGGGTTGGCCGACGGATATACGGCATGCGGCGCGCCGTGGCAGACGATGCAGCGCACCATAAGCATATCGTCGCGGCGTCTGCTGAAAAGGCCGGACGCCCCCTCGTCTCTGGGCGTCCATTTGTTGAAGGCCGACGCGGTGAGCAGGTTGGGCTTTTCCGAAAAATTGTGGCAACCGGTACAGTCCGGTTCCTGTACCCAAGGCAGCCGCCCCTTGATCTTGTCCAAAGGAACCTCGCGCGGCGTGATGCCGGACATGAGCTTGACGGCCTGAGGCAGCCCAGCCTCCTGTTCGGCCTTGAGCAAGGCCAGAGTATGATCTTCCATGAACCCGTGGCAGCGCACGCAGGAAAGCCCGCGATCCACATGGAAATCGCGGGCGAACAGACGGCGCGGGGCGTTTTTCGGATCATCCCCCGTGCGGCCCAGATCCACATGACAGGTCTTGCAGGCGTCAGCGCCCCTGTCGGCCAGGTAGGTGGCGTGCCAGCCGTGGATGGCGGCGGAAACGCTGAGTTCCGGCCCACTCTTCCCTTCACCCGCCTTCCCGTCCTTCAGGCCGACATGACAGGAACGGCAGGCAATGACCTCACCTTTCGCGTGCTGTTCCATAAAGCGGGTGGACTGATGCCGATCATGCACTTCCAAAATGGCTGTCCCGGCGTTCGCGTGGCACCGGGCACAGCCGAAGCCGGGAGAAACAGCCAGCACGGCGGCGCTTTCAGCCAGGAGTTTCCCGGTCTTTTCGTCTTTGGCGCGCAGCGTGATCACCGGATAGGGGTCAAGCACACCGTCGGCATTGACGGCGCTCACGGGAATCGACGCCGCGAAAAAAGAATCCTCCGCAACAGCCATCCGCCCCTGACGCGCTGCGGCATCTTTCGCCAGCCCCGCTTTCGGGCTCAGCTCCCATGTTACGTCAACGCCCTGAGTCACGACTTCGGGAATGGGCGGCCCACGTTTGATAAGCTGGGCATTGAGCTGCGGCTCCGAATAGGAAAGAGTCCAGACATCGTTCGGCGCGGACGTCTGATAAAAACCTTGCAGCCCGGCCCCCGTCAACACGTACTCCTGAGAAGCCGTGAAGGGCATATCGGGGGCAGCCAACGAACCTTTGGCGGGGAGGTTGTCCAGTACCGTGCCGGGATCACGTTGCGCGACGGCCGGAACGGATGCGGGTAAGGTTTCGGCCTTTTTCTCGATTGGAGACACGGAAAAAAGAACCCAACCCAGCCAGATCAGAAACAAAGCCAGTGCAGCCAGCCAAGCTGCCAAGGCCCACGCTCCATAAGACGTTGACGAGGATGACGCGTGCTTGTTCATTGTTCCTCCGGGGAAGGAAAGGTCTTGCGCTGGGCGCCCATACGCTGAAGATAGTCCGCCAGAGCCCGGCGATCTTCAAAGCTGCCGGCAAAGGGCGGCATGTAGCCGAGCCGCGTCCCCTGACCCTGAAGCTGCGCCTCAAGGCCATACCGGGTCAGACGCCGCACCCGTGGGATGATGTCGATGCGCGGCCCGCCCAAACCGTGGCAGACATTGCATTGCAGGGCGAACAGCATGGAGCCCTTGCCCAGCCCGTCGGCAAGAGGCGCTTCGAGCTTCAGGGAACCGCTTTCGACGGCATCAAGCGTCCGTACCCAGCCGGACACCGAGGCTATGCCCCCCGCCTTGGCCCGCGCATCTTGCACAACGCTCATCCCATTGGAATACATATAGCTTTCGGCCACCCAAGGACGGCGTGCGGTTTCGCGTACCCATTCAAAACTGCCCACCAAAAGCAGCCCCGAACACAGGATGACGATACCCAGAGGCTTGCGGAGGCGCTCGGCCCGCACAAAGGCCACCACCCCGGCCAGGAAGACCGCGGGCAGCATCCAGCCGTATGTGATGAGGAAAGGGTGGATATCGGAAGTCCGGTTCAGAATGGCTTCCTGCCGATCCGGCGGCAGCGCCATGAAATACCACACGGAACCGCCCAGCAGCAGAAAGAAGGGAAGGATGATCCACAGGCCGCTCACCCTCACCGCGATACGCCGGGCTTCGGCCGAAGCGATGCGAGGGGCGGTGAACAGGGCGAACATGCCCGCCAGAATCAGGCAGATGCCCAGACGGACAACCACACTCGGCCAATAGGTGGGATTGAAGAAGCCGAGCCATACGTTTCCGGTGGACAGCCCCTGTCCGGGAGTCAGCATGAACGTGATGATGCCGTTGATCAGCACGAGCGAGAGGAAGCCCGCGCAGGCATAGACGATGCCTATGCGCATATGGGCCTCCGGGCTCATCCGCCCGTTACGGCTCCAAGCATAGGTAGAGTAATAGGCCAGCAGGGAAACCACTTCGAGCAGGAAAAGCCCCCACTCCGCGGCCCAAAAAAAGACGAAATTATGGATCAGCATGGACGTGGCCCCAGGGTTCACCACGCTCATGGTAAACCAGATGCCCACGCCGCTGAGCCCGCCGAAAACCATGGTCAGGAGCAGAAAGAAATGCGTATGGCGCTCCAGCCATTGCAAAATCTCCGGGGCCCCGTCCCGGTGGGCCTTCCGCTCCATCCACACCAGATAGATCCCTCCGCCCACGGCGAACTGGGCCACGAAGACGTGCAGCACGGAAACGATGCCGATAATCAGCCCTGAACCAATGCCGACGAAATGCCAGACGGGGAATTCCATGTCATCCCTCCCGGATTTCCGAGCTTTCACTGCGGTTCAAGGCCTGAAAAAGCACACGGCCCAGCCAGACAAGGACGGCGATGACCAAAGCCGTAACTGCCAGAAAGAGGCCCAGGGCGGCGGTCTGCCCGTGCGGCATCGCCAAAGCGGTGGGGGCCGGGGATGCCGCGCCGCCGTAGGGCTGAAGCATGGCGTCGCGCACCATGCCGCGCACGCAGACCATGACCAGAATGACGCCAAGGGCGGCGGCGCCGGCAAGCTTGAGCCTGCCCTGCCGGGCAAGGACGAGGGCGATGCACAGCCCGGACACGGCCAGCATCAGGGCCGCCGTGGACAGGGCATCCCCTCCCAGAAAAAGGCCGCGCACATCCGGGGGCAATGCGGACAGGAACAGCAGCCCCACCGGAACCTGCGCCAAGGAAGCGTAGAAAAACCAATCCAGCCCCCGACGGAAACGGAGCTCGGCCTCTTCCCTGCCGGATTCCGGGGCGCGCTTGCCCCACTGGGCGCGCCAGGCCATCGTCAGGCCGCCTACAGCCAAAGAAGCCAGCAGGATATGCAGATAACGCGGGAACAAAGTGGGATCGCCCGTATTCAAGAGGCGGCCGTGCGGCTCGGAAAACCACCGGAACCAGAAATCCGGGCGCAGCATCAGGGTACTGGCGTTGCTCAACAAAAAGGCCGTCAGCAAAAGCAGCAGGGCCGACAGGATCAAGGGCAGCTTCCTCCGCATCGGCCCGACCGCTTCACCGCTCACGTAAAGCCCATAATACGCCATCATGGCGAATACGGCGACAAACATCCACCACACGGCCATGAGTAGAATGCTGGGATACAGGAAATGCCCGTAGAGCACCTGCAAAAAGAGAAAAGGCGCAACGCCGAAGTTCACGGCAAGCGCCAGCACCTTGGGCATGAAGGCCATCCCGCCCTTGCTGTCCGAAGCCGAAGCCAGCCGATCGACGGCCGACAGGATTACCGAACCCAGAAGCACGTTGACCAACAGCAAATGCACAAAAAAAGTCAGCAGTAAAAGTATGCTCAAAAATCCGGACGGTACCGGCAGCGCCATCGGGGGAGAAAGCAGGCGCGCTGCCCCAGGGGAAGCGTGAGCGGCCCCAGCCCCCAAAAGCGTGACAAGGGCCATGCCGACAATGCCTATCCGTTTTTTGCTCATGCGTCGTTCCTTTCGTATCCCAAGTCCAGAGGAAAACCGGCTTCAGACCTATACGGTTGACGCTACCCGCCCCTCGCTTCCTTTTCCATTATAGATGAAGAAATGCCGTGAGACTCATACCCCGCAGGCAGACGCGGGCGAACCTCCTCCCCCTAAGAGGCAAAAACGCAGCTCACACGGGGATGCCCCATGTTATCATGGTGCTTTCATTCCTATGCGGCTACTCAACGGGATAGGAATATGATGACTATCCCCAAACACGTTTCTTGAGCCACGCCCCCGCAAGGGGCCGTACGGTTCAACAGTAAAAAGGCAGGAGGAATACAATGAAAAAGGTATTGATTGTCTTTTCAGCCGTGATGCTTCTCGCTTCCTTCAGCGTCGCGTTTGCCGACGGCGATGCGGCCAACCTCTTCAAAACCTACTGTCAGGGGTGCCACGGCGCTGACGGCGGCCGCGTCCCCGCCAAGGGCATCCCCCCCATCAAGGGCCAGAGCGCCGCCGATCTGCTCAAGAAACTTGAAGGATACAAGGCCGGCTCCTTTGGCGCCCAACGCAAGCTGGTTATGGAAAACGTCGTCAAGCAACTTTCGGGCGAACAACTGAAAAGCCTCGCCGACTATGGTTCCACGCTGTAGCTGAACGTCCTCCCCAGATCTTCTGAAAAGCGTTCCGCAGAAGGCGTCCCTGACGTTTCCCGTAAGGGGCACAGCGGGACGCCTTCTCAGTATTCACCCTTCCGGGCGGCTTTCTCGCTTCCCTATAAAGGGGTACGGCTATCTAGTTAAAATTATTGACTCTGTCATAGTACATGGTTGTTTTGTTTCAGCAATATACTGAAAATATATGCTTTTTCTCCAATTTTCCGCTGGTGGACTCTGTGATTGGGGGATTTTATTGGTTATTCCTTTGGAATTTCAAGGAAATAAAGCATCAACCGTTTTCTATGATACAGCCTTCCGTTTTGGCTTGTCGTCTCGGCCCGAAGAGGGGAAGGCGCGCGATGAAGGCCTTCTGGTTTTCATATGATAAAAGGTAAGGGCCCTGTCATGGCATGTGGTTGTTTCATCTCCACAGTGTGGTGAAAATACAGCCTTTTCCTTCAGTTTTCCCCTTGGCGGAATCCATAGCCAAGGCATTTTGCCGCTTATTCTTTTGGAGTTTCAAGGAAAAGGGCATCAACCATTTTCTATGGCACAGCCAAAGGCAAAAGGCCCGTGATGTTCGGGCCTTTTCTTTTGATGTGGAAGGGGCAGGGGATGCTTCCCCTGCTTATTCTCCGAAGCGGGGTACGCGGAAATGGCAGCCGCCTCTGCCTGTACGGGCCGCAAAATCCTGATGGTACGCTTCGGCGGGGTAAAAGGCGGAGGCCGGGAGCAGTTCGGTGGCCACCGCATAGCCGCGTTCCCTGAGCTTTTCCATGAGGGAAAGGGCGATGGATTTCTGCCGCCCATCTTTGTAGAAAATCGCTGAACGGTATTGTGTGCCGACATCCGGGCCCTGCCTGTTGATTTGGGCAGGATCATGGATTTCAAAGAACAGGCGGGCGAGTTCCTCGAAAGAAACCTTTGCCGGATCGTAGGTTACGCGAACCGCTTCGGCGTGTCCGGTTCTGCCCGTGCAGACCTGTTCATAGGTGGGGTTCGGCACCGTGCCGCCCGTATAGCCAGACTCCGCATCACGGACGCCGGGGACGGACTGGAAAGCGTCCTCCACCCCCCAGAAGCAGCCGCCCGCGAAGATGGCCTCCTCCGTGCATTCCGATGTTTTTTCCGGTATGAATTCAAGCGACAAGGAATTGACGCAATGACGCGTATTTTTGGGGGTGAAGCGTTCGCCTTCAAAAACATGCCCCAGATGGGCGTTGCATGCGGCGCAGACGATTTCCGTCCGGTGGCCGTCCGGATCGGGGCGGCGGAGCACGGAACCGGGCACGGCATCGTCAAAGGACGGCCAGCCGCACCCGGAATCGAACTTGTCGCCGGAGCGGTAAAGCGCAGCGCCGCAGCGCCGGCAGGCATAGGTGCCGTCGGCCTTATGCTTCCAGTAGCGCCCGCTGAACGGGGGTTCTGTAGCGCCGTGGGCGATGACCTGTTCTTCGTCGGGGGTGAGGGGTCGCATGGTGCCTCCTTGTGTTGTCAGCATATATGATACAGGTATAATCCCTGAGCGGAAAGACAATGATGCCTTTTGCCGGGCCCGTTGAGGGACTGTTCACATGGACAAAGAATAAATATGATTTTTACATATGGTTATCCTGAATTTTGAGCGATGCTGAATGTTCCTTCCAACCAGCTTCAGGCATTGGAAAAACTCGGCATGGTGTGAACACGCCCCACGGAGGGCACAACCTTTTGTTTCGGAGAAAGTATGGTCTCTGCCGCCGTTCGTACCTTTGCGAGGGGCATTCCTTGGAATCTCTTTTTGCTGACCCTTGGGTGCGGCCTGTTCGCACTCGGCGTGAAAGCCATCGCCATTCCCCATATGTTCATTTCCGGCGGTGTGTTCGGGACGGCGCTTCTGATCAATTACATGACGGAAACCCTAAGCCCGGCCGTGTGGAATGTGCTGCTCAACGTCCCCATATTCATTGCGGGCTGGCTGTTCGTGGGGCGGCGCTTTTTCCTGTACAGCCTGTACGGGTTGGCGGTGGTCTCCGTGGCCACGCAGTATCTGGAGATGTCCATCAACATCACCGATCCGATCCTTGCGAGCATCGCCGCGGGCTGTATCTGCGGGCTTGGGCTCGGCATCGTCCTGCATTCCATCGGCTGCGATGGCGGGCTGACCATTATTTCCATCGCCCTGCACAAGCGGTACGGCATCAGCGTCGGGCAATTCAGCCTGCTGTACAACATCACGCTGTTTGTACTGGCCTTTTCCATGTATAACCCGGACAGCATGCTGTATTCGCTGATCATGATTTTTGTGTACTCCAAGGTGATGGACTACGTTTCGACCATCTTCAACCAGCGGAAAATGGTGCTGATCATTTCCACGCAGCACGCCGCAATCCGTGAGGACATCCTGACGCATCTGCACCGGGGGGCCACGCTCCTGTCCGGTTCCGGCGGCTTTACCGGCCAACAGCGGCCCGTGCTGCTGACCGTCGTGCAAAACTACCAGATCCGGCTGTTGGAAGAGCTTATTTTCCGACACGACAAGCAGGCGTTCGTCATCATCGAGAACACGCTGAACGTCCTCGGCAAGGGGTTTTCCTGCGTCAAGGAATATAAATGAAGGAATGCGCCTCGCCTGTCGCGGAGCCCGTTTTGAAGGGGCTTCGCCGATTTCCTCCGGCGGGGCTTTCTGGTATCTGAGGAACACGCGCCGGAATAGCAGGCACGTAATCCGACACCTTCAACCGTGGAGAACCGCCATGTCCGAAGAACAACAGGTGCGCCTGAACGTACATACCGAGAAAATGGGCACTTCCTACGCCAATGCCTTTCAGGTTCGTTATTCGCAGGATGACGTGCTGGTTTCCTTTGGCGTCAGCCTGACCGATCCTTCCACCGAGCCGGGCGTGAAGGGCGTCGTCACCGCCGGCATGCTGGAGCGTATCGCCATGACGCCCCGTACGGCCAAACGCCTGACGCTGACCCTTATCCAAAGCCTCCGTGAATATGAGGCCCGTTTTGGTGAAATCGCCGTCGAGGAGAAGGCTCCCGAAGGGCAATAGCCCGTCTGGTGAGGAATGCTGTTGGAAGAAAAGGCTGTGCCATAGAAAACGGGTGATGCGTTTTTTTTGAAAGGCTCTGTCATGGAATGTGGTTGTTTCAACTCCACAGTGCGGTGAAAAGTATAGCTTTTTTCCAGTTTTCCCCTTGGCGGGATCCACGGCTAAGGCTTTTTTCCGGTTATCCCTTTGGAGTTTCAAGGAAAAAAGCATCAACCATTTTCTATAACACGGCCTTGAAATTCTAAAGGAATAACCAATAAAGCGCCTCAGCTATGGAGCCCTTTGGTGCGAAATTAGAGAAAAAGGCTGTATTTTCACCATGCTGTGAAAAACAACCACATTCTATGACGGAACCAGAGAAAAAAGGCCGGAAGTATCCGGCCTTTTTGGGATCATGGGACAGCAAGGGGTTGATTTTCCTTTCTTGAAGCCCCAAAGGGATAGCCGCCAAATGCCTCAGTCATGGGCCCGCCGACGGAAAACTGGATAAACGGGCTGTACTTTCACCATACAGTGGCAATGAAGCCGCCGCATCTTATGACAAGCCCTTTTGGGATGCCTTGCGCAAAAAAAGAGAGGCGCGGCGGTGGAGCTTATGCGGGCCTCTCCATGACGAGCGAAAGGCGTATGCACATGGGCGGCGTTGCGCGGGGATCTGACGCATGCGTCCAAGTTGTGAATCGTCATAAGTACAAAAAGATATGATGTATATTCGTATCGTCCGCCCCGGAGGGCTTGCGTTTTGCAATCCATCCGGCTGGTGATGCCTTCCTAGAGGGGGAGTCTGCCGGAACGGGGGATTTCCGGCCTCCGAACACGGTGTTTTTTGCCCCCTTCGCTTTTCATTTTGCAGGAAAAAGGCGGGCCGGTTTCCATGCGTTTTGCAACGCATGATTGCATTATGTAATGATATCGCGCGTGCTTGTTTTTTTAACACTATAAAATCATTGGCTATACATTTTGGCACACCCCTTGGATACTGGCTCTTGAAATCCTGCGGGCCGGAAGCACTGCCGTCCCGCGCCACATTCAAGGAGCTTGTCATGGATTGGTTTGATTTTGTTGGCCTTGCCTGCGCGGTAGGCCTTTTTGCATATATGCTGTACGCGCTGTTCAAGCCGGAACGGTTTTAGGAGGACGGCATGATCCTGCGAGACCTGTTGCAGCTTGTCCTGTTCATTTGCCTTCTGGCGGCGTTCAGCCCGCTGTTGGGGCGTTATGTCCATCAGGTTTTTTCCGGCCGCCGCACCTTCCTGCATCCCGTCCTGGGGCCGGTGGAGCGGGGCGTCTATACGCTGTCCGGCATCCATCCCGACGAAAAACAAACGTGGGGCCAGTACGCCGTCAGCGTCATAGGGTTTTCCCTTGCGGGGTTCCTGCTCACGTTCGGGGTGCTGCTTTTCCAGGATAAACTGCCTTTGAATCCGCAGGGCTTCCCCGGCCTTTCTTGGCATTTGGCCTTGAATACGGCGGTCAGCTTCCTGACGAATACGAACTGGCAGTCCTACGGCGGGGAAACCACCGTGAGCCATTTTTCGCAGATGGTGGCCCTGACGTATCAGAATTTCGTTTCCGCAGGCGTCGGCATCGCCGTGTGCGCCGCGGTCGTGCGCGGCATCGCCCGCAACGAATCTTCGTCCATCGGCAACTTCTGGGCCGATCTCGTGCGCATCACGCTGTACGTGCTGTTGCCTTTGAGCATCATCGGGGCGCTGCTCATGCTTTGGCAGGGCATGGTTCAGAATTTCGACGCGGGCGTTACCGCGGCCACGCTTGAGGGCGGGAAGCAGTTCATCGCCACTGGGCCCGTCGCGTCGCAGATTCCAATCAAGCTGCTCGGAACCAACGGGGGCGGCTTCTTCAATGTGAACGCCGCGCATCCTTTTGAAAACCCCACGGCGCTGTCCAGCTTCCTCCAGTCTTTCTACATCCTGATCATCCCGAGCGCGCTGGTGTTCTTCCTTGGGGAGGCCGTAGGCAGCCGCCGCCACGCGTGGACGGTCTGGGCCGTCATGCTGGCCCTGTTCGTCGGCGGCGTGCTGTGGATCTATTTCAGCGAACTGTACGGCACGCACCTCCTGCAGCAGGCTGCCGGCGGGGTCGTACCCAACATGGAAGGCAAGGAAGTCCGGTTCGGCGTGTTCGGCACTTCGCTGTTCGCAACGGCGACCACGGACGCCTCCTGCGGCGCGGTCAACGCCATGCACGACAGCCTGACGCCGCTCGGCGGGATGCTGGTGCTGTTCAACATGCTGCTCGGCGAGATCATCTACGGCGGCGTCGGTTCCGGCCTGTACGGGATGGTCCTGTTCATCCTGCTGACCGTGTTCATCGCCGGCCTGATGGTGGGCCGCACCCCCGACTATCTCGGCAAGCGTATCGAAGGCCGGGAGATCACATGGTGCATGGTGGCGCTGCTGGCCTGCGCCACGCCGATCCTGTGCTTCTCCGCCGTGGCGGCGGTGAGTTCGTGGGGGACGGGCGCACTGAACAATGCCGGGGCGCATGGCCTTTCCGAAATCCTTTATGCCTTCACGTCCGGCGCGCAGAACAACGGGAGCGCCTTTGCGGGGCTTTCCGCCAACGTGCCCGTATGGAACGTCCTGCTGGCCCTCGCCATGTTCATTGGCCGCTTTGGGGTGATGCTGTCCATGCTCGTGGTGGCGGGTTCCCTCGCCGCGCGCAAGAAGCGTCCGCTTTCGGATTCCTCCTTCCCTGTGGAAGGGCCTACCTTCGGCCTCTTGCTGCTTGGGATCATCTTCATCGTGGGCGCGCTGACCTATCTGCCCGCCCTGTCCCTCGGCCCCATCGTGGAACAGTTCCAGATGATGCGGGGAATGATGTTTTAAGGGCGGCGAAGGGAACACCAACTGATTGATTCAATCCGAGCCTGCTGGGAATAGGGCAGGCACAGGGCCGAAGGGGGCCGGGGGAACCCTTTTCCCCGGCGGGTGCAGGGTTAGCCCATGTCCGTAACCTGTTGAGGTCTGGGCAGCTTCTCCCCGGCAGGGGCAGGGTTAGCCCCGCCGGGGAATGGGGCGGAACCCCGCCTTCTTCCTCCGGCCCGCCCAAGGAGATTTTTCATATGCGTCACCATTCTCAGGAAACCGCGCCTTCGCTGTACGTTCAGGCCGCCAAGGACGCCTTCCGTAAGCTCGATCCGCGCATGCTCGCGCACAATCCCGTCATGTTCGTGGTCGCCGTCGGCTGCGTGTTTACGACTGCCTCGTTCTTCTCCCGCGTGGCGGCCGGTACTGACGCCGGATTCAGCGGCCAGATTTCCCTGTGGCTGTGGTTCACCGTGCTGTTCGCCAACTTCGCCGAGGCGCTGGCCGAGGGGCGGGGCAAGGCGCAGGCCGACACGCTCCGCAGCGCCCGCACGGATACCGTCGCGCACCGGCTGCTGCCGGACGGAACCGCAGAAGCCGTATCCGCTTCCGATCTGGCCCCCGGCGACCATGTGGTCGTGGAGGCGGGCGACATGATCCCCGCCGACGGCACGGTCGTCGAAGGCATGGCCGCCGTGGACGAGTCCGCCATCACCGGCGAGTCGGCTCCGGTCATCCGCGAGTCCGGCGGCGACCGCAGTGCGGTTACCGGCGGGACCACCGTGCTTTCCGACCGCATCATCGTGAGGGTCACGCAGGAGCCGGGCAAGTCCTTCCTCGACCGCATGATCGCGCTTGTCGAAGGCGCGGAACGGCAGAAGACCCCCAACGAAATCGCCTTGAACATCCTGCTTGCCGGGCTGACCCTCATCTTCATGCTGGTGGTCGTCACCCTGAAGCCGCTGGGCCTTTACCACGGCATCAACATTGATATGGTCGTGCTGGTGGCGCTGCTGGTGTGCCTCATCCCGACCACGATCAGCGGCCTGCTCGCCGCCATCGGCATTGCCGGGATGGATCGCCTGCTTCAGCGCAACGTGCTGGCCCTTTCGGGCCGTGCGGTGGAGGCCGCCGGGGACGTGGACGTGCTGCTGCTCGACAAGACCGGGACGATCACGCTCGGCAACCGCATGGCCTCGGCGTTCCTGCCCCTGCCCGGCGTGGATGCCGACGAAATGATGAAGGCCGCCTGTCTCGCCTCCTCCGGCGACGAAACCCCGGAAGGCCGTTCCATCGTGGAATTGGGGAACACCCTCGGCGTGTCCATGCATGGGCTGCCGCAGGATGTGGCCAGCGTGCCGTTCACGGCGGAAACCCGCATGAGCGGCGTGGACGCCGCTGGGGAACAGCTCCGCAAGGGGGCGACCGATTCCGTGCTGCGGTGGGTGCGTTCACTTGGGCTTCCCGAACGCCGTGAGGAGTTGGATGCCCTTGTCGAGCCCGTGGCCCGCGAAGGCGGCACGCCGCTGGTGGTGGCTTCCTCCACGCGGGGCTTGCTCGGCGTCATCCAGCTCAAGGACGTGGTCAAGCCCGGCATGCGCGACCGTTTCGACCGCATCAGGGCCATGGGCATCAAGACCGTGATGATCACGGGCGACAACCGCCTCACCGCGCAGGCCATCGCCGCGGAGGCGGGGGTGGACGACTTCCTTGCCGAAGCCAAGCCCGAAGACAAGCTGCAGCTCATTCTGGAGCTCCAGAAGGAAGGCCGCCTCGTGGCCATGTCCGGCGACGGCACCAACGACGCCCCGGCTCTGGCCAAGTCCGACGTGGGGCTGGTCATGAACACCGGCACGCAGGCCGCCCGCGAAGCCGGGAACATGATCGATCTCGACTCCGACCCCACCAAGCTCATTGAGATCGTGGAGATCGGCAAGCAGCTCCTGATCACCCGCGGCGCGCTTACCACGTTCAGCCTCGCCAACGACGTGGCCAAGTACTTCGCCATCATCCCGGCGCTGTTCATGGCGGCCCTGCCGGAACTCGGCGCGCTGAACGTCATGCACCTGTCCACGCCGCAGAGCGCCATCCTGTCCGCGGTGATCTTCAACGCCCTGATCATCATCCTGCTCATCCCGCTGGCGCTCAAGGGCGTGCGCTACCGTCCCCGTTCCACGGCTTCGGTCCTGCGCGGCAACTTGTTGGTCTACGGGCTCGGCGGCGTCATCGCCCCGTTCATCGGCATCAAGCTCATCGACATCGTGATTTCCGCCGTCGGCCTCGTCTAGCCGCGCGCGGTACGCATCACCTGAAGGGGCGTTCGTTCCTCTCCAACAGGACGTTCTCCTCCGCGGATGTCCCTTCAGGTTCCTTTTTCACATAAGGAGCTACGTCATGTTCAAGCTCATTCGTCAGTCCGTTTTGTCCACGCTGTGCCTTGCCGTGCTTTTATGCGCCGCTTACCCGCTGCTCGTCACCGGGGTGGCCAACGCCTTTTTCCCTAAGGAAGCGGCGGGTTCGCTGATCCTGCGGGACGGCGCGATCGTCGGCTCCGCCCTCATCGGGCAGCCGTTTTCCAGCGCGAAATATTTCCACCCCCGCCCCTCAGCCGCCGGGTATGACGCCGGTTCGTCTTCCGGCTCCAACTATGGCCCCACCAGCAAGGCGCTGGCCGAGCGCGTGCGGGCTTCGGAACAGGAGCTGCGTGCCGAACGGCCCGAAGGCGTGCTGCCCGTGGATATGCTGACCGCTTCGGGAAGCGGCCTTGATCCCCACATTTCCCCGGAAGCGGCCCTGATGCAGGCCCGGCGCGTGGCCGAAGCCCGCGGCCTGTCCCTGGAAACGGTGGAAAAGCTCGTCCGCGGCCATGTGGAAGGCCCGGAATGGGGCGTGTGGGGTGAACCAAAGGTCAATGTGCTGCGCCTCAATCTGGCTCTTGACGAACTCCAGTAACCGGGCGAGGAAAGAAGCACTTTCCGTGTCGGGAGGATGGTCATGGATGGTTTTGCGGAACTCATCGAACGTAAGCGGCAAGGATCCCTTAAAATCTATCTGGGGTACGCGGCCGGCGTGGGGAAAACCTACGCCATGCTGCAGGAGGGGCTGCGCCTGAAACAGCAGCATGTGGATGTGGTGATCGGGTATCTCGAACCTCACGACCGCCCTGAGACGATGGCGCTCTCCGAGCATCTGGAAGCCGTACCTCCCCGCGAATGGCGTGTGGGGGACGCCGTATTCCACGAAATGGACGCCGAGGCCATCCTTGCCCGTAAGCCGCAGGTCGTGCTGGTGGACGAGCTGGCCCATACCAACGCCGACGGCTCCAAGAACGCCAAGCGCTACCAGGATGTGCTTGAAGTGCTGGCGCAGGGCGTCAACGTCATTTCAACCATCAACGTGCAGCATCTGGAATCCGTGGCGGCACGCGTGGAAGAGGCCACCGGCATCGCCGTCCGGGAGCGCATCCCGGATACTGTCCTGCGGCGCGCCGATCAGGTCGTCAACGTGGACGTGACCAAAGAGGAGCTCCGCGAGCGCCTCCGGCAGGGCAAGATTTATGCGCCGCAACAGGCTGAACGGGCGCTGTCGAGCTTCTTCACGTACGAGAACCTATCTTTTCTCCGCGAGCTGTGCCTGCGCGAGGCATCGGGGGATCAAGTCCGCAAGATCGAGGCGCAGGAGCTCCTCAAGCCTGCTCTGGCCGGGTATGCGGTGGAAGCGGTCATGGTGGCCCTAAGTTCCTCGCCCACGGATGCCGAATCGCTTATCCGCCGCGGCGTGCGCATGGCGAACCAGCTCGGATCGCCGTGTTATGTGGTGTATGTCCGCAGGCCGCAGGAAAGCCCGACCCGCATAGATGCGGGCATTCAGCGCCAGCTTCAGTACAACCTGCAGTTGGCGACGAGGCTTGGCGCGGAAGTGGTGCAGCTTGAAGGCGTGGACATCGCCGAAACGCTGGTGAATTTCGCCAGCGAACGCAACGTGCGGCACGCGATTTTCGGCAAGTCGCGGCTGTCGCCCTTGCGGGAACGGCTGCGCGGCTCGTTCCTGCTGGATTTCCTGTATGAGGCCGTAGGCGTGGATGTGCACGTCGCCAACGTTACCCCGAAGTATATCAAGTGAGCGCGTCATGATTGTTCTTCCCACTATGCACAAGCGGATACGCCGTTCGTTTTTGCGTCTCGTGCTGCTGTTCGGGGCGCTCGGGGTCTTGATGGTGATCGGCATCACCATTGCGGGGCGCGTCCCCTCGGAACTTATCCGCATGAACTATGATTCCATCGCCTACGCGCAGGAGATGGTACGGGCCATGAACGGCATCCGGTTCCCTGGGCTATACCGCGACACCGATATGATCGGCTGGGAGAAACGGTTTGCCGACACGCTGGAGCAGGCCTCCAGCAACATTACCGAAGAGGCCGAGCGGAAGGTCATTGCGGAGCTTCAAGCCTCATGGGATGCGTACCGCCTGAACCCGGACGACGCCAATTACCGGGGCCTGCACGCCAGCATCGACGCTCTTGTTCAGGTCAACGAACGGGGCATGTTCCTGCGGCTCAGCAAGAACGCCCGGTTCCGCGACATTATGATGGCGGTGACGGCGGCGGCGTTCCTGCTCGGCACGTTTTGGGCCTTTCTCCTTGCGGACAGCGTGGCGGAGCGTCTGGCCCATCCGCTGCGGCGGGTGGCGGAACTGTTCCGCGATCGTCCGCAGCTTGGGCGGAAGCTCCATCTGCCGGAGCCGCAGACGCTGGAAGTGCGGCTGTTGTTCGACGAGCTGTCCCGTCTGTGGGATCGCCTTGGGGAACTGGACAAGCTGAACGTGCACAAGCTGGTCGTGGAAAAGCGGAAACTTGAGGTGATCCTTGAGTCTGTCGAGGACGGGGTGTTGGTGCTGAACGCCGCAGGGGAGGTCATGCTGGTCAGCCGCCGTATGCTTTCGCTCCTCGGCTTGGCCAAAGATGATGTGCAGGGCATGCCGTGGAAGGATTTGTCCACCAGCGCGCCCAACTACATGGCCCTGCGGGACGGCCTCCGCGACGACATGCAGGGCAAGCAGGAAATTACCCTGCGCGTCGGCGGCGAGGAACGCATTTATGCCGGACGCCGGCGGAGCCTGCTCAACAACAAGGGCGCGGTGACGGGGCAGGTGTTTCTCCTGAGCGACGTGACCGAGAAGCGGCGGCGCTACGGGCTGCGTTCGGAGATGATGGACTGGATTTCCCACGAGTTGAAGACCCCCATGCAGTCCCTTGGTTTGGCGGCGGATCTCATGGCCCGGCGTCCGGGGCTGGACGAGGAGATGTCCATGCTGGTGGAGACTGTGGGGCAGGATGCCGCCCGGCTGCGTACCGTGGCCCGGCAGTTTATGGAAATCGCCCGTATGAGCCCCTCGGCGCTCCAGCTTGTCCCCGATACGGTGGATCTCGTCGAGCGCGTGCGCGAGTGGCTGATCCCCTTCCAACTGGTGGCCCGCGAGTCCGGCGAACGCCTTCTTTTGGACATGCCCGAAACAGACATTCCCGTGACCATTGATACCGAACGGTTCGCTTGGGTATTGTCGAATCTGGTGTCCAACGCCCTGCGCGTCGGTTCCGTGGGTTCCACGGTACGGATCGTCATCACGCAGGAAGAGGACGATGCCGTCCTTCGGGTGGAAGACGATGGGCCGGGGATTCCGCCGGATCTGGAGGCGCGTCTGTTCGAGCCGTTCTCGCACGGGCGGACGGCCGGGACGCGCGAAGGGCTGGTCGGGCTCGGCCTGGCGATCACCCGTGACATTGTGGAGGCGCACGGCGGCGTGATCCGTTATGCGCGGAACCCCGGAGGGGGGGCCGTCTTTACCGTGCTGCTGCCGTTGGCGAAGTAGAGGAAGGGGCAGAGGCATTGGGGATGGGGGAAACTTTCTGAAGGAAGGGACACCCCTTCCCCCTCCTTCCGTATCCTCCCGTTCCGAATCTTTTTGGCTCTGTTATAGTTTGTGGTTGTTTCATCTCCACAGTGCGGTGAAAAAACAGCCTTTTTTTCCGGTTTTCCCCTTGGCGGGATCCACGGCCAAGGCATTTTGCCGGTTATCCCTGTGGAACTTCAAGGAAAAAAGCATCAACCATGTTCTATAACAGCCATATTTCTCATACGTACCGAATCCCCATTCCGGGGCTTTGGGTTACGAAAAGATTCATCCTGCCGGAAAGAGGATAACATCTTTAGGCAGCCGAAGGTGGAAATGTACAGGTGCCCGGCGTTGCGGCAATCAGCCCGAATCCGGGATAAGCCTGCGCCGAGGGCCGTTGCCGCCGATTTGAGCCGATGGCCTTTTTGCGATAACGAACAGATTACGGTCGGCCCGTTCCCGCATGGAGGAACAGGCTGATGCCCGCATAGGAAAGTCTTGGGAAGGAGAGAGGAGGGGGCGCGGGGGAGGGGAGAGGAAAGCCCTTCTCCAGAAGGGTTTCCTCTCCCCTCCCCCAGCCGTTCCTACTTCAACAAGCTATCGGCAACGTCAACGACATGCTCGACGGTGAACCCGAAGTGCTTGAACAGCACATCGCCGGGAGCGGACTCGCCAAAGCCGGACATGCCGACCACAGCGCCGTCGAGCCCCACATACTTCCACCAGCCGTCCACGGAGGCCGCTTCGACCGCCACGCGCGCACGCACGGCGCGGGGCAGCACGTTTTCCTTGTACTCGGCGGGCTGGGCGTCAAAAAGCTCGGCGCAGGGCATGGAAACCACACGCGCCTTGCGGCCCTTCCCGGCCAGCGCTTCGGCGGCGGAAACGGCAAGCTGCACCTCGGAACCCGTGGCGATAAGGATGACATCGGGCGTGCCTTCGCAGTCCTTGAGGATATATGCGCCGCGCTTCACGGCTTCAAGCTGTTCCGCCGTGCGGGTCTGGGGCGTCAGGCCCTGACGGGTCAGCACCATGCAGGACGGTTCGGCGGACTCAAGGGCCACCTTCCACGCCACGGCGGTTTCCACCGCATCGCAGGGACGCCACACGAACAGATCGGGAATGAGGCGCAGGCTGCTCACATGCTCGATGGGCTGGTGCGTGGGGCCGTCTTCCCCGACGCCGATGGAATCATGCGTCAATACCCAGACGAGGCGCTGCTTCATGAGCGCGGACAAGCGGATGGCGTTTCTGGCATAATCGGAGAACACAAGGAACGTGCCGCCGTAGGGGATGAACCCGCCATGCAGCACAAGGCCGTTCATGACCGTGCCCATGACGAATTCCCGCACGCCGTAGGACAGATAGTTGCCGTTCCAGTCGTCGCGGCCGATGCGGGAAGCCTTTTCGTGCCATGTGCCCACGGAACCGGTCAGGTCGGCGGAACCGCCGAACAGTTCCGGCAGATGCGGAGCGATGGCGTTCAGGACATCGCGGTTGGCGATACGGGTGGCGACCTTCGGCTTGTCCGCGTCAAAACGGGCGATGGCGGCGGAAGAGACGCTTTCCCAGTCGGCGGGCAGCGCGCCGCTCATCCGGCGTTCAAATTCGGCGGCAAGATCGGGGTAGGCTTTTGCGTAGGCGGCGAACAGGGCCTTCCACTCGCCTTCAAGCGCCGCACCGCGCTCGCGGGCGTCCCACGCGTCCTTAATGTCCTGCGGCATGACGAAGGGTTCATCCTTCCAGCCGAGCGCGGCACGCACGGCGGCGTTTTCTTCCGCACCCATCGGCGAGCCGTGGCTCGATGCCGTCCCGCCCTTCTTGGGGGAACCGTAGCCGATGGTCGTCTTGCAGCAAATCAGGGTCGGACGCTCGGTTTCCTTGCGGGCGAGAACCAGCGCCGCGTCGAGCATGGCGGCATCATGGCCGTCCACGCCGGAAATGACGTGCCAGCCGCACGCTTCAAAACGGGCGGGCGTATCGTCGCCGAACCACTGGCGGACGTCGCCGTCGATGGAAATGCCGTTGTCGTCATACATGACGATGAGCTTGCCGAGGCCGAGAGTCCCGGCGAGGGAACAGGCCTCCTGCGACAGCCCTTCCATGAGGCAGCCGTCGCCGAGGAACACGTATGTGTGGTGATCGACAATGGGGAAGCCGTCGCGGTTGAACTCGGCGGCGAGCAGTTTTTCAGCCACAGCCATGCCCACGGCGGTGGCAAAGCCCTGTCCGAGCGGCCCGGTGGTGGTTTCCACGCCGGGGGTCACGCCCTTTTCGGGGTGGCCGGGCGTGCGGGAGCCGAGCTGACGGAAATTCTTGATATCGTCCATGCTCAGGTCATAGCCGGTGAGATGCAGCACGCTGTAGAGCAGCATGGAGGCATGGCCGTTGGACAGGACGAACCGGTCACGGTTGGCCCACTGGGGATTGGCGGGGTTATGGCGCAACACGCCGCGCCACAGGGCTTCCGCCATGTCGGCCATGCCCATGGGCGCGCCGGGGTGGCCGGACTTGGCCTTGTCTACGGCGTCCATGGAAAGGATACGAACGGCATCGGCAAGTTCTTTACGGGAACGCATGGTTACTCTCCGTCAGCTTACAAAGTCAGTGAACGGGCTTCCCCCGCCTTGCTCTCAAACGCCAGACGACGGGCCTCATAGGGTGGAACCGAGAAAAACGCCGAACCGGACACCAGCACGTCCGCACCCGCGCGCACGAGATCGGCGGTGTTGTCGGGCGTGACGCCGCCGTCGATCTGGATAAGCGCCTCAAGGCGGCGATCGTCCAGCATCCGGCGAAGGCGGCGGATCTTCTCATAGGTGATCGGCAAAAATTTCTGGCCGCCGAATCCCGGGTTCACGCTCATGAGGAGGATCATATCGGCATCCTCCAGCACGTATTCCAATGCGGACAACGGGGTGGCGGGGTTGAGCGCGACGCCGGCCTTCATGCCCAGACGCCGGATTTCGGCGAGCGTGCGCTGCAAATGCCGGGTGGCCTCGGCGTGCACGACCAGCATGTCGGCACCCGCGGCCTGAAATTCGGAAAGATAGTTTTCGGGCTCCACGATCATCAGATGCACATCAAAAAACAGGCCGCTGCGCTTGCGCAACTGCCTGATGACGTGCTGCCCGAAGGTAATGTTCGGCACAAACCGCCCGTCCATGACATCCCAGTGCACCCACCGGAGACCGGCGGCCTCCAAAGCCGAAAGCTCCGCCGCAAGGTTGCCCACGTCAGCGGAAAGAAGGGAAGGAGAAAGAATCATCGGAGCTTACCTTGTCGGTTTAAGACGCTGCCGTCCCAACAATGCCTGCAGGGCCATCAGTTCGCTTTCCACATGGCGGAGCATGTCTTCCGCGCTTGCCTGGGCCTTTCCGTCCCCGGACTCGGCGCATTCCCGGCTGAGGACGCGCCTGGCCCCTTCGATGGTCATCCCCTGCTCGTGCAGCAAGGTGCGGATGCGCCGGAGCACGACGAGATCCGCATCGGAATACAACCTCTGGCCTTTCGGCGTACGCAAGGGGCGCAGCTGCTCGAATTCCGTTTCCCAGAAACGCAATACGTAGCCTTCCAGCTTCAGCATCCGAGCCGCTTCCCCAATGCGATACGTCCGTCCAGTCATAGAGTTCCCATGCGGAACGCGTCATGCTCCATTGATTACAGACAAAAAGACATGCCTCGCCAGTGATGCGCCCGCGATCAGATACGGACGCCCAGATTCTTGATAAGCGATTGTGCCACCTTTTCCCGCTCCTTGTCCACCTCGGCATCTTTAAGAGTCCGATCGGCCTTGCGGAACGTGAGCCGGAAGGTCAGGTTGCGTTCTTCCTTATCCTTGGGCTCATACAGGTCGATGAGGGTCACGTCTTCAAGGATGGCGATCCGCATGTCGCGGATGTGCTTCTCAACGGCGGCCACGGACAGGGTAAGCGGCGCGATGACCGTCACGTCGCGGCTGGACGCCGGGAACACGGCCAACGCCTTGAACACGATGCGGGCCGCCCGGTGCAGATCCCACAAGGTTTCCAGATCCAGTTCCGCCAGCCAGATGCGCTTGCGGGCATGGTAGGCGTCGGCGAGCTGCGCCTTGGCTTGGCCCACCACACCGACGGGCTTCCCATCGACGGCCACGCGCACGCACGGCGCAAGGAAGGGATGGGCGTTTTCGTCACGGGTGAACACAGGCGCGGGAAGATTCAGGAACGCCGCGAGATGCTCCACCAAGCCGCGGATGTCCGCATATCCGGCGTCGATTTCCGCATTCGGCCATGCCGTGTCGTACAAGGAACCGTACATCACCATGCCGAGGCGGGCGCTTTCCTTCGCCGTGGTCTGGGAAGCGGGATCGGCCTCAAATACGTTGGCCACTTCAAACAGGCGGACGCCCATGTTGCCGTGCGCGATGTTGGTGCGCACGTTCTGCAGCAGGCTTGGGGCGATCTCGGTGCGGAGCACATTCTGTTCTTCGGTCAGCGGGTTGATGATGTCAATGCGGCCTTCCTTGGGAAGGCCAAGGTGATCGAGATCCTTGTGCCCGACGAAGCTGTAGTTCTCGGCTTCGTTCAGGCCGAGGCCGCGCCCCCACGCCTTGATGCGGGACAGAAAGCCGTATCTGGATTCCGGCTGCCCGAAACGATCGAGGGGACGGGAAACGGCGGGCAGGGTTTCCGGGATGGTGTCCATGCCCTTCACACGCGCGATTTCTTCGATAAGATCCACTTCGCGGCTCAGGTCGGAACGCCAGCTTGGGGTCGTGACCTTCCAGTCCGCCTCGTCGGAACGGTCAAGGCCGCAGCCCAGACGTTCCAGCGTATCCGCGCAGAATGCGGGCTCGACATCCATGCCGAGCAGATCGACGGCACGCTGGACACGGAAACGCGGTTGCGGGGCCGCCCACAGCTTGGGCTCCTGCGTGCAGGCCCCCGTACGAACCACGCCGCCGGAAAGCTCCGCCATCAGGCTGACGGCCCTGTCCATAGCGAACCGGGAATTGACCTGATCCACGCCGCGCTCGAAGCGGTAGGAGGCTTCGCTGGACAGGGCGAGACGCCGGGCCGTCTTGCGGATGGTTTCGGGACGGAATACGGCGCTCTCAACCACGACGTTGCGGCTGGCGTCGGAAATTTCCGTATTAAGCCCGCCCATGACCCCGGCGAGAGCAACAGGCTTCATGCCGTCGCGGATCAGCAGGTCGGCGGAGGTCAGCACACGCTCCTGACCGTCAAGGGTCACAAGGCGCTCGCCGTCACGGGCCACGGAGATTTCCGTGCGTCCACCTTCCAGCTTGTCGCGGTCAAAGGCGTGCAGCGGCTGCCCCAGCTCCATCAAAATATAGTTGGTGACGTCCACAATGTTGGAAATGGGACGGATACCCACTGCATGCAGACGGTGGCGCATCCACATGGGCGACTGCCTGATGGTCACGCCTTCCACAAGGCGCAGCTGGTAGAACGGGCACAAGTCGGGATTCGGGATGTTCACCGCCCACTCCGAAGCCCAATCCGCCCCCTGTGCCTCCACATGCACCTTGGGCAGCGTCAGAGGCAGCTTGAAAGCCAACGCCGCTTCGCGGGCAAGGCCGAGTACGGACAGGCAGTCGCCGCGGTTCGGGGTGATGCCGATTTCCAGAATCTCCGTATCCAGATCCAGCGCGTCGATGAGGCGGGTGCCGACTTTGAAGCCTTCGGGCAGCACCATGATGCCGTTATGATCTTCGGAAAGCCCCAGCTCTCGCTCGGAGCAGATCATGCCGAACGAGGGCACGCCGCGCAGCTTGGCCTTCTTGATGACCATACCGCCGGGCATCGTCGTACCCACCAGCGCCACCGGGACCTTCTGCCCGGCGGCCACATTGGGCGCACCGCACACGATGTTCAGCACTTCTTCCTGTCCGACATCCACCGTGCATACGGCCAGATGATCCGAGTCGGGATGGGCCTCTTTCGTCAGGACGTGCCCGACGACGATGTCCTTGATGGCATCATACGGATGGATGATGTCTTCCAGTTCCAGCCCAAGCATCGTCAGGCGATCGCCGACTTCCTGAGCCCCGGCTTCCACCGGGACAAATTCGCGCAACCATTTCAGACTTAACAGCATTGCTCAATCCTTTCGGGGCATCGCCCCAAAAACCGCCAAGGAAAGCCTTCCCACAAGACGGCGCATTCTTCTCTTGATCGGGATCGCAAAGGCATTTTTCCGAATGAACCGGAAACCGCCTGCAAGAAAAAGCTGAAACCGATCCCGATTCCCTGTCCGAAGGAGGGGATACCCTAGGCAAACTGGCCGAGGAAACGCACGTCGTTCTCAAAGAACATGCGCAGATCCCCAATGCCGTACTTCAGCATGGCGATACGTTCCACGCCAAGGCCAAAGGCGAAACCGGTCACCTCTTCCGGGTCGTAGCCAACGGCCTTGAAGACTTCGGGATCGACCATGCCGCAGCCGAGGATTTCCAGCCAGCCGGTCCCCTTGCACACGCGGCACGTGGTGCCGCCGACGTGCCCCTTCCCGCCGCACATGCAGCAGGAAATGTCGGCCTCGGCGCTGGGTTCCGTAAACGGGAAGAAGCTCGGACGGAAACGGATGCGGGTATCGGAACCGAACACCTCACGCATGAACGCGGTAAGCGTCCCGCGCAGGTCAGCCATAGTCACGTGCTTGTCCACGAGCAGGCCTTCGACCTGATGGAACATCGGCGTGTGCGTGATGTCCGAGTCGCGGCGGTAGACGCGTCCGGGCGCAACCACGGCAACGGGAGGCTTCTGCTTGAGCATGGTCCGCACCTGAAGCGGGGACGTATGCGTACGCAACACAATGCCGTCGGACACGTACAGGGTATCCTGCATGTCGCGCGCGGGGTGTTCCGGCGGAATGTTCAGCGCCTCAAAACAATAGTAGTCCGTCTCCACTTCCGGGCCGGATACGATGTCGTAGCCAAGCCCCTTGAAGATGGCGCAGATTTCTTCCATCACCATGGTCACCGGATGCAGCGAACCGCGCCACGGCAGGCGTCCGGGCAGGCCGGCGTCAAAGCGCGCCAGTGCGGCGGCTTCTTCGGCGTTGTCGAGAGCCGTCTTCTTGGCTTCAAACTGAGCGGTCAGGCTTTCCTTCACCCGGTTGGCGGTTTGCCCCAGCAAAGGCCGCTGCGCAGGTTCAAGTTCGGGGAGGCGAGACATGATACGGGCAATGCGGCCCTTGCGTCCGAGGAATTCAACCCGGAGCGCTTCCATTTCCTGCAACGAAGAAGCCTGATCCAAACCCTTTTCAAGTTCCGGGATCAGGCTTTCAAGTTCCGTGAGAAGGTCCATCTAGACAACCTAATAATTTCGTTACCCTTTGGGTGATTACATACGGCCGGATACGACGCCGAACAATAAGGACTTCAGTCTTAGCATACCGGGAATGCCTTGTAAATCCGCAATGCCGATGCCCCGGTTGCACATGGCGGCGTGTACTTTCCTGCTGTTCGGGTGCCTGCCCCGGCTCTGCCCGCCCTTTTCCATATCGCCTTTTCAGTGAGCGCGTGGGAAAACATTCCCAAGCAACGCACCTTTTCAAGACATCTGTTGTCACGGAAATGATTCTCAGTTATGCTGCTGGAACCATATTCTCCCGCATGGAATACCTGCGGCGCTCCCCACGGCCCCATACCGCGGCGGCCCCACTCCAAGCAAACAAGGTGTACGCATGGATCTGGACGAACGGATTGAAGAATTCCGAAACAGCCTCCCCGAAAAGAAAAGGGAAGCGTTCGATTCGTTGCCACACGACTATAAACAAACGCTTATTGATCCTGAGGCCATCAAAAAAATGGCCCAAGCGTCCTTGGACGCCGCCGGCGTCATGAAGCGCACCCCAGCCAAGCTTCCGTCCTTCCCTGCGCCCTACTCCCTTCCCGGCAGTTTTCTGGATGAGTTGGATGAACACCCCGTTGCGACCTTCATCCAGATCAAAAAGGAGTTCAACAAAGAGTTTTCCGCATGGGTAGCCGGCTGCTGCCAATACTTAGGATCGTTCATTGAGCTGAATTCCGGCAATTGCTATGTGAACCTTACCCAGTGCCATCTGAACAAAAGAAACATCGAGGCCTGCGCCAAGCTCCTCTACCTTTCCGGCGTCATGCTTGATGATAAACACAGCATGAACTATTTCATTCGGATCGCGCGGGAAATCACGCGATCTTTCTATCCTCTGGATACATCATCTATTCCGGCGGATATTTCTGATCTGGACGACCTCACAAAACACCTTGAACGGGAATACAAGCGCCAGCACCCCGAACATTGGTTTGAAGATTGGAGGCAACGCGTTGCGCACGAGCTGCAAGAGCTTTTCAACAAAAAAGACTTGGTTGAAAAAACAGCCTTGACGAACCAGCGGAAGCCCCAATATCAACCCGCAGCCCCCGCAAAAAAAGTACAGCCTGAAAAAAAGCGAAAAGAAAAAGGCTGCCTGGGCGTTTGTCTCATACTGACAACACTTGCCGCTCTGGGAATAGCCTTCCTGCATTAGTTTCGCTTGCATAGTCTATATCATGGTGGGGAAATCCGTGCGACTTCCCATCTTATATTGTACCTTCTCTCATTTCTTTTCCACTTGAAAGCAACACGAATACCTTAATGCTTCGGTAAGGGAGCTTTCTACACGCCATTTTGAAGTTCCACGTAGCAAGCCAATAAAAGCCCACGATCGTAGGGTCTGCCAAGCGGAAAAACAGAGAAAAAAGGTATGCCTGTCATGCGTTAAGGAAGAATATCACGCCCGCGACAGGGGCTTCTTACAGGCAGTGGAACCGGGGGTGCACGGAGGGGGAGAGAGGGGATGTTACGGGGAAGGGGGCTGGGGCCGTTAGAGAGAGAGAGAGGGAGAGAGAGAGAGAGAGAGAGAGAGAGAGAGAGAGAGGCCATAGACACATAAATACACACTGGG